>UINC01002295.1_pt1 | contig 11106 bp, 9 predicted proteins | sample 5385821 | NCBI WGS metagenome assembly UINC01 (sample SAMEA4666929, study PRJEB26691) | marine metagenome | isolation source: Pacific Ocean | place: Pacific Ocean | collected 2011-10-13 | reverse complement strand
TCTACTACTCTATTTGAGTAGCCCCATTCATTATCATACCAGTTCAGTGTTTTTATATAATTGCCACCGATAACTCTGGTAAATGGTGCATCAAAAATGGATGAGTGGCTATTGCCAATTATGTCAGTTGATACTACAGGTAATGTAGAATACTCAAGTATGCCTTCAAGGTGTCCGCTATCTGCTGCAGATCTAACTGCATCATTAATCTGATCTATAGTAGCATCTTTTTTGATACGTACATTGAAATCAACGACCGAACCATCTGGAACAGGGACTCTCATCGCTATACCATCAAGCTTTCCATTTAGTTCAGGCAATACAACGCCAACTGCTCTAGCGGCTCCTGTTGTAGTAGGAATAACATTTTCCGCTGCCGCTCTGCTTCTTCTCCAATCTGAGTGAGGAACATCAGCCAGTCTTTGATCATTTGTGTAGGCATGTATTGTGTTAATAACACCAAGCTCTATACCAAAATTTTCATTTAATACTTTAGCCATAGGCGCTAGACAATTGGTTGTACAACTAGCATTTGATACAATCCTATGTTCAGGTTTAAGACCTTCATCATTAACACCAATAACAACCGTATAGTCTATCTCATCTTTAGCGGGCACTGTGAGAATCACTTTTTTTGCTCCTGCATCGAGATGGGCTTCGAGCTGTGACCTCATTCTAAATATCCCTGTTGACTCTATCACTACATCAACCCCTAGATCACCCCAAGGCAGTTCTGATGGCACCCTCTCAGCGACCAACTTTACAGTTTGCTTTCCAGCACGTAAAATATCTCCATCAAGCGTAATCTCAGCAGGAAATCGACCCATCACAGTATCATACTTAAGCAAATAAGTGAGTGCCTCCTTATCAAAAATGTCATTTATAGCGACAACATCGATATCGTCCCGATCATTCAGCACTCTGAATACCGACCTTCCGATCCTACCAAAACCATTAATAGCTACACGCATTTTCATAGACTATTTCTCATCCCCATGATAAAGTCGAATTGTATCTAAGATTCTCTTTGAGAATCCCCAACCATTATCATACCAGCATAGCGTTTTAAGCAATCTATCGGCAGTTACCATGGTGGCTTTTGCATCAAAGACCATGGTCTCTTCTCTACCGATAACATCGCTCGATACGATTGGATCATTTGTGTATCCGATCAACTGATTAAAATCATTTTCAGACTCTTCTTTCATAACACTATTTAATTCTTCTGGTGAGGGTATTTTCTCAAGCTCAGTTGTCATATCAACACAGGATCCATTAGGCACAGGAACATTAAAAGCGATGCCATCTAATTTCCCTTTAAACTCAGGCATTAATTTCTCTATTATATTAGGGGCTCCTGTCGTATTTGGAATAATATTCTCAACAGCAGACCTGCTTCTTCTTAGATCAAGTCCTATGGCATCCGTAAGCGGCTGATCAGCAGTATAAGCATGCACCGTGGTCATCATTGACCTTTGAACTCCAAAATGGGTGTCTAATATTTTTAACATTAACCCAAACGCCTGGGTGGTAGATGAAGTCGCAGATATGATCTGATCAGATTGTTCGATCGATTTCTCGTTTATACCATGTATAACCATGCGGTCAATTCTATCTACAGGGGTCCTGGATACAATAACACGTTTCGCACCTGACTGTAGATGTTTGTCTAACTCTTCCCTTTTTAAATAAGCACCTGTAGCATCAATAACAAAATCAATGTCCATTGTTGACCAGGGTATCTCTCCCGGCTTTTCTCCAGGGAGTATTTTTACACTTTGGTCACCAATAAGAAAACGATTCCCCTCAAGCGTTATAGAATCTTGTAGTTTCCCGTGAACAGAGTCACGAGCCAACAAATAGTGCAAGGCCTCTGAATGGCCGAATTCGCTAATAGCAACAATATTAAAGCGAGGATCTTTGTAGGCTAACCTAAAAATATTCCTACCAATTCTACCAAAACCAAATATGGCTATATTTATTTTATTAGAATTATTACTCAATGATTTAAAATTTTTAAATGTTATGTTTTATATTGTTAGACTATAATTATAATTAATATAATAACAATCATCAATAAAATTATAAAAGTTTTATGACCTTTTTTCTATTCTTAATAGATAATTAACATATTTGGGATACTGAATACTAAACAATCTGTCTATTTATAATTAAATATTCTCCGGTCTTAGAGGCCTCAGTTTTTTTCCCGCTAGCCACATCTCTTGATTATTTATTTTATCTAGCTCCTTATGGAGTTGTTTTCTGTAGTCAGGTTTAGAGTTAGAGGATATCGCAATCTTTGCCTCTTCTCCACTAACTACTTTAGAGTAACAATCTTGAATAACTGGTTTAAGCACATCTCTAAATTTAGGAGCCCAATCAAGAGCACCTCTTTGGGCAGTGGTTGAACAATTGCTGTACATCCAGTCCATTCCTTTTTCCGATACTAAAGGATAAAGACTTTGTAGTCCTTCTTCTATTGTCTCATTATATGCCTCGGATGGTGAGTGGCCATTCTCTCTTAAGACCTCATACTGTGCAAGAAAAGCACCCTGTATTAAGCCCATAAGGACACATCTTTCACCTGTTAAGTCACTGTGAACTTCTTTTTCAAAGGTCGTCTCGAACAAGTGTCCAGACCCAATTGCAAAAGCTGTGGCAATAGTAATATCTCTTGCTCTGCCTGAATAATCCTGGTGAATAGCAAAGGAAGAATTAATACCTCTTCCTTCTAGAAAATGATTTCTCACTGTAAGTCCGCTACCCTTTGGAGCTACTAGTACGACGTTTATATTTTTTGGAGGGATTATTTTTGTATGTTTATGAAAAATAATTCCAAAACCATGAGAAAAATACAAAGTATCTCCGTCATTGAGATTCTTTTCCACTAATGGCCATGCTTGAATTTGACCTGCATCTGAAAGTAAAAACTGAATAATACTTCCTTTTTTTGCTGCTTCTCCAATCTCAAACAAATCCTTGCCCTCTACCCAGCCATCTTCAACTGCTTTTTCCCAGCTTGCACCTTTTCTAAGTCCTAGTATAACATTAAACCCTTGGTCTCGCATGTTTAAACCTTGCCCACGACCCTGAGGCCCATATCCTAGAATAGCAGTGACATCATTATTTAATATTTGTTTACATTTTTCTATAGGATAATCTGATCGCTCGATAATTAGTTCTTTAAATCCATTTATGTCTAGTTCTTTCATATAATCTCCGTTAAAACCTATAATAAGTATCTAGCCCTCCCAATATGGGCTTGACTTAATAAGTTTAGGTTTATGTTTATCTTTATTACCAGATATCATCGCCATCTTTCCAGATCTTAATAACTCTAAAATATTATATCTCTCTAAAGTCTTTATTGTATCCTCTACTGTAGACTCATTTCCAGATAACTCTAAGATCATCGCATTCTTATCACTATCTAATATCTTACAATTTCCGCTAGATACAAGTTTATCAATTTCTTTTTTATCTTTATCCTCAATTGAAATTTTTACTAAGGCATGTTCTCTGATATGACAGTCTTGGCCTGTAGCATCCACCACATCATATATTTCAACAAGCCTTTTAATATTATTTATAATTGTTTTTTGTTTTGTCGTGTCAGGCTCATTTACAACAAGGGTCATTCTTGTTATTCCTTTTTTTTCTGTCCTTCCAGCAACAATGCTTTCAATATTAAAGTTTCTTCTTCTGACTAAACTTGAAATTCTATTGAGCACTCCTGGCTCATCCTGCATAAATAAGATTAAAGTTTGCTTCATCTAATTTTTCCTACATTTCTGCATCTTCAAACTGCTCATGAACCGGTCTGCTAATCATCTCATCGAGATTAGCTCCAGCTGGCACCATGGGATAAACCATATCATGCTTCTCAACAACAAACTCAATTAAAGAAGGTCCATTGATTTTTTGTACTTTCTTTATAGTATCTGAAATCTCATTTCTAGAATGAACCCTATATCCTTTCAATCCATATGCTTCTGAGAGTTTTACATAATCCGGGCTGCTTATTGGAGTCTCACTATATCTTGAATCATAAAACAACTGTTGCCACTGCCTAACCATTCCCAAATAGCCATTATTTATTATTGCTACTTTAATATTTGAATTTTCTTGAACCGCTGTTGCCAACTCTGTAATCGTCATTTGGATACTACCATCACCAACAATAACCCATATATCTTTATCTCTATTAGCAAAACTAGCTCCAATAGCTGCGGGCAAACTAAAACCCATTGTACCTAGACCTCCAGAAGTTAGTAAGGTGTTTGGTTCATCATGCTTGTAATACTGTGCTTCGAGCATCTGGTGTTGACCGACATCTGACACTATGATCGCATCTCCATTCGTTTCCCTCCACAGATCACTAATAACCTGAGCACCGTACAAAATTTCAGTGTCCATATTAATGATATCTCTCGAAGCAGACTCATCCCGCCATTTAGATACCTGTTTATACCAAGCATTATTCTTTTTTTCTTTAACCTGGGGAAGCAAATTCTTCAGAACAAATTTTAGGTCCCCATTTATTGCAAGATCTACTCGAACATTTTTATTGATTTCCGATGGATCAACCTCAATATGGATCTTTTTTGAATCAGGAGAATAAGTTTTGGTATTTCCTGTAACTCTGTCATCAAATCTCATCCCACATGCTATTAATAAATCAGCATTGTGAATTGCATTGTTTGCAGCAAACTCACCATGCATACCCATCATGCCCATGTTAAGTGGATGACTAGAAGGAACTGCACCAGAGCCAAGCAGGGTCCAACTAATTGGAATACCGCTTTTCTCTGATAAACTGATTACTTCCTCTGATGCTCCTGAGATTAGAACCCCATGACCAGCTAAAATAACAGGTTTTTTAGCTTCACTAATCATTTCTACAGCTTGATCAAGGTCAAGACTATCGATATCACTTTTTATTGGATTTTCACCAGGTATTGATACCTGATCTTCAGGATATAAAAATTCAAATTCTTCAGCCTGGAGATCTTTAGGTATATCTATTAGAACTGGCCCAGGCCTTCCTGAACGAGCAATTGCAAAAGCTTCTTTTATCGTTGGCGCCAGATCTTGAATATCCATCACCAAATAACTATGTTTTGTCACCGGAATCACGGCACCAGATATATCCATTTCTTGAAACGCGTCACTCCCAATTGCCGGTCGGGGGACTTGGCCGGTAATACAAACAATAGGAGACGAGTCCATCATCGCAGTAGCTAACCCTGTGATCATATTAGCTGCTCCAGGACCAGATGTTCCTATAGCGACACCAACTTTTCCACTGGCTCTAGCATATCCATCTGCCATATGCGTGGCTCCCTGCTCATGCCTTGTAAGAACATGGTGAACACGATCACTATACTTACTAAGAGCATCATACGCAGGAAGAATCGCACCACCTGGATAACCAAAAACAACTTCGACTCCTTCTCTAATGAGGCACTCCCAGATTATTTCCGCTCCTGTTAGTATTCTTTTTTGCATATTATATCTCGATTTCTATATTAAAACTGCACCAGTATCCGCTGATGATACCATCCTTGCATAACGGCCAAGATAGCCAGAACTAATTTTAGGTTGAAACTCAGGTAATTTTGCCATTCTTTCATCTATCTCTGACTTCTCTATCATTAAATTTATCGACCTAGCATGAATATCAATTTTTATCATATCACCTGGTTCTATAATAGATATTGGGCCAGCAGCAGCTGCCTCAGGTGAGATATGACCTACACAAGCACCTCTAGTACCGCCTGAAAACCGGCCATCAGTAATAAGGGCAACCTTAGAGCCTAAACCCATGCCCATTATAGCGCTTGTTGGTCCAAGCATCTCGGGCATTCCAGGACCTCCTTTAGGCCCTTCATACCTAATTACGATCACATCTCCCTCACAAACTTCACCATCTAAAATGCCTTTCATTGCATCATCCTGAGACTCATAGATCCTAGCAGGCCCCGTATGAACTAACATTTCCTTGTTTACTGCAGCAGTTTTCACTATTGAACCATTAGGTGCAATATTACCAAAAAGCACTGCCAACCCGCCTTCTTTAGAAAAAGGATTATCAATAGATCTTATAATCTCAGGATTATAATTTTTTGCTTCTGCTATAGACTCTCCAAGTGTCATCCCTGTTACAGTCGGGCGGTCTAGATGGAGAAGTCCCTCTTTTTTTGACAGTTCCATTAATATTGCTGATATTCCACCAGCGTTCAATACATCCTCCATGTGAACGTTTGGAGTAGCAGGGCTAACTTTACACAGGTAAGGTGTTTTTCTGCTTAATTCATTGATCTCTTTCATTTCAAAGGACAAGCCAGCCTCTATAGCTGCGGCTAATGTATGAAGTACAGTATTTGTGCTGCCTCCCATTGCCATATCTAAGGCAAAAGCATTTAAGATCGTATCATTATTTACAATATCTCTGGGTTTTAAATCTTTATCTATGAGATCTACAATAATTTTACCTGCTTTCTTTACTAGTTCCAATCTTGAAGGATCTGTAGCTAATATTGTACCATTCCCTGGCAGAGCTAGCCCTAGAACTTCTAGAAGACAGTTCATTGAATTAGCAGTAAACATTCCTGAGCAAGAACCACAAGTTGGGCAACCATTCTCTTCAAGATCTTTTAAATCATCATCATCTATTTCTCCAGTTTTATATTTACCTACACCTTCAAATACTGAAACCAGGTCAACCTTTTCACCCTTTTTATTGGTACCAGCTTCCATTGGACCACCTGAAACAAATACAGTTGGGATATTTATTCTAAGTGCAGCCATGAGCATGCCTGGCACTATCTTATCGCAGTTAGAAATACATATTAAGCCATCTAGTCTGTGCGACTCAGCAACGGTTTCAACGCTGTCAGCAATAAGCTCTCGACTAGCTAATGAATAACGCATTCCTATATGACCCATAGCAATACCATCATCAACCCCTATCGTATTAAACTCAAAAGGTACTCCCCCGGCATCACGAACAGCTTTTTTTGCAACACTTCCAAACTGCTGAAGATGAACGTGGCCTGGAATCAGATCAATATATGAGTTTGCAACCCCAATAAATGGACGATCAAAATCTTTGTCATCTTTTATTTGACCAGTTGCTCGAAGAAGACTCCTGTGAGGAGCTTTTTCAAATCCTTTTTTAATTAAGTCCGATCTCATCTCTAATACTTTTGTTTTGTTTACGCATGCTATTCAAGGTTAGTAAGGAAAACATTTAGGCGCAGGGTATTTTTCGGGGATTTTATCTCTCCGTCCCATTTGCCTAGTTATTATTGATCCTTACTAGGCAGCCAGAACGGCACAAGTAATAATTGAAATAATAATGTAAATAATACCATTTATTATTATAAAATCATCTGCTCCACTCACTTCCATGGCGGGACAACCTATAGTTTTATAATATTCTTTGTATATATTACTCATTATTTATTTTTCAATGATAGAATTCTTTAATCACTATTGATATCAGTACAAAATTAGTTGGTTATATTATATTGGCAAATAATTATTTTTTAATGACCGTTATCTTGCTAAATGTATTATTTCCAGAATTATTGGTAATCGAAAGCAGGTAAACCCCACTAGAGACATATTGGCCACTATTATTTTTGCCATCCCATGTGAGCTGATCACCATCTACACTTATACCATTACTATTAATATCTCGGATAACTAAGCCATCTAGGGTCATTATTTTCATTGAAGAATTATACATAAGACCATCCACTGTCATTTGTTGATTTGAAGGAATAAAAAATGGGCTGGGAAATATCTTTAAATTATTATAATCATTATAACTATCACCAAAAGGTATTCTCACGATACTTACACCTTTACTCGTTGCTATGTATGCAAGTTTTCTATCATAATCAAAGTCTAAATCATAAACCTCATCAGATAACAGAGGACTGTTATCAGCCCTTAAACCATTAATATCAGGCCAGTATGTTGTATTCTCTAATAGTACATGTACCCCCTGGGTTGGAGAAATGGTCCAAATATTTCCTAGAGGATCGATTTTAATCTCAGAGCCACCTCCAAAAGAGATATTAGGAAAATATGAATACAAGTTTTCTCGAATCACCGGACTTGAGCTGGCGCTAATATCATAGTAGTTTAAGCCAGTTGGAGTAAGATAATATAGCCTGTCATTATTACCCATACCTAAGGACCATACTGTGGTATTATATATTATACTTTCCCAAGTAAATGATGTGGGCTGTACAGCACCACCATCGTATTCAAGTAAAAAAATTCCTCCATCTGGGTATATCCCCATGTTGGCTTCTTCCGCCTTGAACGCACTCATCCAGACTCTGGACCATCTATCAAACTCTATGGAAATCGGAGACTGACTAATTTTTACCGAAGTTTCTGAAGAACCATAAGATCTCCATTCATTATTTAAATTTCTCACATGAACAGGTAGATTCTTATTCGTGACATAGGTATTGGCTACCCAGAGGTTCCCATCATTATCAAATTCGATATCTTTTACAACCATGTATGCGTTATTTGATGTTCCAGAAGAATAGTATCCTAGAATACTGGTATCTATTACGGTAACATTTTCTGGATTATCTATATCTATAATAATTATACCCCCTCCAATTCTTTCTGGATTATTCAATACAGGAAATGTCCCCTCAATTGCACAATAAACTAAACCATCAGGGCCTTCTTCAAGGTCAGTAACAGCATCTCCAAAATCATACTTAATTGTATCCGCAATAAAAGTATTGTAATTATAATTAGATTTTACAACCTCCGTATTTTCATATTTTATTTCTAATACGTTCCTCCATCCATCAAAATCCTTAATACTTAAGCCTTTAGAACTTGCGCCTACTAATCGTCCATCACTGAGAACTTTAAGAGCAGAGAATTTCCCAGTAGCAGGAGAATTTGGTGTGTATACATTTTTTTCATGAGTTATTTTATCAATCACTATCAAACCTAGTTCTGATCCAATAATTATGTTTCCTTGATTATCTGATGAAATCGTATAGAAGGTCTTTCCGGTTGTGATGGGTACAAAATCATTTTTTTGGCTATAAACATTTCTATTATGTATCCCCCAGATAAATTCTTCCTCATCAAATAACATATCAGTAAAATTAACGGGCATTTGAATGTCTAACTGCTCATATTGAATAGCACCATTATTATAAAAAACTTTATAAATATTTTCATTTAAGGTAAAAGCAAAACCATTATTCGTCTGACACATGGCGTCTATTGGATCATTAAAATCATTAGATACTAATGTCCAACTGTTTGGGTCTTTAAGATTTCCTAAAATATCTGCCTTTAATAGACCATTATCTGTAGCTAAAAAAACCGTGTTATTTATAATTTCTAGCCCGTTTATTGATTCCATTACAAATGGGAAATTCCGATAAATATCTCTGTAAGACCATCTATTATCATAATACACCCATTTTATTAGGCCGAGATCTTGTCCATCAATAAAAGCAGCAAAAGCGATACTGTCTCCAACCCAAAACTCAGTTATTTCAGTGAGACCATAATCAAAAATATTGATATTATTTCTTTCGATATTATAAATCTGCACAAAACCATTTGGAGACTTTCCACCGAGCCATACGTTTCTGTATTTATCTTTAGATATTGAAAAAAGATCTACCCTATGTAAACCATCAACAGTAGTGTAAACCTCAAAATCTCCATTGTTATACAACATTAGACCTCCTCCGGTTGCACAATAGGTAGTGTCACCTATTTGAACAATATCTCTGAGCTCTAACGGACATGTAAATGCATCCCAATCACCAATCCTCACTTGAGCAATACTCAGCGAGAGAAAGATTATGATCGAGAATATTGTTTTGGTCTTTATTTCTTTCAGAATAATTTTTGTATTAATTTGTTTTACTATTTACCATGCGAAAAGTAATCATATTTATTATTACACTCACAGCAATTACACTTGCTCAAGTTGAAATCCCATTTGAATTAGATTTAAAAACAAGAATAGTTAATGATTCAATAACTCTTGTTAATATTCAGATTACTAATTTGCTTGATAAGCCTCTAGACTATGTTGAGGGTTTTGTTCGTGAAATTAATAGTGATAAAGAGCTAATAAATGAAAAGAGAATGGTCTTGCTTTATGGCTATGAACCGCCACTTCAAACAGGGTTTTCGACGACTAGAAGTATTTCTTTCCCAATGGTAGATATTAAGAATCCAAATGTTTATGAATTTTATATATCTAAAATGAAATTCATCGGCGAATCAAGAGTATTTACATGGCATCCAAAAACTGGGTTTATAAGAATAGATTAATTCCCCTTTTGATTCTTAAAATACTTTTCTTCAATTAGTTTACTATAGTCTAATGTGTCAAGATCTAATGTCAAACTATTAACCCAATCTCTAGAGTCTTGAATATATTTTTCAATAACATTTATTGGCACTCTCTGGCCGTAGAGATTCGCTATAATAATTGCTGAAGGTATTGGGATATAACTATTAAGTGGATCTCCATAAAAATAATTTAGATTTTTAATGACCTCTCGAACTGATAAATAGTCGACACTTTCCCCAAATGCTTCATTAGCTAAAGTTGCATTTTTTGACCAAGTTTTTAAATAACCATAGAGTCTTCCATCTAAAACTCCATTTACATAAGAACTTTTAATCTTATATTCCAATAAATCATCATAGTCTGAGTTTTTTCTAATATTATTCCACTCTCTACCATCCCAAAACAATCGATTCTCTTGTCCAAATAGAATGGCAATGGAAAAAATAATGATGCTAATAAATCTATACATTATATATAATATTCAATCAGTTGATTTTACAACAATCGTTTTAATATTAACAAACTCCATCATACCATAATCAGATAGTTCTCTCCCATAACCAGACATTTTTATACCGCCAAAAGGTAACCTAGGGTCAGACTTTACAAAATCGTTTACAAAACATGCGCCTGACTGTATCTGAGTTTTAGCTATTTTCTCTCCTTTTTCAATATTTTTTGTAAAAATTGCAGAGCCAAGACCAAATTCTGTCTGATTAGCTAATTCAATAGCA
>UINC01002292.1_pt1 | contig 11121 bp, 12 predicted proteins | sample 5385821 | NCBI WGS metagenome assembly UINC01 (sample SAMEA4666929, study PRJEB26691) | marine metagenome | isolation source: Pacific Ocean | place: Pacific Ocean | collected 2011-10-13 | reverse complement strand
TGGTGGGCGGTAGAGGACTCGAACCTCTGACCCCCTGCGTGTAAAGCAGGTGCTCTAACCAACTGAGCTAACCACCCATTTTTGTGCCTGATAAGAGGGCGCAATTGAGTGCATTTGACCGTCCCGTAAATATACCACAGAGATTTCGCGGTTTTCCTAGATCAACCTCATAGGCCGTTCAATGCCCCACATCCAGATTTATTGGTCGCCGTCTTGACATTTTGGAGCTTCCAGCCTACCTTCCGCGGACTGATAGAACGTCTAGCTAGTTTCTGAAGACCCAAAATTCGTCGCGCTGCGGATCAGACGATTCCGCATTGATCATGCAATGTTTGCATTTTCTCTAAATCGGCTTTTCGACACTTCGCTCCCTTTTCATACAGGCCACTGTTTGGTGAAAGCACAACGTGGATGTCTGGTCCGCTGGTGACCTTGAAGTCCTCGAAGCGAAGTAACCGTGTCCGGTCCGCACCCATGTAGATAGTGGCGACTCCAGTGCCTTCGTGGAAGCTGTCGGCATCTTGAAACTCGCCCTATTTAAGAATGACTGGTCCCGATTGAATCGAAGTTTCATTTTAACCGGGCGCTGTAGTCGCCCCGGCCACCGGGTTTTCCGATATCGAGCTAGCTACAACGCCTCCAGACTGCACCGGAGACGCCTTCACCAGATCCCGCATCTCTTCGCTGACCGGAGACTCTACTTTGGCCATGCCGGCCATAGCAGATTCGACGTCTTCTATCCCCATATAAGGCGGCATGGTGGCGTTGACGGAGAATGGAAAAACTTCGTCGACCGTGGTATTGGTGAACAGAGGTGATTAAGGGAGCACCCCAACCACAGTGTAACCACCAACGCTGGCCTAGCAATCATGCTTGCCTTGACCCTGTGCCGTCAGAGAATACTGTGCCAACCTTGCCGGTAAGCATAGCCAGTTAATACAGCCAGGAATACGATAATACCGCCTGCAAAGCCCAGCGATACGGGTAACAATCGGCAAATGCGCGTTCGAGGTCGCCGAATGTAGACATCGGTCCCTCCAGACCAATTGATTGGCTTTAGTTTTGATTTTGGTCGGTTGGTTGCTAGCGCCCTTTGAATTTAGGCGCCCGCTTCTCCAAGAAAGCGATGCGCGCTTCGTCGGCGTCTTCCGAACCACTCAGGATGCCGCCGGCGTTAGATGTGAGCACCATGGTGTTCTCCAGGGTGGTATCGGCGGCGGTGCGCATAATCCGCTTGCTGACCCACTGGACCATGGGCGGCACACGCATGATTCGGTCGCACAGGTCGCGGGTGGTCTGCTCCAATTCGCTGGAGTCGACCAGGTAGTTCAGAATTCCCCACTGGTAGGCCCGCTCGGCGTCCAGCCGCCCGGTGTAGGCGAACTCCAGGGCACGGCCCAGTCCAGCCATCTTGGGCAGATAATAGCTGCCGCCGTTCTCAAATATCTGGCCCAGTTGATGGTATCCGACGAACTGGGTGGCCTCGCAGCCGACGCGGATGTCGCAGTGCAGGGCCATGTCCATGCCCGAACCCACGGCGGCGCCGTTAATCATAGCTATGGTCGGTTTGCGGATCAGCGAGATATCCCGGTGCAATTGAGTGAAGCCGTGGAAGAAGTGCTGGCGGGTAAGGTCGGGACTTTCGGTGTGGTCGCGGTTGCCGATGAAGTTCTCGCCCAGCACGGACGGGTCGTTGTCCCGGCGCATGTCGGCCCCGGAGCAGAAACCTTGGCCCTCGCCGGTGAGCACGATCACCCGTACGTCTGGGTCGTCGTCCGCGGCCCGCATGTACTCGCCCACCTTGGCCACGGTGCCTTTCTCCTGAGAGTTGCCCATCAGAGCGTTTCGGCGCTCAGGCCGGTTGAAAGTGATCCAGGCGATGCCGGTGTTTTCGGCTTCGTATTTCAGGTATTCAACGAGATTGGGTCCCATGTTTCTGTCTCCTTAAGACGCTTTACGTCACGGCGGAATTATGGGATTTATTCTGCCAAGGATTGGGGTCCGCGTCTACCGTGCGGGGAACAGCCGCAGTTCTTGGGTCTGCGTGTATACTTCCGGCATTCTTGCCACTCTCGGGCACAGGCCTCTACTGAGGAAAATACATGACGATCATGATCGGAACGGGTGACTACCGGTACGAGTACCGGCCTGACTGGGCCAAACTTCCCGGGGGGATGGAGTTTCAGGCTCCAAGCGCCGTGGCCGTAGACTCTCACGACAATTTGTACGTATTCCAGCGGGGCGACCCGCCGGTGTTGGTCTTCGACCACGATGGAAACATGATTGCGCAGTGGACCCGAAAGGACGGGGTGCCCGCCGATGCCCACTTGGTTTACGTTGGCCCGGACGACGGGATTTACCTGGCCGACCGTGACGCCCATCAAATATTGAAGTACACAGCCGAGGGAGAGTTGGTGATGTCTTTGGGAAACCGGCACCGAGCGGAGTTGCAGGCCCCGTTCAATCACCCGGCGGACATGTGCGTCGCGCCTCCCGGATCGCCGTTGACCGGAGAGATCTTCGTCGCAGACGGCTACGGCAACTCCAGCGTCCACCATTTCTCTGCGTCCGGAAATCATATAGATTCGTTCGGATCGCCGGGCAGCAGCGCTCGAGAGTTCCGGGTGCCCCACAGCGTGCGAGTATCGGTTGAAGGGAGGATCTATGTGGCGGACCGGGAGAATAACCGGGTGCAAATCTTCAGCCCGGACGGCGAATTCATCGAGGAGTGGACCGATTTCAAAAAGCCTATGGGCATTCACATCGACACCGCGGGCATCGTCTACGTTACCGACCAGGTGCCCCGCCTTAGTATCCTCACGCTAGACGGCCAACTACTGGCCCGGGGCCGCACCTTCGAGCAGGCCCACAACGTCTATACCGACTCAGCCGGGAATATCTACGGAGCGGATGTGGCCCATCACCGGATCCAGGTTTTCAGGAAGATTTAGGCCGTATTTTCCGCCGTCTACGTCAGAGCCGATCCCTACGGTTGAAAGCCCAGCAGGTGCATGCCTGAGTCTATCTTAATCATCTCGCCGGTGGTGAAGGCGGCGTCTTCCAGCAGCCAGACCACTGTCCTGGCGACTGAGTCCACATCCGCTGTCTCTTTTAGCGGCACTTGCTTGGTGAAACTTTTGAAAAGGGCTTTGGCTCCTTCTTCTCCCAGGCCGTCGCCCCACCAGCGGGATGGGAAGGCGCCGGGCAGGACTGCGTTGACCCGAATCTCAGGGGCCAGCGCACGGGCTAGGGCGGTTGTCATAGTATTCAATGCACCCTTTGAGGCCACGTAGGCTATTGAGCTTCCGGCGCCAGTAAGGGCGGAAATCGAAGATACATTCACGATAGACCCATCGCCTCCCGCCTTCATATGGGGTGCGACAGCTCGAGTCATTTGGTAGGCGCCCACAACATTCACTGAGTAGACGTCCATGAACTGCTGACCGTCTAGCGCCTCCAAGTCTTTGGAGTTTGCGAAGACCGACCGGGCGGCGTTATTTACCAGTCCGTCGATGCGGCCCCATTTCTCCACGCACAAATCAGCCATGCGGCGACAGTCCTCGTCCACAGACACGTCCGCTTTACATAAAATGGACTCCACGCCCAGGTAGTCGCAGACAGCCTCGGTCTCGTGGGCCTCTTTCTCGCTCTTGGTGTAGTTTATGACCACCCGGGCCCCTTTTGCAGCCACCTGTTTGATGATGGCCGAACCGAGCCCGGTGGCCGAGCCGGTGACGATGATGACTGAGTCTCTCAGTTTCATGAATCTCTCCTTTGGAGAAGCTAACAGCGGTCGGTTTTCAGCTTTTTGGGTTGGGTTATAGCGCCGTGCAGATGTCACCCTGAGTGGAGCGAAGGGTCTGCCAAAGCGATAGTTGGCAGATTCTTCGTCGGCCTACGGCTCTCCTCAGAATGACATCTGCATGGAGGGCAGCTCCAATCAAGCCTTCTGAAGATTAGCCTCGGCCTACAACCCTAGCAACTTTTCAGCGTTGCCATGACTGATTAGTTCTCGTTCGGCGTCTGTGCAAGCCAGGTTGTCGACCATCTCGTTGTATACCTCGAAGTGGGCGAAGGGGTGGTCGGTGCCGTAGAGGAGCATTTCGGCGCCATAAACCTTGTAGCAGTACTCCAGGGCTTCGGGGCTGTGAGCCACGGTGTCCACGTAGATCTTATCGAAGGACACCTGGGAGGAATCGGACAGGTCGACCCAGTCGTCGGGCGAGTCCCAGGCGTCGATCATCCGGCCAACCCGGCCTCTGATGAATGGCACGAAACCGCCGGTGTGAGGGACGATCAATTTCAAGTTGGGGTATTCCTGGAACAGGCCACTCATCACCATGCGCACCGTGGCCAGGGTGGTGTCGAACATGAATGCCATGCCGGGGACCAAGGGCCGGTGGTCGATGCCGTTCATGTTGATGGGCGCTGTTGGGTGCATGTCCATGGCAACACCCAGGCTCTCGATGTGCTTGTAGACCGGCCAGAATTCCTTGCTGTCGAGTGTCTTTTGGTTGATGTTGGAGAAGAGGTAAACGCCTTTGAATCCCAACTGTTTTATGCAGCGGTCGATCTCGGCGATGGTGCGGTCGGCGCTGCCCCAGCCCAGTGTGGCCCAGGCCTGGAACTTGCCGGGGTGGCCCTGGATGACCTCGGCCAAGTGGTCGTTTATCCGGGAAGCCCAGTCATCGGCCTCGGACCCGCCCAGCAGCTCGGGGCCCGGCATGCCGTGGCTGAGGACGGACATGCTAATACCAAGGTCTTCCATGTCCTTCAGCTTCTGGTCGACTTCGGCGTGGACTAACGGCGAGGCGTGGAGGTAGCCGCCGGTGCAGCTGACAAAATAGGTGCCGCCCCTCAGCACGCCCTGGGGTAGGGAACTGCGCCCCACCAGGTACTCCAGATAGGGCAGGTAGACCAGGTGGCTGTGGACATCTATGTGCACGGGGTAGCTCCTTCGGAGCGCGGTCAGCTGTCAGCTATCAACCGTCGGCGGACGACGCAAGTTGGTTTCGGGACAGTTTACCTTGCTGCGCTTAGCGTCTCAATGGGGTTGGCGCCGCGACTCTTTCTAGTGTCACACCGAGTGAAGCGAAGGGTCTCCCACAGCTGGCCTTGGTAGATTCTTCGTAGTCCCGAGGCACTCCTCAGAATGCCAAGCCATAGCATGTACCCCACATGGGTGCGGGATTGTTTTGCCGAAAGCTGACGCCCAATAACCGACCGCTCCCTAATCCGCCGGTGCTGGGGTCTGGGCCTCTTGGGGCAGGGATTGCTCCCAGTCAGGGATGAGCACCCGTTTGGTGGACTCCATGATCAAGATGGCAACCATCCCGCCCATGCTGGCGGTCAGAGAAACGACCCAGGCGATGTTGTACGAGCCCAGGGTGTCGTAGATCACGCTGCCCACCAAACCGCCCAAGGCCATGCCCAGGCCGGCGCCCATGCTCTGAATGCCGAAGACGGTCCGCACCGGCCCCATACCGAAGTACTGCCGGTTAACCACCAGGAAGGCCGACATCTCGCCGCCGAACCCGACTCCAAAGACCACGGAGAAGATGTAGAACTGCCACGGCTCGGTGGTCCAGAAAAGCATGACCACGGCGGCGCCCTGGATGAAGTAGAAGCAGGCCATCACCCCTTTGGCGCCCCAGCGGTCGGCCAGTATGGGCACTATCAGCCGGCTGGCCACACTGCTGAAGGAGTAGATGCTGATTATGAAGGCGGCGGCCTCCAGGGACACTCCCTTGGTGGTGGCGTAAAAGACGCCGTGGACCATGACGATGGAGTGGCCGACGCAGCCCAGGTGGTGAACCAAGGGCAAAAACCAGAAGGCCCTGGTCTCCTTGGCGTGCTTCATGAACACTTGGCTTCTGAGCTTCGTCACGGCCCCAGAAAATTGGTTCGACGTAGACTTTTCGTTGGAATCGGCACCGTAGGGCATCATGCCCCGGTCGGCCGGCTCGCCGTCGAAGAAGAACAAGAGCGCGAACACGAGGGCCCCGCCGCCGATACCGATGAGCACAAAGGCTGTCTGCCAGTCGGTCTGGGTCAGCAGGATCGTCAGTCCGGGAGCGAGCACCGATGCTCCCATGCCGCCGGCCGATTGTTGTATTCCCACGGCCACGCCCAATTTTTTCTTGAACCAGGCGGCAACGGTGGTGGGTATGTTGACGCGGAACATGGCCTGGGCGATTCCCAAAACGATGCTGTAGTAGATGAATAGCTGCCAGAGTTCGGTGATGGTGCTAAGCAGTATCAGCCCGCCAGCGAAGAATCCGGCGCCGACCAGCATCACCCGTTTGGCGCCGAATCGGTCCCCCAAGGAACCGGCGTAGGGCGACAGCAGCGCGCCGATGATGTTGCGCAGGGAATAGGCGAGGACTATGGCGGTTAGCGACCACCCAAAATTGTCCCGCATGACGACGACCAGGATGGCGAAGGCCTGACTGACAAAGTTAGTGGTCAGTTGCAGGGTCGTCCCCATGGCCACGATGTACCAGCCATAGTGGGCGTGGACCACATTGGATACGGTCCGGGAGGCCAAGTTCGGCTCAGCCAAGATCGGGCCTGGCTGGAAACGAGGTTGTCGTAACGTGGGTCAAGTGACGCCTTTGTAGCTAGAACAGTGATAAGTAGGCGCGGTAAATATAGCACAACCGGGGGTGGCGGGACTGATAACTGGGCCTCTATATTTGGTCCGGTCTGGCTGGCGGAATCATTTATTTTGTGACTGATGGCACAATCTGGAATTCCCCCGGATGATTCTCGTGGAATTGAATCGTGGCCCACCCTATTGACCCCAAGGCTTGAATTCAGCAGCTCAACCATGCCATCACTGCAGACTCGGTTATGCCAGGTTTTGAACATCGAAACTCCCATCGGTCAGGCGACCAATTTTGCTAGGCAGCGGACGTCTCCAACACCGGCGGTCTTGGCATGCTGGCCTTCCTGCGCCGAAACGCAGATGAAGTGCGCCGGCTCATCAGTGAGACACGTGAATTGACGGACCGCCCGTTCAGCGCCAATTTCATACTGCAGGGACTGGATGATGCCAGAGAAAGAATCGATGTCTGCCTTGAGACCGGGGTGGGTGTTGTCTCGTTCCATTGGCACGAACCCGGCGAATATATAGACCGTGTCCACGCGGTGGACACCTTGGTGATGTATACAGTGGGTAGCGCCGAAGAAGCTTGGCAGGCTGTGGATTCGGAGGTGGATATAATTGTGGCCCAAGGCTGGGAGTCGGGCGGCCACGTGCGGGGCGACGTTGTGACGATGGCCCTGTTGCCCAGGATCGTGGTCGCCGGCCAGTTCCGGTGATTTAGGCCGGCAGCATCGTCGACGGTCGGGGCATGGCAGCCGCGTTGGCGCTGAGGGCCGACGGTGTTTGGATCGGGACGCGGTTCCTGGGCAGTGAGGAAGCGACCGTTGACCAGTCCTACGAGGAACGTCTACTTCAAGCTACGGAAACCGGGACTCTTTTTCCAGGGTGTTCAACGGAGGCTGGGACGCCACAGGCAGAGTCCTGAGCAACAGCACGGTCGAGATGTGGTAAGCGGCGGGGCGGCCTAAGTCCGGTCTGCGTTCTGGGGAAGGGGAGGTTATCGCCAAAGGCGCCAACGGTGAGCCTGTGGAACGCTACTCAGCCATCGCCCCGTACACCGACGTGACCGGCGACCTGGAAGGGCTGCCCAACTAGGCCGGGCAGGGCGTCGGCCTGGTGAATCGTATCCAGCCTGCCGCCGATATCGTAAAAGAGATCGCGGAAGAAACGGTCCCGGTGATGCGGAAGGCCAACGACCTGATTCGAGAATAGCCGGGTAATGGGCTTGAGCGCCGGTCGATTCCCTGCGCTTGTGTTTCCAATTTCCGTCTTAGCCTCTATGCTTTCCCTTAGACTGTGGCGTAGTGGTTGACCAGTAAAAGGGGGCCTTGCTTTGACTCGAGTGTACGTAGACATGGTGGCCGACATATTCCATTTCGGGCATGTCGCGTTTCTCAAGAAGGCCAGTGCTTTTGGCGACGAACTGATCGTCGGGATAATGTCCGATGCGGAAGTCCGGGCCAACAAGCGGGTCCCGATCATGACCATGGCGGAACGGGCCGCCACCGTTGCCGGCTGCCGTTACGTAGACGAAGTGATTGCCGACGCACCCTGGATCATGGACGAGGCCTTTGTCGAGCGGCACCGAATCGACCTGGTGCTCCATGGTGACGATTACACTCGAGAGGAGATGGACCTCTTCTTCGCGGTGCCCATCGCCATGGGTATTCTGCGCACTGTCCCCTACACCTCCGCGATTTCTACTACCGAGATCATCCGGCGCTGCAAAGAGGCCAAATAAGCCCGTGGCGAGGGTCGTTGCCACCCTACAGGACGTGGTCGATGAAGTCCTGGCCTCCCGACGAACAGTTCCCGCCCAACGGAGCGTTCTGGCGGCGGTCTCCGGGATCGATGCCGGCGGCAAGGGTTATTTCGCCGATCGGTTGGTCCCCGCGCTGCAAAATCAGGGTTTACGGGCCGTCGCCATCAACGTCGATGCGTGGCTGAACATCGGCCGTTTCGCCCCATCCGACGCCTTAAGCCCGCCGGAGCATTACTACAACAATTCGATCCGATTCGAGGAGATGTTCGCCGGTACGGTCTTCCCGCTCCGCGACCGCCGTTCCCTGCACGTCGAGATCGATTACGCCGAGGAGATCTCCAAAGAGTACGAGCGCCGCACCTTCCAGTATCAGGATGTGGAAGTCATCATCCTCGAGGGCATCTATCTCTTGAAGCGGGCCTTCCAGGCCTATTACGACCTCTCGATCTGGATCGACTGCGGCTTCGAAACGGCGCTGGAACGCGCCCTGGCCCGAGGCCAAGAAGGCCTCCCTTCCGATGAGGTCATCCGAGACTACCGCAACATCTACAACCCCGCCCAAGAACTTCACTTCCACCGCGACGACCCGAAGGGGTTCGCGACGTTGCTGGTTAATAATGACGCGCGGTTGAGGGAGGTCAGCTGGTTGAAGTGAGGAGTGTCGGCGAAATTAGTGGTTTCCTTGGCGTGGGTCATGAGAGTCAGCCCCTCTTCATAGAACATGCTGTGAAATTATCCTCAGGCGTCGGACGAGGTGAAATGCTGGCAGTGCCGGCAGTAGAGGTCTGTGTCTTGAATCAGGCCCTGACACCTATGGCAATTAATTCCGGTGTCCAGCTCCATCAGGCTTGCTCCGCATTGGTTGCAAAAGGGGCCGGCTGTTTCAGGCAAGGTCTCGCCGCAGTGGGGGCAGAATTTGGCCTTCGTGGTCATGGTCTCCTTCCAGTCTGGTTACGGGGCAATTCTACTGCAACACCGTTTAGACTGGTACCATCTATTAGGTCGATTCCAAAGGCCACTCCCAAAGACGAAATATAAGGGTCCAAATGATTGCCGAAGGCTGGAAGAACGAACTACCCGAGAGCCATCGGATCGCTCTCGAGATCGCCTACTCAGATTTCCTTGACGCCTACTTCAAGATATCCCCCACCGACGCCGGGAAGATCGAGCAGGTGGCCGATTGGCTGCCCAAGAAACATGTCAACCGCTACACACCCATGTTCTGCGGCAGGTTCATCGTCTGCATGAGTTCGGTGGCGGAAAGATTGGTCCAGCCGGAACGGATCGCGCCGGTCCCCAGGTCCACGGCCGAGGCATTTGCGCTCCACATGCTGGTCCAACACGCCACGGCCATCTTGAAAGACGTCCAGCGCATTGACGCCGACTTCAGTCAGTTCACATCGATGGTCTTTCGCGACACCGACTTCCTATCCCTATACGAGGCTGCCGCGGAGGTGCCAGGAGTGGACCTGAACAAGAGAGTCTCCCTGCCCAACAACCTGGAATTCAACGATTGGTTCAAGCCGTTCGACCCAGATAAGCCGGTCAACCCATTCGTCTACGAAGACTGGACCACCGAGCAGCTAGGGATAAATTTTTACCGCTAGGCTAGTCGAAGAATGTATACCCGTTTTCCTTCAGGATCGCTGTGGTCTCGATGCGCCAACGGTAGGCAACGTCCATGGCTTGCGGCTCAAAATGAACGCCCCGTAAATTCCGGGTCAGTTGCCGGTCGATTAGGGTCTCCGCGCTCTTGGCTCGTGTATAGGTCTCTGAGCCTTGACCGCTTTGGTCCTGCTCTCGGGCCAGGTACCAGCGGATCAGGGTCCAGTTGGAGTGGATGTACAGGTAGGCCAACTCCTTGGCCCGCAGATCTAGTTGGGACTGCAACCTCGTGACCTTTTCTTCCAAAGCTTCGATTCGGTCCTGCCATTGGTCGACCGCCATTTTTGGTCTCCTAAATCATAAGGCCGGTGTCCCGAATATTCGGGACACCGGCCACTAGCTGGTCAATCACGCCTGAGAAGGAGTCTTTAGGCCGCGATCAGTCCTTCATCGACGGCTTTGGCGATCAGGTCGCCCTGTTCCGCCAGGTGGTTGATGATCGCCTCCGAGGCTGCTCCTACCAACTCCTCGTCCAGGGACTTGGCTGCGTCGGCGAATCCGGCTTCGGCCAGCAGTTCCGCGCCGTCGTTCTTGATCTGGTCCAAAGCCCAGGTGATCTGGCCCTGGATGTCCCTGACATCATCGGGGAACTCGGTATGGGAGCCGCCGGCGCCCAGCTTGTCATAACCGCCCTTGTGCCAATGGCCACGGGGGCCGTGGGGGTCGTAGCGAATGACTTCCTCGCCTTTGACGTCGACGCCGAATGTCGGTCCGCCCATTTTGCTCTTCAGGCATCTAACTGGCCATAGATACATCGTCACATCGCCCGATTTGTCCAGCGGCCGCACCAAGACTTTACCCAGATATGACTCGCCATCAATCATTGTAGCCATTCGATTTACTCCTCTGACGTTTACCTTTACACAAGATATTACCACACGGAGGGAAGCCAAAAGCTGTCAGCGGCCAGCTTAGTTGCGAGGGCCGGCTCGGCCATAAACTAACTGGTGACACAAAAATATAAAATTGCACACATCGCCCAAAGAGAAAGCCCTCTGACATGCAATCAGAGGGCTTTCTCTTGCCTCAATCGTGGTGCGCTTGGCGGGATTCGAACCCACGACCCCTGGCTCCGCAAGCCAGTGCT
>UINC01002291.1_pt1 | contig 11121 bp, 9 predicted proteins | sample 5385821 | NCBI WGS metagenome assembly UINC01 (sample SAMEA4666929, study PRJEB26691) | marine metagenome | isolation source: Pacific Ocean | place: Pacific Ocean | collected 2011-10-13 | reverse complement strand
TTATTATACTGCCGGTGGATTAGGTTATTGGCCTAGGCATGTGGTAGAAGGTTGCTTTAAAATATGGGATCTAGCAAAGCCCGTAATTGCACAAGTGCATGGATATTGTTTAGCTGGTGGAACCGAGTTAGCTCAGTCTTGCGACTTAGTTTATGTGGCAGAGGACGCAACTATAGGATATCCTGTCGTAAGAAATATTTCTCCTCCCGATAATCAATTTTTCCCTTGGATTGTTGGTATGAGAAAAGCAATGGAACTTATGTTAACGGGTAACTCTATCTCAGGAAAGGAAGCTGCTGATTGTGGGTTTGCCAATTCTGCTTTTCCTGCTGATATTCTTGAAGAAAAAACATTGGAAATAGCTAAAAATGTAGCTGAAGTACCACAGGATGTTCAACAATTTAATAAAAGAGCAATTCACAGGCAAATGGAGTTGATGGGTATTAGAGCAGCCTTAAAAGCTGGCACAGAAGTGCAACAACTTTCAATGCACACAAAGTCGGCAAGAGATTTCTTTAAAAAAGTTTCCGAAGATGGTTTGACAGAAGCCCTTAGTGAGAGAGACTCTAAATACGGTGATTACAGAGAAAAAAAGACTGAAAAAGACTAAATGGATTTAGGGAATGGAAAGTAAAGAAAGAGTTCTAACTTTAGCTTCAGCGGCAAGAAGAGCGGGTATCGATCCTGAAGAATTACGCCAATTGATTGATGGAGGAACCCTAGATGTTGTTGAAACTGAAGGTGGAAAATATTTTAATAGGAGAAAATACTCTAAAAGGAATATAAAAGATATTCAAACTATCGAAGCAACTAAACCAAATATTGGGAGTATTATACCTGATGAAATCAAAGGTCTTTTAGCACAAGCTGCAAACTTTATTGAGAGACAAGAAAATGAATTATCGATTTATCGCGAGAGAGAGGAAAAACACATTTCATTGCTAAAGGGAGCGGAAAAACAAATTAGCAAGGCTTTGGATCAACTAAGTCTGTTGTACGAAAATAATATAAACCTTAATAAAGAGAATAGAAAAATTCTTAAATCACTCATAAAAATTCAATCTGATAGCCAAGCAAAATAATTAAAAAAAATTAAAAGGAGATAAAATATGGTTTGTGTTTTAGCAACACTTCAAGTCAAAGAAGAAAAAATTTCTGAATTTGAAAAAATATTCATTGAGTTAAGTGATCAAGTTAGATCAAACGAAGAAGGTAATATTTTTTACCAAGTTGCAAAAGATCGTGAACAGGAGAATACATATGTTGTTTTGGAGCATTATAATGACCAAGACAGTGTTGATGCACACGGAAAAAGTGATCATTTTAGGGCAGCAGGAGCAAAAATAGGTGCATGCCTAGATGGAGCTCCAATCATTAAATATCTTGATTCTGTTAAGTAATTAATTGAAATAAATACTATCGTCTGCCAACTCGGCTTCTGCTGCAGCGGTGGCTATTTTGTCGGCTTCACGTCTGGCTTGTTTGGATTCTATGACTCTCACCCATCTACGTGCATCAGATTCCATATCTTCATATCCAGTCGACCTTTTAAAAGCAAAAAGTGCGGATTTTTCGTGTTCAATTCCCTTTTTATTTCGGGTAATTCCAAGCAACAACCAAGCTCTTCCAGGATTATCCAAGTCACCTTTTTTGATTGCATACTTGATATAATTTTCTGCGTTTTCCCATTCTTCTTCTTGCATGAAAGTTTGCCCCAACCTTAAGAATAACTCACCATCTTCCGACATTTCTGCGGCTTTCTGAAGTGGAGGTATTGCTTTTCGCCACTCACGAGAAGAAAGCCAAGCATTTGCTAGTTGCTCCCAATACTTCTCTTCATCCTTAATTCTTCCGTCCTCTAATTCTTTTTCCATTATGACGGCAGCCTTAAATGGAATATCGTAATACAAATATAATTGTGAAATTCTTAACAATTCATCATGTTTTTCTAACATACCTTTGTTATGCATTATTTGTTGAATTTGAAAAGAATCATTCTCCCTCTTAAGCTCCGCATACAAAGCAGCAAGCTGTCTATAGTAGTTTTTCTTTTCAGGAAATCTATAAACCATAGCTTCAAGGATTGGAACGGCCTCCTCATAGCGATCGTCGAAAAGAAGAACTGAAAGATACAATTGATACCAATTTTCTCTTGGTTCTGTAGCCCTAAATACTGCTATCTGCGCATGCGGTTCGGCTTTTCTATAGAATTGGGCTTCCTCAGGCGAATCTTTCTTTTCATCGGATGCAAAATACAAGTAAATCTGAGCCAGTAAAGCATGTGCCGAAGGCCCAGGTGGTGAGCCTAATGCCTCTGCGTCTTCAAACCACTGAGTAAGTAGAACTTCCCCTTCTTTCCATTTATCTAATGCTAAATGAAGCTGAGCAATTTGATATTGTAAATCCAACTGATCTTGCGGTTGAAGAGCGTTATAGCTAAAAGCTCTTTGAAGATAAATCATAGCTTTAGGATAATCATCTTTTTCCGCCCAAACATATGCCTGCAGTCTTGTAATTTGAGCTTTTTCAAAATCTCTAAGCTCTTCTCTTCTCAAAAGATTTTCTAATATACTAAGAGCCCTATCAGGTAAATCTTCTCCTAGGGCTTCCTGTGCTTTTATGAATTCAGCTCCCACTTTCTTTGTCATAGTCTGTGTTCTTCTTGCTTTAGGAGGTTTTCTTCTTTCTTTCTTCGCAGCGTAAACTGTTCCATCAAATATATTTTCAAAAACGACAGATACCGGCATTGCAAAGGATATTATAACAACCCCAAAAATTAGACCCTTAAAAAATTTAAAAAAATTATCTTGCATCTTCTAACTCAAAAGTAATTAAGTGTTGAACACCCGGTCTTGCAACGGCTTTTCCATTTAATATTCTAGGCTTATATTTCCATTTCACAATTGTTCTCATAGCCGATCTATTAAAAATCCCCGGGGGATCGGCATCTATAACCATAGGGTTAATTACAGCTCCTGTAGCTGTAATTGTAAATTCTACTAAAACCCAACCTTCTATTCCTCTTTGTGTTGCTCTACGAGGATATTGAGGGGGAACCTTAACAATCGGAAGAACATCAGCATCAGTAGAAGCTGAGAAAGCACCAAATTGAGGTCCAGCAAAATCAGGTGTAGCAATACTTTCTGCATTCATTTCTGGCCTAGGGGTCTCTGGAATATCCATATCAGGTGGATCAGGTTCTTGTTCTTGCTCCGGCCTATTTGGTTTTTTCTTTGCGGTTTGTGTTTCAGTATCCTGTAACTGCCTTAAGAAATTAATATTAATGTTTACACCCTCTTCGCCCAAATCATATTCATCACTCGTAACTAAAGCTTGCATAACCAGAAATAGAAAAACTGTAACTATTCCAGCTAATGGAACCGCTGTAATTCTACTATCGACTTCTTTTAAAGTGTATCCAGCAACTTGTACTTCGCCAATTTTGTTCAAAAAGTTTTTTAAATGTTCAAACAAGGTTATTTTTTCCTATTTCTTTTGTGACGCCGCTATGGAATATTGCTCTACCCCAGCTAATCTAACAGCATCAATGACTTCCACCATTAGGCCAACCTGAGAACGCTCATCGGCTTGAATAACTGCACCTCCTTGAGGATTTTCAGCATGTAATTTCTCTACGTTAGCTTGCACAGCATCTATTTCCACTAACCTTCGATTGATCCATATTTCATTTTTGTCGCTTATAGCAATTAGAATTCCTACCCGATTTTGTTGCTGAGCTGTTTCTGAATCAGGTCTAGTTACATCAATTCCGGATTCCTTAACAAAGGTTGCTGTTACAATGAAGAAAATGAGCATTATGAAAACAATATCAAGAAGTGGAGTTATATTAATTTCACTTTCTTCGTCAATTCTTGTTCTTCGTCTCATTCTTTTCTCCTATTAACTTCTTTTTTTATGATAAGGATAAATGATCCTCAACACTTGCTACTGCTCTTTTGGAGCGCGATTCCAATTGAGCAATAAAAAATAAACCAGACAATGATGCAACCATACCTGACATAGTTGGTAAAGTAGCCTTCGAAATTCCAGCCGCCATGGCGCGAGCATTAGAAGATCCTGTGATAGCCATAACATCAAAAACCTCTACCATACCAGTAACTGTACCAAGTAATCCTAATAGAGGCGCAGCCGCAACAAGAGTTTTGATATAAATTAAACCTCTTTCACTAGATTGTTTGACTTCGCTGATTAATTTTTCTCTAATCCTTCTTGCGTACCATGAGCTATGGTCTGATCTCTCGTTCCAACCCATAATTACTTTTTTGGAAATTTGTTTTTGCGCAGTAGCATAATGCCAATATCTCTCAATTATTAAGGACCACATAATAAATGTCGCTAGCATAATAGCCAACAACACATCTCCTCCAAGCTCTAAAAAATCTCGCAAAGAGCTATAGGCTAGATCTGGTCTTATTAATTTTAGAAGAAAATCACTCATTAACCACCCCTATTATACGATTAACCAGACTCTGCTCTTTCAGCAATAATTCCTGCACTTTGTTCTTCTAATATCTGCTGAATAGATCGGCTTCTTTGTTGTGCAACTGAATGCAGAAGAACCAAAGGAATTGCTGTAGTTAGACCAAGAACAGTAGTTACAAGTGCCTGAGAAATACCACCAGCCATTAACTTAGGATCACCAGTACCAAACAATGTGATAGCCTGGAAGGTTACGATCATTCCTACAACTGTTCCTAAAAGACCTAATAATGGTGCTACAGATGATAAAAGTTTTATAAAATTAATTCCTCTTTCTAAAGAAGGTAATTCTTTTAGTATCGCATCATCAAGTTTTAGCTCTAAAGTTTCAACATCTGCCGTTTTATTCGAGTGATAAGCTGTCAAAACCCTACCGAGAGGATTACTTTCTTTTGGATTATCTACATCTTTGGCTTGAGAGCGTACAGCTCTTGAAACTGATGTTAGTCTGAAGATCCTTTCCGCCGAAAGAAGTAAGCCTAAAGCTAATATACCAAGGATAACATAACCTACAACACCACCTTGGTTAATACGTTCAGTTAAACCTGGTGTTTGAATAAGCAATCCTAATATTGCACCTCTTGATGGATCAATAGCTCCTTTGACAATATCTCCAGGATCGCCATCTACAACATTATCACCAAGATCTAAAAATCTTGCTTGAGGTTGTCTTCCAAGAACCCTAAATCTTTCATCATCAGGTAAATATCCTAAGAAATTTCCCCTTCTATCGTATGCTGTCCATGGTCCAACTCTTACAACATCTTCTTCTGAAAAACTTCCATCAACATCAACTATAGTCCCTGTAAAATGTTTAACCTCACCTTGGGCTTTCATTTCTTCAATTAAATGAAACCAAAGCAATTCGAGTTGATCATTTGATGGCAACTTCTGGGATCTAGCAAGTTCTGTAAGGGTTGTATGACGGCCAGTCAGTTCGCCACTAATAATGGACTCCTTGATTTGAGCCCCCATTTCACTTGCAGTTCCTCTAACTACACCAAATAATTCTCCAAAAGCTCCTAGTCTTTCGGCCTTAAGGTCTTCAAGTTCACTTAGTTTGACATCATTATCATCAAATGTTTTTTCTAATACTATTGCCCTATCCTCTTGAACCTGAAGGTCAGCAAGAGTCTTAGTTAGAACTCTTTGCTGAGTATCTTTTTCGGCTACAAATTTCGCTATTCTTTGACGATCTTGCTCATTATCATAAAACGCTTCTTCTTGAACCTTTAGTATCAACTCTGCAAGAGAAGTTACTTCTATTGGAATCTCTTCTTCTTCAGAATCTTGTGCTCTCACCGAAGCAGTGAAAACCATAAGGGTCAATACAAAAAGGGAAACTAGTACATTTCTAATAATAGAATTTATATCTAAATAATTTTTCATTTTTATCTCCCTATTCCGCGGATATTTCTAGAGGAATTACCATTAAATCTGGAGCTGCTTGTTCATTCGCGATACGGATACCAACCTGTATTGGTAGGCGGTAGGATCCACTTAATCCTTTCCATTCACCACGACTTTGACTCCAAACTGCTTGTTCGTCACCATCTAGAGTTTGGTAAACATAAGAATTACGACCAATCCTTAAAAAGTTGACAGTTTTATCTTGATCAGAACTTATCTTCCCTGTGTAGGCCTCAATAGTACGTCCATACTCATTCTCAATTTCATAAGCTTCCGCAATCTTTCTATATTTTTCTGCTGGAGAAGCTTCTGGGTTATTCATAAGATTTCTTAGATTCGCTACTCTATTTCTTCTCTCATCGATTAAAAAAGGAGTGTCAAGTTCTACAAAAGTGTCTAAAGCATCTATCATTTTGAACATGAGGGGCATAACTGACCTAGTTAAGCTGCTTATTCTTGCAATATCTTGTTCTACTCTATCCATTTTTCTTTCTTGTCTATCAATAAGAATTTCAAGCTGGTCATTATAAATTGTGAGATCTTTTAACTGTTGGTAATTTTGACGAAACTCTTGAACTATTCCGTTTGTAGTATCATCTATCACATCAATTTGGTCCTGAGTCTCTTTTCCACCAACATTTGATTGTGCAAAAAGAGATCTTACCGGATCCAGTTGGCGCGCCGGATCGATAGATTTTTGAGCCTGTTGAGCTTGTGATGATAAGAATGGTGCAATCGCTAAAATGCTAAAAAGTACGCATAATTTGGAAAATAAATTTAAAGACATAAGACCCCCATCTATTTAGACTAAGATTACAACTAAACATTAAAACAGATTCAACGCTATATTTGTAATTAATACTCTTTTAAAAAACTATTAGAATGTCAACTTCTGAATCACCCATTTTTTTGACAAGGGCAATTCTTAGCAATTTAAATCGTTATAATCAAACAAGAAAACAAGAAAATTTAATTTTTTTTTAAATAGCTAAATAATCCCTTTTTATCCTTGCAATATTATAAAAGTGTATCTATATCATAAAAATGACGCATGCGTCATCTTTTCTAGTATGTAGTATGAAAGAACTTAAATGAATAGAACTGTAAAAATTGCATTAATGACATTTGGATTTCTTGTCTTATGGATGTTCTCTGGTGTTTTTTCAAAAGACGAAAGTGATTCAATTGAAAAAATTGAAATTACTTCTGAACAAACCAACACAACCCTAGTAAGGGCCAGACAATTTGAAGCTGAAGCAAAGCTGTCTTTCGTAGTGTTAAGGGGAAGAACCGAAGCAGAAAGAGATGTTTTAATTTCGGCCGAAACAACAGGTATAATTGAAGAAATATATCCTGATAAAGGTGATTTCGTTTACAAGGGGGAAATTATTTGCAAGCAATCGGTTGATGCTAGAGAGGCAAAACTTGATGAAGCAAAGGCATTAATGAAACAAAGAGATCTTGAATGGCAAGCATCAAAAACATTAGTAGAAAAAGGGTATCGCTCACAAACACAAGCAGCTGCCTCGCAAGCAGCATATGATGCTTCCAAAGCTCTTGTAAAACAAATGGAAGAAGAGCTCGATAATATTAACATCAGAGCTCCCTTCGACGGGATATTTAATGAAAAGTTGGTTGAAATTGGAGATTTTCTTCCAATTGGTAAGCCATGTGGTCGAGTCGTTGATTACAATCCAATTAAAGTTACAGGAGAGGTTTCGGAAAAAGATATAACTAATATAAAAAAAGGCGTTACTGGGGAAGCCAGATTATCAACCGGTCAGAATCTTAGAGGTTTAGTTAATTTCGTCTCACATACAGCTAACGCGGCCACTCGAACCTTTCGTATCGAGATGGAAGTGCCCAATGAAAATTATGAATTGAAAGATGGTGTTACGGCTGAGCTATTTATCCCCACTGTTGAAGTTAAAGGGCATCTAATTCCCCCCTCCTCTCTTACACTTAATGAAGAAGGCTTGGTTGGAGTAAGGCATATTGATCAAGAAGGTAGAGCAAAATTCTCTAAGGTTACAATTATTGGGGATAAGGGAGAATCTGTATGGATTACTGGGCTACCAGAAAAAGTACTGATAATTGTAGTCGGACATGAATTCGTATCGAATGGTGAAAAGATTAAATACAGATTAGAGGACAGTAAAATTTGATAAACATCATAGATTATATTATGGCAGCAAGAAAAACGGTCGTTTTCTTGATGGTGATGTTGCTCACCGTTGGTACCTTTACCTATATAACAATACCTAAAGACGCAGAACCAGATATTGATGTTCCATTTATATATGTAATGGTGCCTCACGAAGGGATTTCTCCAGAAGACTCAGAAAGACTACTGGTTAAGCCTTTGGAAGTCGAGATGAAGAGTTTAGAAGGTCTCGAAGAAATGTCTGGCATTGCTGGACAGAATTTTGGTTCTGTTCTTCTAGAGTTCGATATCAAGTTTGATAAAGACAAAGTTTTAGCTGATGTTAGAGATAAAGTTGATATGGCTAAGTCAAGGTTTCCAACAGATGCTGAAGAACCAATAGTAGTGGAATTCAATATGGCAGAAATGCCTACATTAACTGTTTCATTATCAGGGAATGTTCCGAACCGAACATTGTTCCATCATGCTGACGAACTTCAGGACATTCTCGAGGCTATTCCAGGAGTTATGGAAGCACAAATTTATGGTGACAGAGAAGAATTGCTAGAAATTCTTATCGGTCCATCAAAATTAGAAAATTACAATGTCTCCTTGCTTGAACTTATTAGAGTCTTAACAGGAAACAACAGACTAGTTGCAGCAGGGTCAATAGATAAAGGGCAAGGAAAATTTTCAGTTAAAGTGCCTGCTGTTTATGAAAGCCCTCAAGATGTTTATAACTTGGTAATTATGTCTTCTGGTGAAGGAACCGTCAGACTTGGTGATATCGCTGAAATCAGGAGAACATTCAAAGAAAATGAATCCTATGCAAGATTGGATGGAAAACCTGCAATTCATCTCAATGTTGTAAAAAGAATCGGAGAGAATGTTTTAGATATAAATGAAAAAGTAAGGGAAGCCTCGTTGAGATATAAAAAAAACCTTCCTAACAATGTCAATATTGATTTTGCTAACGATAACGCTGATTACATAAATGAGATGCTTGCATCTCTAATAAACGCAATTGGTAATGCCATTATTTGTGTCATGATACTTGTAATAGGTGCATTAGGAATGAGATCAGCTCTAATGGTAGGAATATCAATTCCAACTTCCTTTCTGGTTGCAATAAGCCTACTGGCCGCGTCCGGTGGCTATGTAAATATGATGGTTTTATTTGGTCTATTGGTTTCTGTTGGATTATTGGTTGACGGCTCAATAGTAATGGTTGAATACGCAGACAGGAAAATGGCCGAGGGTTTAGAAAGAAAAGAGGCCTACACCCAAGCCTATAAAAGGATGTTATGGCCTATCGTTTCTTCAACGGCTACTACTCTTGCGGCTTTCCTTCCTCTGGTGTTATGGCCAGGGGTTTCCGGAGAATTTATGAAATGGATGCCATTCATGGTCAGCCTGGTGCTAATTTCATCTCTATTGTCTGCGTTAGTCTTTATACCTGTAATGGGATCATTATTTGGAAAAACTGAACAAAATTTAAGTAACAAATTGGATGATAACTTTAACCTCAACGAGGTGAAGGGTATTACTAAAATTTATACAAATTTACTTGAGAAGTGCCTAAGGAGACCATTAAGAATAATAGGATCTGCAATAATTATTGTTTTTGCTCTTATTGTCTTATACGTCAATTTCAATGCCGGATCAGTATATTCCGTTGAAACGGATACATCCCAGATGAATGTCCATATAAGCGCTCGTGGTAATTTATCCCCTAGAGAAAAACTCAATTTATCTGTCGAAGTAGAAGAAATGGTTAGGTCTATAAATGGAGTAAAATCCGTAGCAACAAACATTGGCGGCGGCGGAGACCTAGATGTTATGCAGGCTGCTTTTGGTGAAGGAGGCAGAACAGATGAAATAGCACTTCTAATGTTAGAATTGAATCCTGTTCATGAAAGAAGGACAGCTGATGAAATTAAAGAAGAAATACTGTCAAGTACAGCATCTATCCCAGGATTGATTGTTGAGGCGTATAAGATAGAAAGAAAACCTGAGTCAGGAAAAGATATTCAGTTAGAATTAACATCTAATAATGGAAAAAATCTTAATGAAACGACTAATTTAATAGTAAGACATTTAAACTCAATGGAAGGTATAAAAGAAGTTGATGATACTCGACCCTTACCCGGCATTGAGTGGATTATGAAAGTGGATAGAGAGTTAGCGGGGCGTTTTGGGGTTAATGTTTCTACTGTTGGAGCTATCATTCAATTAGTCACTAATGGCATATTGGTTGATAAGTTTAGACCAAACGATAGTGATGATGAAATTGATATTCGATTACGTTTCCCAGAAGAATATCGTAAATTGGAACAATTCGATCAATTAAGAATTCCAACCTTTAATGGACCTGTCCCTCTTTCAAATTTTGTCGAAAGAAACCCAAGTCAAAAAATTACATCTATTGACCGTCTTGATGGGAAGAGAATACTAAAGGTTCGAGCTAATACTAAAATTAATCCCAGCACAGGTAAGAAAATTCTTGCTATAGGCAAGAAAACCGAACTCGAAGAATGGATTAATCAGCAAAACTTTCCTAGTGATGTGGATATTTTCTTTGCTGGGGCGGACGAAGATCGAGCTGAATCTGCTGCCTTTTTGGGGAACGCTATGATTGCAGCCCTCTTTTTGATGTTTATTATTTTATTAACCCAATTTAACAGTTTTTATCAAGCAGCCATTACACTTTCAACAGTAGTACTATCTACAGTCGGTGCTTTGACCGGATTGCTAATTGTAGGACAATATTTTTCAGTCATAATGAGTGGTCTTGGTGTTGTTGCCTTAGCAGGAATAATCGTCAACAATTCAATTGTGATGATAGATACCTACAATCGTCTAAAAGACGAATCTAGTGATCAAATAAAAGTAATAATTCATGCATCATCTCAAAGATTGAGACCTATTCTTCTCACAACAGCAACCACAATGATAGCCCTAATCCCAGTTGCCCTTCAAATAACAATAAATTGGTTCGGTAGAGATATTGAAATAGGTGGACTTATGGCGGCTTGGTGGGGTCCCTTTTCAACTACCGGTATTTGGGG
>UINC01000149.1_pt2 | contig 11132 bp, 12 predicted proteins | sample 5385821 | NCBI WGS metagenome assembly UINC01 (sample SAMEA4666929, study PRJEB26691) | marine metagenome | isolation source: Pacific Ocean | place: Pacific Ocean | collected 2011-10-13 | reverse complement strand
TAAGAAAAATTGCACTCCAGTCTGCGACAGCGCCTTCACCCAATGAAGCGAAAAATGTTATAAAGGCGACGGCAAGCAAAGGTCCTTTGGGTATCGAAATAAATGGAGCATTTTTATCTTTCTGTCTTATCTCAGATTGAAATGGAATTGCCAAAATACTAAGTGTAATCAAAAAAATCACACCTGAACTGATTGTAAAATGGTCCTTTACGCCAAAATTATAGGTAGCTAATAAAACGCCAGAGCCTGCCCCAATTCCTGCTCCAAGACTCCACATTGCGTGAAAGGATGACATTAACGGTCGTTTACTTTTACGTTCAACTTCAGCGGCCCAGGCGTTCATTGCGACATCAATGCCCCCATGAATTGCTCCAAAAAAAATTATTGCAGCTGTTAGTGTCCAAATTGAGTTTGCATAGGCAATGAAGATGAGGGTTAGTGGAAGGAATATACAGCAAGCAAACTTGGTCACAAGTGCTGCGCCAAATTGATCGGCAGCTCTTCCAAAAACAGAGAATGCAACAACAGCTGATATGCCTAATAAAAAAATTAAAATCCCTAAAGATGCTGGAGATAAATCATGAAAATTTGAAATTGCAGGAATGCGAGAAGCCCAACTGCCAAATAAGACACCATTGACAGCAAAAATAACTAAAACTGCAAATCTAGCGTTTCTAATATTAGTCATAAATTTGTAGAACTTTAATGTTACTAATAATGATTATTAAGTTTTTGGGGCAAGCTCTAATTAGCTATAGTTTCAAGGAGGGTTTTACCAATCATTGCAGGAGTTGGTGAGATGCTTACTCCAGCTTTTTCCAAAGATTTAATTTTGCTTTTAGCATCGCCACTTCCACCACTTATGACTGCACCTGCATGCCCCATTCTTTTTCCTTTAGGAGCGGTAAGGCCAGCTATATATGAAACTACCGGCTTAGTAACATTTGATGAAATATACTCTGCCGATTCTTCTTCTGCACTTCCTCCAATCTCACCTACCATGACGATTGCACGAGTATCTTCATCTTTTTCGAACAATGCCAAACAATCAATAAAATTCATACCATGGACAGGGTCACCACCGATACCGATACAAGTGCTTTGGCCTAATCCAGCTAAAGTAGTTTGATGGACAGCCTCATATGTCAACGTTCCTGAGCGTGACACGATGCCAACGGTGCCACTTTTATGGATATTCCCAGGCATAATTCCAAGCTTGCATTCTTCTGGAGTAATAATTCCTGGACAGTTGGGCCCGATAAGCCTTGAATTACTGTCTTTAAGCATTGCCTTAATTTTTATCATATCTTGAACTGGTATACCCTCAGTAATACAGGCAATGACAGGCATTTCTGCCTCAATTGCTTCGGCAATCGATGTAAAAGCAAAACGAGGTGGAACATAAATCATAGAGGCATTTGCTCCGGTGTCTTTCATTGCCTCTTTAACGCTATTAAAAACAGGTCGATCTAGATGTAGTTGGCCTCCTTTCCCGGGAGTGACGCCTCCGACGAATTGCGTTCCATAGGCAATTGACTGTTCAGAATGGAATGTACCTTGTTTGCCAGTAAAACCTTGACAAATAACTTTAGTTTGTCCATTAATTAGTACGCTCATTTCGCCATCTCCACTACCTTTTTAGCTGCCTCAGTTAAGTCAGATTCAGTCATAATATTACAGTCACTCTTGTTTAATATCTCCAGGCCTTCGGAAGCATTAGTACCTTCAAGCCTTACAACAATTGGCAAAGTCAGACCGACTTTGTCAATTGCCTGAAGAATGCCAGCAGCAATCAGGTCACAACGAACTATACCGCCAAAGATATTAACCAAGATAGCCTTTACATTAGAACTGCTTTGAATAATTTCAAAGGCTTTGGCGACACGCTCAGCTGTCGTTCCGCCACCTACATCTAAAAAATTTGCTGGTGAACCTCCATGGTATTCGATTAGGTCCATCGTTGCCATAGCTAAACCAGCACCATTTACCATACATCCTACGGACCCGTCTAGAGAAATATAATTAAGCTGATATTCACTCGCCATCATTTCTTTTTCATCTTCCTGAGTTATATCTCTTAGATCAAAAATGTCTTCGTTACGATATAGCGCGTTATCATCAAAATCTATTTTTCCATCGAGCGCAACAATTGTATTTTGGATTGTTATTATCAATGGATTAATCTCGATTAAGTTTGCGTCCTTATCGATAAAGATAGAATACAAGCCCAACAAAGTTTCAGTGAATTGACCATAAAGAACTGCATCTAATTTAAGTTTTTTTGCAATATCAATGCATTCATTGTCAGAGAGTTTGCCTAAAGGGTCAATCGCATGTTTAATTATTTTTTCCGGCGTTGCAGAAGCAACTTGCTCAATATCCATTCCGCCTTCTGTCGATGCTAATACTGTTATACATGAGGTTGAACGGTCAACTAACAGCCCTAAATAGAGCTCCTTATGAATATCTTGACCTGATTCAATGATTACTTGGTTGATAGTTAGGCCATTTTCGTCTGTTTGCGGTGTTATCAGTCTACTATGCAACAACTTTTCACTTGCTTGGAATGCTTTTTCGATACTATTGCACACAATTACGCCACCACCTTTACCGCGACCACCGGCATGTACTTGAGCTTTAACAACCCATAAATTGCCGCCAAGTTTTTCACAGCAAGATTTAACTTCAGAGCTTTTAGTGATAACAATGTTCTCTGGCACTTGAATGCCATTTTTTTTGAACAATTCTTTTGCCTGGTATTCGTGTATGTGCATATAAATCGGAAAGAATAAAGGTTAAAATATGTGGGAAAGAATTTTATCATTTTTTGATTGACACCTTAGTTTTAATGATGGAATCAATCGCATTATAAAATTTAGTTTACTTAGGTTAAATAGCTAGGAAATTTTCATGGCGAAATATAGCACAAGTCATTTTAAGAATGGCCTAAAGTTAATGCTAGGCGGCAATCCCTGCTCAATAATAAACAATGAATTTGTTAATCCAGGCAAAGGGCAGGCATTCAATCGAGTAAAGTTTAAAGACTTGATTACAGGTAAAACACTCGAAAAAACATTTAAATCAGGTGAATCTCTAGAAGGCGCCGATGTGATGGAATTAGAGATGCAGTATTTATACAGTGATGGTTCGAGCTGGTGCTTTATGGACCTCTCTTCTTTTGACCAGTATGAATTGGGGCAGGCGGCAATTGGCACTGCGACCAATTATTTGGTCGAGCAGGACAACTGTATTGTGATACTGTGGAACAATAACCCAATCTCGGTTACACCTCCAAATCATGTTATTTTAGAGGTGGTTGATACAGACCCGGGTCTCAAGGGTGATACTGCTGGTACCGGAGGCAAACCTGCAACTATGAATACAGGTGTTGTTATTCAGGTCCCTTTATTTATCAGTATTGGAGAAAAAGTTAAGATCGATACACGCACAAACGAGTATTCAGGCCGCGCCTAGAGTAGTCATTACAATAATGTCTGAATTCAAGGCAGGAATATAAGTTCGAGGGTGTACTTTTAGGGATAATGAAGTTGTGGAGGAACAATTAATTGAGCATCTAATTACCTAGGTGAATTAAATGAAAAAAATAGTAATACTTTTGAGTTTGTTGCTTTCTCTAAATACTCTATCTGATGAATGGCCACATGAGAACATATCTAATGCGGTATTCGCTCTAGATATTAAAGATAGAGTGCCAATCAATATTGTTGAGGAGGCGGACAACTCTTTGGGTAAAATCTACTTCTTTACAAATATTCGCAACTTGGACGGTGAGCGCATAACTCATCGCTGGATTTATAAAGACAAAGTCATGGCCGATGTCAGTTTTGATATAAATGGCCCAAGATGGCGAGTATGGTCATCCAAGAACTTGTGGTATACATGGATAGGCAAGTGGAAAGTACAGGTGCTTAGAATGGATGGAAGCTTGCTATACGAGAAAATATTTAATTACACAGATAAAGAATGAAGAAAGTTGTATTAGCCTATTCTGGTGGTTTGGATACCAGCATTATTGCAAAATGGTTACAAGAAACTTACAGTTGCGAAGTTGTAACATTTACCGCAGATATTGGCCAAGGCGAAGAAGTTGAGCCGGCTCGAGCTAAGGCAAAGGCCATGGGCATCAAAGAAATATATATCGAAGATTTACGTGAAGAATTCGCACGTGACTTTGTTTTTCCAATGTTTCGTGCTAATGCAGTATATGAGGGCGAATATCTCTTAGGAACCTCCATTGCGCGCCCACTTATTTCAAAACGTCTAGTTGAGATAGCTGCAAAAGTTGGTGCCGATGCCATTTCTCATGGTGCCACGGGAAAAGGAAACGATCAAGTAAGATTTGAACTCAATGCTTATGCAATTAACGCTAATATCAAGGTGATAGCCCCATGGCGTGAGTGGGCTTTGTCCTCTCGAGAAAGTTTGATGCAATATGCAAAAGACCATGACATCGAAATTGATTATCAAAAGCAATCTAAAAAGTCACCATACTCGATGGATGCAAATCTATTGCATATTTCATACGAGGGTGATATTTTAGAGGATCCCTGGAAAGAGCCTGAAGATGATATGTGGCGTTGGACTGTTTCTCCTGAGAAGGCTCCTGATCATGCTGAGTATGTCGAAATCAGTTATGAAAAAGGTGACATAGTTGCCATTAACGGAGCATCTAAAACTCCAGCAGAGGTGATGGAAGATTTAAATAAAAAAGCAGGCGCTAACGGTATTGGTCGTCAAGACCTCGTTGAAAATCGCTTTGTCGGAATGAAATCTCGCGGCTGCTATGAAACGCCAGCAGGAACTGTTATGTTGAAGGCTCATCGCGCTATCGAGTCTCTCACGTTGGACCGTGAAGCTGCGCACCTAAAAGACGAACTCATGCCTAAATATGCAAAGCTTATTTATAACGGTTTCTGGTTTGCACCAGAGCGTGAGATGATGCAGGCAGCGATTGATGCATCTCAAGAGAATGTGAATGGTGTAGTTAAAGTCAAACTCTATAAGGGTACAGTGTCAGTTGTCGGTCGTCGATCAGAGAACAGCTTGTTCAGTGAAAAAATAGCCACTTTCGAGGATGACCAAGGCGCATACAACCAAAAGGATGCAGAAGGGTTTATTAAACTTAATGCGCTACGTTTAAGACTCAAGTCCTTGCAGTAAGCGTGTTAAAGATAGGTATTCTTTCAGATACTCATGGTACGGTGCATCCGCAAATCGTTGAGCTCATTAATGACTGCGATTTCGCTCTACATGCTGGCGATATAGTTGATATAGAAGTTCTACAAAAGCTCAATCCAAAACAAGAAGTTTTTGCGGTGAGAGGTAATAATGATTACCACATAACACACCTTGAAGATGTAGAAGTATTGAGCCTGCCTGGTGGCAAGATTGTTATTGAGCATGGCCACAGACATGGCCACTATGAGCCATGTCACGACTCTCTAAGGAAATCATACCCTGACGCCAAGGCCATCATTTATGGTCATACCCATAGACAGGTAATAGACCAGACAAAAACACCCTGGGTCATTAATCCAGGTGCTGCAGGCGAGACTCGAAATTATGATGGAGCGAAATGCTTGATGATTACTATTGATAGTGAAAAAGAATGGGGTATAGAGTCACATTCTTTTGATTAAATCTCTCTCAATACCCTGTAGGGAAAAATTAATCTTGGCCGGATTAGTATTAACTTGATAGATTGCTAGAAAATTGTTGCGCCAAAGATTTTAACTTCACCATCCTCAATTCCTAGAACTAGTCGACCTAAAAACTCTCCTGGGACCTTGTCACTCTTTTGCTTAAAAAGAACACTTATATGGTTGTTTCTTCTCAAACAGCCAAAAAAAACTCTTTCCCTAGATAAGCTCGTCAACATTTCATTGTTTGCCCACTGTTTACCTATTTCCACCTCGCTTGCCGCTAAAAGCATAGCCTTTGAGAAATGTTTAACAAAGCCTAGGTAGTCTTTATTGTTAGAGGACTCAACAAGATCATCCCATAAGGGATTAGCAATCTCTAATATTTCTTCGTCAGTCTTCTCGGGAAGGTTCATTAAATACTACTCACAAAATAATTTTATTGAAGTAAATAAAGTGATAATTTTATTACCTTATTATCCTTTAATAGGCAATATTCTTATATCTTTATTGGTTATCTTCTTTATCATCAACGATGTGATAAAGTGGCGCCTTTTCCATAGTCCATTCGCCAGTTTTAGGGTTACGATGGGACAATGTTAGGCAGTGCCAATTATCATCATCTAATTTCATATGGTCGCCCCTATAGTAGTAACCAGGCCATCGCGTTTCCTCACGAAAAAGCGTATGTTGAGCGACACATTCTGAAGTTAATGTTCTATGCTTTAACTCCCATGCTCGCATCAGCTGGTGTAAATCTTCAGCTCCGATATGTTCGAGGTCCTCTTGTAGGGTGCCTAGCAACTCTATTCCACGTTTAAGCAAATTTTCGTTAGTCATATAGTTAACGCTGATGCCGCCAACATACTCATCCATAATCTTTTCAAGTCTTTGAAGGCCTTGAATAGGCAAGAGGTAGCTTGGCGAAACCGTTCCTGCAGTAATTTCATTACGACCTACAGTGTAGTTTTCCAAAGGTTTGTATATAACCTCTTTAAGGTCTTCGCACTGTTTATTATTGACTACAATCTTTTCATCACCAAGATCAAGTATGTATTTGACCGCAGCTTTTGCAGCAATTCGACCTTCTGTAAATGAGCCAGAAGAGAATTTATGGGCGGTTCCACCAACCGTGTCACCTGCACCAAAAAGACCATCAACTGTAAGCATTCGGTTATATCCCCAATAATATTCTGGCGGTGAAATATCTTCCGGGCCGCTCACCCAAGCTCCCGAACAAGTTGCATGAGAGCCCATAACGTAAGGCTCGGAAGTAGTAAGTTCGGGGTTCATGTATTTAGGGTCAATGTCTTGTGACGCCCAGACAACTGCCTGTCCAACCGTCATACCAAGAAAGTTTTCCCATCCAACTTCTTCAAGGTGAGGGTCCTGGAATGCCTCCATGGTAACCATATGAATAGGCCCTCTACCAGCCTTAACTTCTTCTATGAAGGCATGATTGCGCAAACAGGTCGGTGTTGGTGTGTGATCTATATATTCTCCAACCATTGCCTTGGTATGCTCATACCATTTCGATTCGTACTCCTCTCCATAGGTGTTTTGCGTGTAAGTTTTAAGATGAAGGAAGTAAGCGCCAACCGGACCGTAACCATCTTTGAATCTTGTTAGAACAATACGATTCTCCATTTGGGTCATTTTTGCGCCAACCGCAATAGGCAACGCATAAGCAGAACCACTACTCCACGGCGCATACCAGGTTCTTCCCATACCCTCACCCACAGAACGAGGTTTAAAGATATGTGAAGCGCCACCAGCACCTACAATAACGGCCTTTGCGCGAAATACATGGAAATCTCCAGTTCGACAGTTAAACCCTACAGCACCACCCACTCTATTCTCTTTGCTTTCATCCATTAGTAGGTGAGTTACCATAATTCTATTGTAAATTTTGTCAGCTGAGTTTCTTGCAGCTTCAGCAACAATTGGCTTATAGCTTTCTCCATGAATCATTATCTGCCATTTACCCTCGCGCTGGTAACGACCGGTTTCTTTGTTACGCATAATGGGTAAACCCCACTCTTCAAACTTGTGTACTGCGGAATCCACATGACGAGCCATATCAAAAGCAAGATCTTCTCGTACCAACCCCATTAGGTCGTTACGAGCATAGCGCACATGGTCTTCTGGCTGATTCTCATCCCATTGCATTCCCATATAACAGTTAATTGCGTAAAGACCTTGAGCTACCGCACCACTACGATCAATATTAGCTTTTTCAGCGCAAACAATCTTCATATCGCGCCCCCAGTATCTAGCTTCATATGCCGCACCTGTCCCAGCCATGCCGCCGCCAACAATTAGAATATCGCAGTCTTCCCAAACTGTTTTGACTTTGCTCATTAGTAATACACCCCTTCTTTTAGTTGTTCTTTTTTCATTACCGGTAGTCCAGTATTAATGTTGAGCGCATCAGGCTCATAGCAAAGTAACTGCGAGTTAAGTGCCTCTTCATCAGGAACCTCAAGTTCGCTGAGTTTTGGAATTTTTTCTCCCCAAGGCTGAGTTGTAATTGGTGAAAGAAAGTTCTTCTCTCGACCATCACGAAACTTAATTTTCCATGAGATTGTTCCTTTCTCTTCCTCACGAAGTACACGTACACTATGACCTAAGGGAGAGAAGTCAGCGTAACCACGAACGTCAATTGCGTTTTGTGGACAGGCTTTTACACAGGAGAAGCATTCCCAGCACATGTTAGGCTCGATATTAACAGCGCGTCTAACAGTTTTGTCAATATGCATAATATCCGATGGGCAGATATCGACGCAATGTCCACAGCCATCACAACGAGTCATGTATACAAAAGTTGGCATTTTATTTTTTCTCCTGTTTTTTATTAATTATTAAAACACTTCAGTAGTGTCGCGGCGCTTCACGTTTTATACCGAGACCAAATTGTTCTGGTCTGTCAGCTGGCTCAGGTAAATTTTCTCTCGAGCCATCAGCTTTAGTAATGCGCTTTTGATAGGCCGCAGCTGGTTTAAAGAACATATGAGCAAACTTAGACCACAGTACGCCTCCAAAAAGCACAGTGCTTGAAAGGATAAATAGGCTAAAAAACAAAATTTCCCATCCAGATACATCGTAAGTTTGGAGGTAAGACCATATCAGTGCAAAAGTAGCTGTGGCTAATAGCGATAGCACAAATAAATCTGCGCGTACAACGCGATACCATTTATTGCCTTCTGCAGCAACATCTACTCTTATAAAAAACCAGAACCAATATCCGCCAATACATAGCATTATTGCGCCTATATGCCAAAGTAGCGGCAATATAGTTGGAGTTTTTTCTGCAGGAGATGTATAGCAAAAAATCATAATAGCGGTTGCGACGACAAAAAACACAAAGCCATACATAGTTAAAAGGTGAGCAATCCTTCTTTTCGTGCTACAGAATTCGCCTGCAGTCAGAACATCTTCGGTCATCGTCTTGAGTGCGATAGCTGTCTTGTCTCCAGTACTAAGATGATTAGTGGCAAATTTCGCGGCTTTTTCAGAATTATTAAAAAAGAATTTGGCGCTTTTCTTGTGCGCCATATCAAGCATTGTTCCTCCCAAAACCAAAAACACCATGGCAACGACATAAGCTTGCATTGCAATGTTTGGAATTAGTTCTGCTAGTTCAGAAAATGGATTGACAGTAATCATATTTTATTCCTTGTTTGCAAAAAATGAATCTTTCTTGGTGTTAGTTGGTTTAGTCTATTGGAGACGTGAATTGTAAAATATATATGATCTAGGATAGCTAATATTGTAGAACCAGAAAACTTAAAATTAATAGGCCAGAAATAAAAATAGAATGCGGTAGTTAAATTATTATTCATATGGTTTATTTTGCTGAGTGTCCTTTCAATTCTACTTTTACTTTCTCACTATCTTTAAGGCTTGCGTAATATTTGCGCAAGACAATTAAAACCTCTGGACGAGAAAAATTATCGGGGACTTTTTGATTTTCACTTAGCATATGCCTTAATTTTGAACCAGACAATAGAAGTCTGTCGTCATTGCTGTGGGGGCAGGTTTTCATACTTGCCATTCCAGCACACTTGTCACACCAAAATGTCCAGTCTATTTTGAGTGGCTGTGTATCCAAAGCACCATTGATTTCATCAAAGATGTAGTGTGCATCGAAAGGACCATAATAGTCATCAACACCGGCGTGGTCACGGCCGACTATTAGATGAGAGCAACCGTAGTTTTGTCTAAATAGTGCATGCAATAACGCTTCACGTGGGCCGGCATAGCGCATATCTAATGGATATCCCGATTGTAATACAGTATCTTTTACAAAGTACTTATCAATCAGGATGGATATTGCTTCAGAACGGACTTTAGCTGGTATGTCACTAGGTTTTAACTCTCCTAACGTAGAGTGAATCATAACTCCATCACAGGTCTCAAGAGCTGTCTTAACAAGGTATTCATGTGAGCGGTGCATTGGATTGCGGGTCTGGAATGCTGCTACGGTAGACCAACCTTTATCAATAAAGTAAGCACGAGTCTGCATTGGAGTCTTATACAAGTCACCATATTTTTCAGGAAAATTGCCATCTGTCAAAACCTTAATTGGGCCTGCGAGATTGTATTTACCCTGATTCATTACCATAGCCACACCTGGATGTTTCATCTCGGTTGTCTTGTAGACCATTTCACACTCATGTTCTTTATTGATACTGTATTTTTCAGTAACCTTCATGGTTGCAATAATCTCATCAGTCAGTTGGTTAACTAACGCAACCTCAGCACCCTCGCCGACATCTTTATCGTCAGTGGATAAGGTAATTGGAATCGGCCAAAAAAGACCATTTTCCATAGTCATTTTGTCGCAGACCCATTGCCAGTCATTTTTATCCATAAAGCCATCTAGTGGAGTAAAGCCACCAATTCCAAGCATCAGAATATCTCCAACTTCTCTTGAAGAACAATTTATCCTTGGCAATGTTTTTGCAAATGCCAATTCTTGAGTTAGTTCGCTTTCCTCCAACAAGAGAGGTTTGAGTGAAGCGCTGCCGTGAGGTGGTACTAATTTAGACATAGATTGTGTACTGGTAAATAGCGAATGTTAATTCAAAATATTCATAATATCAAACAAAAGTATTTATATTTTCGAATTAACTCACTCAGGTTATTTTACATACAACTCATATATATGAGTTAGTCATATACTATTATAAAGGATATTCTTTTGGTATTTAATAGGCAAAAGTTAAGAAAATAGGTTTATATTTAATGCATAATAACTATACATGAATTAATATATATGTTTTAATTTAAATAAAATAATACATAAAGATTTTATTACAGATGAGAATGAAGAAAAGCCCGAATTAACGGGCTTTAAATAAAGATAATTAGCTAGATTAGTTGGCTAATTTGAGTGGCTGTGTATCCAAAGCACCATTGATTTCATCAAAGATGTAGTGTGCATCGAAAGGACCATAATAGTCATCAACA
>UINC01002288.1_pt1 | contig 11137 bp, 13 predicted proteins | sample 5385821 | NCBI WGS metagenome assembly UINC01 (sample SAMEA4666929, study PRJEB26691) | marine metagenome | isolation source: Pacific Ocean | place: Pacific Ocean | collected 2011-10-13 | reverse complement strand
TTAAAAACATTGTCAGGATTTTTATCATCGACAACAATACACACATCGGCCCGTTTAATTTCAGATTTAGTTTTTTCTACACCAAGGGTGTCCAGCAACTCCTCAGACTCCCAAATGCCAGCAGTATCAACCAGGCATACGGGAACACCCTCTAACTCAAACCAAGACTCAACAGTGTCTCTGGTGGTGCCGGCGACAGGTGAAGTTATGGCCCTGTTTTCTCCTAATATTGCGTTAAATAAACTAGATTTCCCAGTATTTGGTCGTCCCAAAATTATAATTCGAATACCCGAAAAGATTTTTTTCCCAATTACAGAAGAATTAATAATTTTGGCTATTTGAGACTGGACATCTTCAATTATTAAACGAATAGATGAATAAGAGGTGATGCTTATTTCATCTTCTGAAAAATTCAATTCATTTTCAATAATTGAGAGAACATCTATTACCTTAGATTTTATCTCACCCAATAATGTAGAAACCTTTCCCTCTAAATGGCATAGGCTTAGCTTTGCAGATTGGGATGTTTTAGAAGAAATTAAAGCAGAAACCGCCTCAACCTGAAGCAGATCCATTTTTCCATTTAAAAAAGAACGATATGAAAACTCCCCGGGATTAGCTAGCCTTGCACCACCATCAATAGCGGCCTGTAAAATAGAATTTTTTACAGCAGAGCCGCCATGGCAGGAGATCTCTATTATATCTTCACCAGTATAGCTTGCAGGAGACTTAAAATAGGTTGCAACAACCTCATCAAGAATTATATTATTTATTGGGTGATAAAGCTTGGTATATAATGCAAACCTGTTTTTAGGTAGTTGGTGGGTAAATCTTTTATATAAGGGTTTTAAATCCCTTCCAGACAGCCTCACCACGGCAAGAGCCCCAATGCCGGAGGGGGTGGCAATAGCTACAATGTTTTCTTGATCATAGGGAAGCATTTCACTTGCAATAAATTATTGATTAGCAAGCTTATTCTTAATACTTCGCTGTTGGAAAAAACTTAGCATATTATAGGCCGTATAATACAAATTAAGTCCGGAGGGGAAAGTATTAAAAAGGAGTATAAAAAATCCATTCATAAAATACATAACAGGTTTTTGGCTTTTATCCATTGTTGCCGAGGACATCCGCATAGTTAACAAGAGAGTTGCCCCCATTACTAGGGGCAATATGGCAACACCATCACCATAAATTGGAATAGAAAAAGGAAGGGTGAATACTACGTCTGGCTTGGATAGATCAGATATCCACAACATAAATGGCGCCCCGCGAAACTCAATTGTGGTACGAAAAACCATAAATAAAGCCCACAATAATGGCATTTGAAGCATAATCGGAAGACATCCGCCCAATGGATTTACTTTATGTGTTTTATATAGGGCCATCGTTTCCTTATTAAGGCGCTGGGGGTCCCCTTTATATTTTGCTTGAATCTTTTTTATTTCCGGTTGAATTTTTTGCATATTTTGGCTGGACTCATAACTTTTTTTTGTGAGCGGTCCCGTAATTAATCGAACCAACACCGCAAACAAAAGCAGAACAAGCCCATAATTTAGATTCAATTTATTATGCATAAATTTTAACACCCACAAAACGCCCTTGCTAATTGGGCGAATGGGCGCAAAACCCCAATCCATTGAAGCATCAAGGGAGGCACCCGTTTGAGATAAATAATCAACATCAAGTGGACCTAAATAAATGCTGGAAGAGATTGTAGAGACATCCAAGGGAAAACCAATGGATGCATGATATAGGGGCGTGTGTTTTCGTTGTCCAAATTCAACATTATGCCCTGAAAGGGCGGCGTATTTACCCGAATTTTCAGCTATGATGGCCGACATAAAATATTTTGTTCGAATCGCAACCCAATCAGTTTGTCCTTTATAGACCTCTCTAGTTATAATTTCATCAGGGCTTGTAGATTGTACATCTTCAATTTCACCGGCCTGACTGATAATTCCAGATCCATAGGTTACATCTTCATCTTCCTTTTCTTCCGTTGGGCGCAGCCCGCCATACCAGAGCAGCTCAAGATTGTTGGAGCTCTCTAAAATGTCATAGTTAATTTCATAAAAATGTTCATTAATATATTTGTCTGCGAAAAAAGAAACCGCTTTGTTAATAATTGTTCCACCACCAACATCCTGCAGAGCATATTTAAGCTCAACAGAACCATAATCTAAATAAATAGTATCTTGCTGGTTTGAAAAGTTTAATAAGGTAAATGGTTGGTTAAAAAAATTGTATCTATCATCATTATCATCATAATCTACCAGGCAAGGCATACAATCTTCTTCGGAGTTAATTATTAGGGACACGGGAATGTTGGGATTAAAAACCCCTCCGTCATTATATCCACCAAGATGTTTTAATTCATCAGAATTTTCACTGGATAAAAAATAATTTGTAAAACTTCCACCGGATTTATTGGTGAGTGTCGCAGTATATAGGGGGGTAACTATAGTTATAAATGATTCGGCAGGGTTTTGTTTGGTTAATATAGCAGCAGCCCCAGACTCAAAAGAGGGGGCGATATTTCCCCGCGTAGTAACAACAACATTTTCAGAATCTACAGCCTCTAAATTTTCCCCAGACACAGCGCCCGCATCATATCCAAGCCATTCTAAATAAACGGGTTGTAAAATAATAATTAAAAATATTAAGCCACCAGCAAGGATATATCGCAAGGTATCATTCATGGTACGGGGTCAAAGCCTGTTGTTTTATTAAACGGATGACATTTACTAATTCGTTTTAAAGCGAGCCAGCCCCCCCTAATTATGCCATACTTTTCAAGGGCATCAATTGCAAAACCAGAACAAGACGGTGTAAAACGACAGGCGTCCGGGAGAAAACCAGAAAGCAACGCTTTGTATAACTTTATTAATAAGATAAAAAAATGTTTAATCAGAGAATTTATCATAAACAGAATTGAAGGATTGTTGAATTGTCCCAAAAGAGAGGCCCGGTTTTTTAGGGCGCACAACTACCGCACAACCCATATTATTATCAACCATAATTGATTTAAAGGCAGACCTGCAGCGGCGCTTAAATAAATTACGCTCTATAGCGTTTCCATATCTTTTTGAAACTATAAGCCCCATTTCAGGTTTAGAGCTTTTGGTATATTTAAATGATAAATCCCCGAAGTGCAGGGATTTTGAGGTTTTCATTATTTTTGAAAACTCCGATGAAGAGAGCGAATATTTCAATTAGGCAGAAATTGTCTTCCGACCCTTTTTTCGTCGCCTTGCCAGAAGAGCACGACCAGCCTTTGTGCTCATTCGCTTTTTAAATCCGTGTTTATTTTTTCGTTTTCTATTGGTATATTTTATTGTGACCTTCATATTCAGCCCTTTTTTAAACTATTTCAGCCCAGAAATTTAACAACATTTTCTATATAAATAAACAAATTATTCTTGCCAATGCGCCTTAACAACAGTGCTTATTCCACCCCTTGGATTAAAATGACCAATCACATCAATTTTTCGGGGCTCACAGGCAAGTCGAAAATCATCCAAAATCTTGTTTGTTACATTTTCATGAAAAATGCCCAGATTACGAAATTGTTGAATATATAATTTAAGTGATTTTAATTCCACAATTAATTTATTGGGAATGTATATTATTTCAATTATAGCAAAATCAGGCTGTCCCGTTCGCGGGCACACACAAGTAAATTCAGGTATGGAAATTTTTACATCATAATCTCTATCAGGGTATTGGTTGTCCACCACCTCAAAATCTGCATGGTTAGGAGACGGGTCAGACATAATTATACTGTTTCCACCAATGTTTTTTTAATTGTTGACACTCTATGTTCAAGCAGTTCAGGTGTGGCGCTTAAAAGCGACTCAACCCCAAATCCTTCAACACAAAACGATGCCATAGCAGAACCCACAATAACAGCTTCAAGAAAATCTGGCTGTGAAGATTGAGAGAGATACCCCATAAAGCCGCCGGCAAAAGAGTCACCAGCACCAGTTGGATCATTCAGCATATTGATAGGGAAAACAGGCACCGAACGCCTAACATCTCCGTGAGCCAAATAAGCACCATCTGCGCCCCTTTTAATAACAACAATTTCTGGTCCATAAGATAATAATTCGCTAGCCGCATTTGCAATTTCTGACTGCCCCGTAAACTGTTCTGCCTCTTCGTGATTAATTAATAAAATTGTAGAAAGCTTCAATACTTCAGCCACCTTTTCAGGGAAAAGATCAATCCACAAATTCATGGTATCGGTTACAATATGGTCAGCATTTAGTGTTAATTTTGCCACTGATGATTGTAAATCAGGATGGATATTGCCTAAAAATACAAGAGGAGACTTCCTGTCTGATTCCAGAATGGAAGGAGAAAATTTTTCAAAAACGCCCAATTCGGTAAAGAGAGTATCTCTCGTAGAATAATCATCACTATATTTTCCTCCCCAGCGGAAAGTCAAGCCATCTTCAACCAATATATTATCAGTATTTATTTTCCGTGAGCGAAATAATTGCCACCCATCTTCGGGAAAATCGCTTCCAACCACCCCAACCAATTTTACAGGAGCCAATAATCCGGCAGAAATAGAGAAATATGTAGCAGATCCACCTAAAATATTTTGTCGATTTCCACGTGGCGTCATTAGCGTGTCAAGCGCTATGGAACCCACAGCAAGTATGTTTTTTTGTTTATTCATAGGGCGTAAATATTAGCATTTTTATCTATCTTTATACAATGATGAAATCTGCCTTATATTTCAATTATGGGATACTTAGAATTCTGTTCAAATTGTGGCAAAAAAAATCAATTTGGTGCAAAAGATGGCAACACCCGCTACTATTGTTTGGAATGCGGAGCCATTCATTATGAAAACCCAAAACCAACAGCCACCCTAATTTGTATATACGAAAAACAATTATTATTAGTGAAAAGAGCCGCTGAACCAGGAAAAGGAATGTGGGGCTTGCCGGGAGGATTTATTGAAAGGGGAGAAACGCCGGAAATGGGGGCAGAGCGAGAGCTGATTGAAGAAACAAACTTGCAGGGTAAAGTGAAAAACCTGCTGGGGACATGCAGTCATTTTAATACAATTTTTGGAGATATATTGCTGGTGGGAATGGAAGTACAAATTGAAGATTGGTCAGCATTGAAGGCGGGCGATGATGCGGCAGAAGCGGTCTTGTTTCCATTAGAAAAATTGCCCAACCTTGCCTTTCCTTGTCACGAAAAAATTGTAAGCATGTACCTTGAACAGTTAAAATCATGAGCGCCCACACAATTTCTAAACACGTTCTTATTATTCATGGTCCCAATATGAACCTGTTGGGACATCGAAAAATAGAAGCCAACCCCAATATTACTTTGGATAAATTAAACAGAAATTTACGCAAGGTTGCAAAAAGTCTTGATATGAAGGTAAAAATTATACAAACAAATGATGAGACCAGGGCCGCCACAACCGTACAGAGACAACGAAATAAAACCAATGGAATACTCTTTTTTCCTGGGCCGTGGCAAAAATCAGGGTATGTTTTACAGGATACGCTTAAATTGTTATCAATACCATTTGTAACAATTTCTGTAGGAGAAAAAGCAGAGGTGTTACAAGGTTTACACAACATTTATGAAGCAGATCTTTATAAAGCAGGCGAAATAGCGCTTACCCATTTATCAGATTCAATATAATTGTAATAAATTTGGTAAATCGGCTATAGAATTGATTATATAATTTGGTTTGCTCCCTGGGCGGACTACCCCTTCTTTTCTAAATTTTCCAGTTTTAACTAAAACAGACTTCATGCCTACATTATTGGCTCCGCCAATATCACCAACCATATCATCTCCCACCATATAAATTGATTGAAAAGGGATCCCCCAAGGCTTTACAGCTAATTGAAATAAATAGGGAGAAGGCTTGCCAATAAGCACCGCCTCTTTGTCGGCTGCAAATTCAAGCGCTGAAACAAAAGCGCCCAAATCTAGAGTTAATTCACCGCCTGAATGCCAATACTTATTTTTATGCATAGCCACCAATTCGGCCCCATTTAATATCTTTTTGAATAGAGAATTTAACAAGCCAAAGGTAAACCCATGACCCATATCTCCCAAGACAACAGCTTGTGGATTTTCAACATTCAAGCTAAAATCAGAAAAATCTTCTTCCATTTCTTTATCGGGAACCACCAGATCAATAGCCGTATATTCTTTACCCTTACAATATTCAACCGCAGCATGTGGGGCGGCAAAAACCTCATTGATTTCTATGGATAAACCCATTGAATGTAGTTTGTGCACCAACTTTTTTTTCGTCAATCGAGTAGTATTGGTAATAAATCGAAAGGGAATATTATTGTGTTGGAGTATATGAATAGTTTCCACCGCACCAGGGATTAGAGAGCCCCCCTGATAAACCACGCCGTCTAAATCTAATAACACCCCAATGTTCTGCAAACTAGATAAGGTTTCCTTCAAATTCACCAGAAAACAACAATTCTGCCGGACCCTCACAAAAAGCCTCTCTCCAACCTTCATCAAAGGTAAACTTAAGAGACCCGCCAGCAGAGGAGGTGGTAATTGGTGATATAAGGCCACGACTCTTAGAAAGATGATATACCACCGCAGCAGATCCGGACGAACAGGACGACATAAGTTGTTCCACCCCCTTTTCGTAGGTTCTAATTTCTATGATGTTATCAGGTTTAAGCTGATAAAAATTTACATTAATTCCTTGGGGCTTAAATGGTTGAGAGTGCCGAATCTTCCGTCCCAATGTTAACACATGTTCCTCATCTAAATTATCAGATTGACACACAAAATGGCGAGCGCCACTATCAACAAAAAATCCAGAGATTCCTTCGGGAGAAAGGCATTCTGATTTATACACTGGAGTTTTCATGCTCATCAGCACTTCACCATTAGATTTTATTTCGGCAGTATGTACCCCGGCGCCTGTTTCAAATTTCAATTTTCGTTTAGTATTATTGAGACTATATATAAATTTTGACGCACATCGAGAGCCATTTGCACACAAGGTTTCCCAGGAACCATCGGAATTATAATAGTCCAAGAAAAAATCGTATTTTTCAGAAGATAAAATGATAAATAGTCCATCAGCACCAATACCCGTATTGCGGTTACACAAACGTTGAATTAATGATTCCTTAGCATCAATATCTGGAAAGTCTTCTGATAAAATAAGAATAAAGTCATTTCCGTTGGCATGGCATTTGGTAAAGGGTATTTTCATAAATTCAAATATTTTGTGTCTGCACAGATTTTAAATTACCGATAAAGACACACGCCGATCACGGATAATACGGGAAATCAATACAAAACCATAGTGCAGATATATAATGTATTGCAGCCCCACAGCCTCTATTGAAAAAAGTATAATCATTGACGGAAAAGGGCTTAATTTTATCTCATCTAATCGAGGGTATTAAATGGAATTTTCGAAAAAAGAAATCATCACTAGCGCATGGAACATATTAAAGCCCAATTTGGGATTAATGGTTTTGGTAATAGTATTTATTTTTAGCCTTAACCTTATATTGGGGATTGTTCAAGACAGACTGCTTCAAGATGTTACGCTTCAATCTATCCTATTTACAGTAGCTGCATATTTATTTCAAATGGGGCTCAATTTGGGAATGTTGCGAATTTGTCTAAATCTAATTTATAATAAAGATGGAGACTTCTCTCAGCTGTTTGGTAGCTTTCATTTATTAATACCATACTTATTGGCATCTCTAATTACATTGTCGATACTGCTGCTGGCCGCCGCACCAGGGATAATACTTTTACTATCTTCAATTTCATCAGATTTAGATATGTTGCAAGCCGCAGAAACATGGGGGGGCGTATCAACGACAATTCCTGTACTTATTATAATTATACCCTTGGTATATATTTCTTTACGACTACAATTTTATGATTATTTTTTGGTAGATGAGGAGTGCAATATTGTAGAGGCAGTGAAAAAGAGTATGGCAATAACAAAAGGATATGTAATGGAATTGTTTTTATTGGGAGCGGTAATGTCAATTATTGTGCTTGTTTCTATTATACCCCTGGGAGCGGGATTGTTTATTAGTATACCGCTTGCAACAATGGTAAACACCTATGTATATCAGAAACTCAAACGAGCGAACTAAACATCTATTAAAGAACCATTTTCATCAGATAAAAATAAAGCCTCAATTCTTCCAGCAATTTTATTAAGCCCCACCCAATTGTCATGGTCTGCTTCAGGCATTTTATTTCTATTGGAGGGAGTATCAATTATTCCCGGGAGCAAAGCATTACACGTAACGCCATTTCCATTTTCTAAGGCAATAATTTTTGTAAGCATATGTACGGCAGCCTTACTGGTACAGTAGGGTCCAGAGAGGGGCATACCGTTAACAGCCGCCTGAGCGCCCATATTCACAATTCTTCCCCAGCCACCCTGCTTCATTTTAGGCAGTATTTGTTGGCAGCAGTTAAGAGCAGTCATAAAATTTGTATTATACATATAACTCCATTCGTCACGAACCTCACCAACATGGTTGCCCATTGAAAAACCACCTATAATATTTAGCCAACAATGGATGTCCCCAGCTTGATTGTTTATCCATTTGATTGCACTTTCAATAGAATAATGATCCAACGGATCCATTTCGATAATAGCCGAATTATTCTCATTTTCAACATTTGCCTTAAGTTGCCGTACAGTTCCAACCACAAAGGCCGCCTTATTTGAAAAATAAGAAATCAATTCTGAGGCAACGGTTCCATTTGCCCCAGTAATTACAACATTCATTTCATTTAACTTCATAACATTCTCCTGATAGCTCTTTAATTGCTAATTCCACTTTATTTTTTAGCCCATTCACCCCTAAATCTGAATACTCAGAGACATTGGTGGGAGTGCCGATATTAATAGAAATTGGCCCCGATATCATCCACCATCTATCCTTGGGTTTAAAATTGTATGCCCCCGACACCCCAACAGGAATGATGGCCGTATTGGTATTAATTGCCATATGAAACCCGCCCTTTTTAAATTCGCGCATTTTGCCATCAATCGTTCTGGTCCCCTCGGGAAGAATGCCTATATGAATGCCTTGTTTTAAAACATCCTCAGCCTTTTTTATACTTTGAATGGCTGTATCACGGTTTTTCCGATCGATAGGAATAGCCTGAATTCGGTTTATGATGGTAGAGAAAAGAGGAATTTTAAAATTTTCAGCGGCCGTTATCCCGGTCCAGGCACCTTTTGGAATTAATGGAAAAATAAATACATCTATAAAACTGGAATGATTCATCATAATTATATAAGTACCTTCGGCGGGGAATTGCCCCTTTATTTTTGGCCACAGCAATAATGAGAACAGCATAAAACGACAACAAGCCTTAACAGACCCATAAAGAAAGGGCAGAAAAATAAAACTAGGTATAATTAAAATAAATGCTATACATATAAATGCAAAAAGCCCGCTGACATATAAAAACAATGATAATAATTTGTACTTTAGCATACACCCTCTTCCACAATTATTTTATCAAAAAGCTTATGATTAGCTTTTGGAAAGGGAAGTAGCCTAATTTCCTCTGGAGCAATCCATTTCCAATTATCACAACCAATAGCTTGTGGCGTGCCCTGTAAGTAGTCACAATGATAAGCATCCATTGTGATGGAAAAATGGGTATAGGCGTGTTTTATCTGCTTTAGAAAGGAAGTGGGTTGAACCAGAACTCCCAGTTCTTCCTTTACTTCTCGAATAATGCATGTCTGGGCATTTTCACCCTTTTCAATTTTACCACCCGGGAATTCCCATAAACCACCCAGCAGTCCATTTTCTTGTCGTTTAGAAATTAATATTTGACCCTTATTCCAAATGATGCCCGCGGCAATATTATAATGCGGCTTTTTGGCAGGTTTTATTTTAACAGGGTATTTATCAACAAAATTATTAACCAATGCTTTACAAAATTTAGAAACTGGACAGATGGTACATTTTGGATTATCTGATTTACAAATTTCCCGCCCCAAATCCATAATTGCCTGATTAAAATCACCGGAACGTTTAATAGCAATGTTGTCAGAAAGATATCTGTGAATTACCTTTGAATCAGCCGGGGAAGAAAACTCGACCATTTTTAAGCGTGCGGCAACCCGAATAGCATTGGTATCAACTGCAGGCAGGGGATGGTGAAAGGCAATAGACATAACCGCAGCCGATATATAAGGACCTACTCCAGGTAATTTAGAAAATTCCTCAGGCAAAGCAGGAATGTCCCCGTCAAATTGCATAGCAATAATTTGGCAGGATTTATGAAAATTACGAGCGCGGCCATAATATCCCAGACCCTCCCATTGTTTTAATATTTGTTCCTGATTAGCATTGGCCACAGATTGTACTGTTGGGTATTTATTAACCCATTTTTTGTAATATGGCAATACTGTTTTTACCTGAGTTTGCTGCAACATTACTTCTGACAAATATATTTTATAGGGGTCATTACAATTTCTCCAAGGGAGAGCGAGGCTGCGGCCATCATACCATGCCAATAAGTGAGAGGTGAAATCAGTATAATTAAATTTATTCAAAATTATTCCTCACGAATACAATCCATTGCCCAAACCAGTTTTTCTAACATTTCAGGAATATTTTCCTGATCGTCTAAATCGATGTATTTCATCATAGAAAAATTTAAATCAAGAAGAGACTCTTCTATTTTTTCTACCTTTCCCCTTCCTTTATCCGTTAGGTACACCACCAATATTCTTTTATCATTTCTATCTTGTTTTCTTCTAACAAGGTCTAATTTTTCTAATTTTTGAATATTTCGCGTGAGCGTACTGGTGTCTAAACCGAGCTTGTTTGCTAAGCCCGACATTGAAATGCCGTCGACTGGAATAGAAAGGAGGTGAAATGCCTGTGGTGCGGTGAGTGATAATCGAGAAGAATATTGACGGAAGATGGCATTGTAATGTGTGGTTAAATTGGTAAGAAGTTCCGGAATATTCATTATTGTATATTACAACATTATTTATCCCCCTGCAATAAATCTTCAATCATATTATGAGTGATTTCATCTAAATGTGTGATAATTCGATGGGCAATTGAAAGGTCAGATTCAGGAACAGATCCAGTTTTAGCAA
>UINC01002287.1_pt1 | contig 11137 bp, 10 predicted proteins | sample 5385821 | NCBI WGS metagenome assembly UINC01 (sample SAMEA4666929, study PRJEB26691) | marine metagenome | isolation source: Pacific Ocean | place: Pacific Ocean | collected 2011-10-13 | reverse complement strand
TCACAGGATTTGCTAAAGAAGGGAAAGAGTTGGAAGTAAAGGTAGTCAAATGGGAAGATGGATTAATAATCCCTCCAGGAATAACTAAAGAAGTTGGTGACAATGTACAAGGCCCTTCATTAATCAAAGTACCCGACTGGTTAGATAACCCCTTAGGTAATTATTATCTCTATTTTGCTGACCATAAAGGCGACCATATTAGATTAGCCTATTCAGACCATCTTGAGGGTCCATGGAGGATTCATACAGGAGGATCTTTAAAGCTTGAGCAATCCAAATTGCTATCAAGAATACCTGATGAACCTGAAAATTTTGATGCTTCCAAATTCACTGTTAGTGGCTACAAGCCTCATCCTGATCAAGCACATGCTATCCCAACAAGAATTGATGACATGACGATACCCCATATTGCTTCACCAGATGTTCATGTGGATGAAGCCAGGCAAGAAATCATTATGTATTACCATGGATTGGAAAAATTTGGACTTCAACAAACTAGAGTAGCTACTTCAACAGACGGTATACTTTTTTCTTCAAGAGATAAGATCGTTGGTTGGCCCTATTTCAGAGCCTTTTCATACAAGGGAAAAGACTACGCAATGTCCATGCCAGGCATTTTTTATGAAAGGAAGGGAGGTATTGAAGAATTTGAAATTATTCACCGACTGTTTGATGACAAAATGAGACATGCTGCTCTTCTAGTCCACTTCGATACGCTGTTAATTTTTTATAGCAATGTAGGTGATAATCCAGAGAGCATCTTGCTTTCAACCATAAATCTTAAAAAAACCCCTGATGAGTGGAACGCAACTGAACCAATAGAAGTTTTAAGGCCTGAGAAGGAATGGGAAGGAGGTAACTTGCCCTTGCAGCCCTCTTCTAGGAGTGCAATTAATATTCCTGTTAATCAAGTACGTGATCCCGCTGTTTTTGAAGAAAATGGAAAATTTTATCTCCTCTATTCAGTTCGAGGAGAGAACGGTATTGCCATTGCTGATTTACTTATAAATTAGAAAATTCCTTAATTTTTCACTAATTAGTATCAGAAAAGACTAATAATACATGGGTATTCACAATATATTCATATAATCTATTTATATATATAAATATAAATGATATAATGATTTTATTCTTTAATTAATAAAAAAATAAGAAAAATGACATTCACATCTTTACAGCAAAAACGTAAGCTTAGAATTGGTCGAAAAGACTTTAAGAGGAATTCTAGGGCAAAAAGAACTGAACATTATGCGAACAGTTTTGTCTTTGTTTCTATGCTAGGCTCAATAGCATTTGTGATTTCTTATTTATAAATATAATTTTTTTAAGTTTATTTAATATTTTTTTAAAAATACCCCTACTCCCTTAATAAAGTTAATAAATGGCTAACCTTTCTATGGCCATGCATTACTCGTAAGATCTTCCAAGAATCTTTTAAAGCAACTAGATTTTGTTCAGCTTCAAAATAAGTTTGAACTCTTACCAGTAAACCTCTATACCTCTGATTTAACTCATCAAGACTAGACATGTTGTACTTAAGATTTTTTTCTTGGATAAGAAAATCTACATCTTGACTAAGTTTTTTATCTTTAATACTTTTAAGGTACTTTTTTAGAAATTCTTTAGTCATATTATTTTCTTCAATAAGATTTTCTACTGCTTCATCTAAATCCATAGAAGCCAATAAAAGTAATGTACCCCAAGAATTTAATCTTGATTGCTCATACTCATCTTTTAATAGAGGAGAAAATCTTTGAATTAATTCTTGAGCTAAAGTTTGTAATGTCTTGTTTATCTCAGGTTTCATAGCTTTACAGTAAGGATTCAAGCTTATCTAAAATAATTTCTGTATGTATATCGTGTGGTACCCAAGCTGAAAAAAGATTAACTGGGTCTGTATTGCTACCAGTAGAAAATTCGTGTCCTGCTGATATCCAAATAGCCAACCCTTTCACACAAGCAAAAAGTTCCCACCAAAACAGAGAATCTTTATTTATTTCTATTTTGCTTTCCTGAGCCCAAATATCTAAAGCTTCTTCTCTTGGTATTAAATAAGCTGGAGTTTCTTTCTTTTCCCAACACCAAATCTCTGATAAAGCCCATCCTAAATCCTCTAGAGGGTCGCCGATGTGGGCCATTTCCCAATCAAGTATTCCTGTAACCTGTTTTCCTTCAAACAAAAAATTTCCATTCCTGTAATCGCCGTGAACGATACTTAACCTGGTTGCAGGTAAAGGTTCAGATCTTTGTAACTGCCTGATTGCTGCTTCAAGTATGGGTTCCACTCCAAGAGAATCTTTGCGAATAACCTCTACCCAATATTCCAACTGCTCTTTCCAACAATTGTTTAAAGTCTTTTCTTCTGAAAGTTCTCTTAATTTAGAGTTTGTTAAATCATGAGAAGCTATTTTTCCAAGAATCTCCCAAAACTGTTGGCCTATTTCAGCCTCATGGGGGATGTAAGCGTCCTTATCAAAGGGGCTCGCGACCTTCCCAGGTAATTCTTCCATCACCATAAAAGGTGCCCCTAATACATCAGAAGATTCTTCAAGGGCTACAAGTGTTGGAACAGGCACTTCTGTCTCCTGAAAATCAGAATACGCAAAATATTCTGTTTTTTGGTCAGTTTCTATAAGAGAGCTATTCTGAGATCTTCGATAAATAAAGTTAACAGTGCTTTGATCTTCATCTTTTAATGCAACGCGATAAGTTTCTCTTGAAGCCCCACCAAAAATTCTTTGAATACTTAAGAATGAAAACTTTTTTTTAAGTTTCTTAGATAAAAAAACTGAAAATTCTTGTCCTAAAATTTTATCTTGTTTTGTGCCATGAATCATTTAGCTAGATCTAGAATGTCCTGAAAATTACTTGGCTTATGTCTGCCAATAAGCAACTGCTCTAAAACACCGCAGCCTTCTGTTGTTGTCCCTTCTTCAGTAATCTCGATTTTACTGATTGCCTGAATATGTAAAAAAGGTGGATCATGAGGATCACTTTTTAAATCATAAAAGTCATAATGACTTTCATTTTCACCTTTAAAATGACCATGACCCCATTCAGGATGCATATAACCTAAACCACACATAAACATGTTGTATTTTGGTTCAATAACTGTCTTGACTTGAGTTCCGTCTGAACTTTCTGCTACAAAGGTTGCTTTTGAAACCCTTCTAGTTCCGGGTTTATAAATCACTTCCTTTGAAAGATTAACTAAGACATCTGTTTGCTTTTTTTGAATAACGGCGTGACTACTAATTGGATTTCCTTTTTCATCATCTACAAAGAAGGTATGGCTAGCAAATTCTTTGAAGTTGGCAGGACACCACAGCCAGTAGAATTGCGGAATTTGAGCTGGAGACAAAGGTTGACTATCTGGTAACCCCACAGGCCTTATTCCCCAAGACCTATCCCTTGAACCCACATAGGTTTCCGGTTCAATTATTATTTGTTCCTCTTGGAACCCAATTTTTCCTTTCCATCTTCCGTGTTGGGTCAGCCTGGTGCTATCCATGGTTATTCGTGGACCGGACTTCATTGTCATCCTTGGCTCCTGCATCGCTTCAAACCTAGAATTAAAGGTTAAATCTACAAAAAAGTTTTTCTCTTTATCTTCTACACAAACCCTAAGTTCTTTTAAAGGCTCTATGACCTGAACCTCTAAAGCACCTACCTTGGTATTAAGCCTCTCTTGATCAAGGATTCTCGAATATCTGTAATTGTGTTGAATGCCTTCATAAACGAAAACAAAAGACCCATCCATAATATTTAGATTGGGGTAAAGACATAGCGCGACAGCGAAAAAGATATCACCTTCTTGGTTATACCCGTTGAAAAAGTACCTATCATAGAAATTTCTTTCGCTACCAACTTCTGAAACAGGTATTGGGAGCTGATGAATAGGATAATCGTCTGCTTTGGTTAACATTAACCTTTGCTTAAATTCTGACTTTTAAATGAGAAATACCATCGAGGAAATTAGATGGGATTCTCGTTGGTTCTGAAATAACTTCTATATTGGGAAAACGTGCTAATAACTCTTCATAGAGAATCTTTATTTGTAGCTTCCCAAGCCGATGCCCTAAACACAGATGTTGACCTGCACCAAAGGCTATATGCTTCGCCGCATCCTCTCTGTCTACCTTAAAGAGATGAGCATCTTTAAAAACTTCTTCATCTCTATTGGCTGCTCCGTACCACAAAATAAGCTTATCCCCTTTTTTTATTGATTGACCTCTTATTTCAGTGTCGCAAGCAGCAGTTCTTCTCATATAGATAACTGAACTCACCCAGCGAAGCATTTCATCAGCAGCATTAGACATTAAACTTGGATCATTTATTAATTTTTGTCTCTCCTCAGGGTTCTGACTCAGAGCTATTAAGCCACCTGTTATAGTATTACGAGTAGTTTCATTTCCAGCAATTACCATTAACAGCATAAAACCATCTAGTAGTTCTTGCGGTAATCCTTCTCCCTCAACCTCAGTGTTAGCAACAAGACTCATTAAGTCATCTGTAGGATTCTTACGCCTTTCCTCGATCATATCCCTACCCATTTTGAAAAGTTCCATGTAATTCACCCATATCTCTATGGCATTATCTGGATTTTGACTTGAGGAAGCGTCTGTCAGTTTATTTACTATTTCTCTTACTCTTTGTCTTTGCGACTCCTCTATTCCCATCATTTCACACAAAACCCATAAAGGAATCTTTTCTGATATTTCAGTTACAAAGTCAAACTCTTTTTGTTTGGATGCCTCATCAAGCAATTCTTTAACTTTATTTCTTAATCCATCTTCCATATCCTTTAAAGACCTAGGACTAAATTTAGGTGAAACCATCTTTCTATAAACAGTGTGTTGTGGTGGATCCATGGCAATCATATTGCTAACTAAAGCTGCGGTGGCTGCGGGATCAGCGACTTCAGGATCTCCATAAGTCATTAAAATACCCGGTTGGGATGAAGAAAATGTCTGCGGATCTTTTGAAACCCTTATTATGTCTTCATGCTTTGTTAAGGCCCAGAACCCATCTTCAAAAGGAAGCTGTTCTTCATGCCAATAAATAGGCGCTTCTTTTCTTAATCTGGTGAAAATATCATGGGGCTGACCATTTAGAAAAGTTTCCCATCGATCTAGCTCACATATCTGACCTATGTCATAAACAGGTTTTGTCATAAATAATTATAAAACTTCAAGAATTGCTTCTGCCGAACTTACTTCAAGGGCAGGTCCATTTTCTACATTTAAGGTAGAAACCACACCATCGTCAATAATCATCGCATAACGTTGGGACCTGGTTCCCAGCCCAAAACCCGAACCATCCATCTCTAAACCTATTGCGGAAGTGAATTCAGCATTACCATCAGAAAGCATGAGAACATCTTCACCGGCATTCCTGTCCTTTCCCCAAGCTGCCATTACAAAAGGGTCATTTACAGAAATACAGGCTACAACATCAGCACCTTTATCTTTTAGGCTACCGGCATTAGTAACAAAACCAGGGAGATGTTGAACACTGCAGGTTGGCGTAAATGCCCCTGGAACTGCAAATAGCACTACTTTTTTCCCTGCACAAAGTTCTTCTATTGATACTGGTTTAGGCCCCTCATCGGTCATGGTACTCACCGTAATTTGAGGTAGCTTATCCCCTACTTGTATAGTCATAGTTTCTCCTTTTAAAAATTAAATTTCACGATATATCTTGGAGCCCTGTTCTTTGAATTCTTTAGATTTCTGTTTTAAACCCTTTTCTATTTCTTCAATATCTACAAGATCTATTTTTTCAGTGTTATTTTTAGCATATTCTCTGACTTCTTGGGTAATTTTCATAGAACAGAATTTAGGACCGCACATAGAACAGAAATGTGCTACCTTGGCTGACTCCTTTGGTAAAGTCTCGTCGTGAAATTGTTTTGCTTTTTCTGGATCTAAACCTAGATTGAACTGGTCTTCCCAACGAAATTCGAATCTAGCTTTAGATAAAGCATTGTCTCTTAATTGGGCTGCAGGATGACCTTTAGCTAAATCGCCTGCATGAGCTGCTATACGATAAGCAATTAAACCTTCCTTAACATCTTCTTTATTAGGTAGACCTAGATGCTCTTTAGGCGTTACATAACAAAGCATCGCACATCCAAACCAACCTATCATGGCTGCCCCTATAGCTGATGTAAGGTGATCGTGAGCAGGTGCAATATCAGTAGTTAAAGGGCCTAAAGTATAAAAAGGTGCTTCATGGCAGATTTCCAGTTGCTTATCCATGTTTTCTTTAATCATTTGCATAGGAACATGACCTGGTCCTTCAACCATAACTTGGACATCATGTTTCCAAGCAATTTTTGTTAGTTCACCTAAGGTATTTAATTCAGAAAATTGAGCCTGATCATTAGCATCCGCAATTGAACCAGGTCTTAATCCATCGCCCAAAGAAAAAGAAACGTCATAAGCTTTCATGATTTCACATATCTCTTCGAAATTAGTGTAAAGAAAGTTTTCCTGATGATGAGAAAGGCACCATTTGGCCATAATTGATCCGCCCCTGGATACAATTCCAGTTAATCTCTCTGCTGTCATGGGTATGTACCTTAATAAAACGCCAGCATGAATAGTGAAGTAATCTACACCTTGTTCAGCTTGCTCTATAAGAGTATCCCTAAAAACCTCCCAGGTTAAGTCTTCAGCAACTCCATTTACCTTCTCTAAAGCTTGATATATGGGGACTGTACCAATTGGAACTGGAGAATTTCTAATGATCCATTCTCTTGTTTGGTGTATGTGCTTCCCGGTGGATAAATCCATTACAGTGTCAGCTCCCCATTTTGTTGACCAAGTCATCTTATGAACTTCCTCTTCTATGGAAGAGGTCACCGCAGAGTTTCCTATATTCGAATTAACTTTTATTTTAAAATTTCTACCGATAATCATAGGTTCAGATTCAGGGTGATTTATATTTAAGGGTATGATTGCTCTCCCAGCCGCAACCTCATCTCTTACAAACTCTGGTGTAATCTCTTCAGGAATCTTCGCTCCAAAGGACTCACCCATATGCCGACTTGAGATCAAACCCCTTTCTTTTGCTTCTTTTAAACCTTGATTCTCACGAATAGCTATAAATTCCATTTCCGGAGTTATTTGACCTTTCCTTGCGTAATGCAGTTGAGTTATGTTTTTTCCAGTCTTAGCCCGCCTTGCCTTTGGTAGATTAGGAAAAGTTAGGTCTGTTAAGTCTTCAGATTCAATTTGTTGTTTAGCAAAAGATGAAGATCTTTTAGGAAGTTCCTCAGAATCTTCCCGTTCTTTAATCCAGTTCAGTCTATTTGGTTCAAGGCCTTTAGAAAGATTAATTTTGACTTCAGGGTCAGTGTAGGGTCCTGAGGTATCATAAACCCATAGTTCTGGATTTTCTTGCTCTCCTAAATCTCCATTGAGAGAAGTTTGGCTTATTTCTCTCATGGGCACTTTCAAATCTTCTCTAGAACCGGTTACATATATTTTTTTTGATGCAGCAAATTGCTCCATCTTCTCAGAGTCTTTGAGGTTATTTTTTGGAGCTGTGAATTTAGATGAACTCAGTTTCATTTAAGATGTATTTGCCCTAAGTATTATATCCATCTAGGCATTAAAAGAGTGTTGTTTTAGCACCAAATAGCAAAAAAATTGGGTAAAAGACGATTAGGTGTTATACTTGAGTAATACACCTACTAAACGAGGTTTAAAGATGATAAAAACAAAATTACAGAAACTATTAGTTATTTTCAGTATCGTTGGGTTATCTATATCTCAAACTTGGGCTGAAGATTTAAAGGATATTTATGAACTTGCACTCATAAACGATCCAACATTTAAAGCTGCAGAGGCTTCCTTTAGAGCAGGCAAAGAATACAAGGTGCAAGGAAGAGCAGGGTTATTGCCCTCGCTTAGTATTTCTGGTTCAACAGGATGGAACGAATACAGATTAGAAGAAACCTTGTTGGACGAGTATAACTCAAACAATTATTCGGGTTCGCTCCAACAACCACTATTTCGTTTAGATAGGTGGTTTCAATTCAAGCAAGGTAAAGCTTTAACTCAAAGTGCAGCGGCTGAATTTGCCTACCAACAACAAGAAACTATGATCCGAGTAGCAACTAACTATTTCAATGTACTTTATGCAAAGGATAGTTTAAGTGCTGCTAAGGCTGAAGTAGAAGCGATTGGAAGACAAAGAGACCAGGCAAAAAAGAGATTTGAAGTAGGTCTGGCATCTATTACAGAAGTCCAAGACACTCAGGCTGCTTATGATTTAAGTGTAGTTGGAAGAATTACAAGAGAAGCTCAACTAGATTCTTCTAGAGAAGCTCTCTCAGCAATTATTGGTGGCGACTTACCATTGTTATCACCTTTAAAAGATGAATACCCTACCCCTCCTCCTGATCCAATAGATAGAGAGCAGTGGGTAAAGATAGGTTTAGCTAACAATTTTCAACTCAAAGCAGCTCACTTAAATACTACAGCAGCAAAAAGCAGTGCCAGATCGAGTGGTTCTGCTCATTTACCTAAAATTGATATTGTTGGTAGAGTTACTAAAAGCACCAGTAGGCAAGGAAAGTTTGGAGGATTTATTCAAAATCCCTTATACGGATTAGAATCGGATAACCGACAGTATGCTATTCAAGTTAGCATGCCCATTTTTTCTGGAGGTGCAGTTAGTTCAGCCCGTAGGCAAGCCTATGCCCAGTATGATAGAAGCAAAGAACAAACTTTATTTACCGAAAGATCTGTTATCAGAGAGGTTAGATCTAATCATTTCAACGTTCAGACCCAATCAGCTAATGTAACGGCAAGAAGACAAGCGCTGACTTCGGCAAACTCAGCTTTGAAAGCAACTCAAATTGGATATGAGGTGGGAACTAGAAACGTAGTAGATCTGTTGCAATCAGAAAGACAGCTTTATGCAGCTCAAAGAGATTATGCTAAAGCACGTTACGATTACGTAATCTCAGTGCTTAGCCTTAAATTATCCGTAGGCTCACTGAGTCCAGAAGACTTATTTAACGTAAGTTCTCAAATGAAATAATAAGAGGTGCCGGAACTCCCTGAAGTTGAGACAACCTTAAGGGGCATAGAGCCTCATGTATTAAACCTTCCCATAGAGAGGATCTCGATTAGAGAATCAAAATTAAGATGGAAGGTTCCTAAAAAAGACCTTGAGGAGAATCTTCTCGGTAATTATTTCTCATCTATTAAGAGAAGAGCTAAATATTTAATCTTAAATAGTAAAAAAGGCTCTCTGCTGATACATCTGGGTATGTCAGGTTCTTTAAGGATTCTATTTGAAGAAGTTAAACCTCAAAAGCATGACCATATAGATATTGTCTTCAAAAACAATTGCCTCCTTAGATTTACTGACCCTAGAAAGTTTGGGTCTTTTTTATGGTCTAAAGATCCTGAAGTTCACCCTCTTTTAAAAGATCTTGGACCAGAGCCTTTGGGTAATTCCTTTTCAGGAGAATATTTATTCCAAGTTTCTAGAAAAAGAAAAGTCCCATTAAAAAATTTTATTATGAATGCAAAAGTGCTTGCTGGTGTGGGTAATATCTACGCTTCTGAAGCTTTATTCTTAGCGGGGATTAGGCCACAAAAAAGAGCCGGTACTATTAGTAGCAAACAGTATGACCTTCTAGCGTTTTCGATTAAAGAGCTACTGCAAAACTCCATAGACAAAGGGGGCACCACCTTAAAAGATTTTGTGGGAAGCGATAATAAGCCGGGTTATTTTAAAAATGAATTAATGGTTTATGGTCGGGCAGGAAAGGCTTGTAAGAAATGTTCTTCCCATTTAAAAGAAATGCGTTTATCTCAAAGAAGCAGTGTCTATTGTCCTAAATGTCAGACCTAAATTAATCTTTAAAACGTTTTTTTAGTGCCTCTTCAACAATGGGATCAACAAATGCAGACAATTGACCGCCCATTGAAGCAATCTCTCTTACTAAAGTGGATGACAAAAATGAAAATTTTGCCTTTGGAGTAAGGAACACACTCTCAAGATCAGGGGACATTGCACGATTCATATTTGCTAACTGGAATTCATACTCAAAATCAGAGACAGCTCTTAATCCTCTAATAAGCACATTAGTGTCTTCTTCTTTAGCTAGATCAACAACCAGCCCAGTAAAACCTATTGCTCTAACATTTTTGTTTCCTTTAAAAATTGTCTCAATCTGATCAATCCTTTCCTCTAAAGAAAACAGGGGTGTCTTTGATTCACTTGTAGCTATCGCAATGGTTACCTGATCGAATAAATGTAAGGCACGCTCAATTATATCTATGTGACCTAAAGTAATAGGATCAAAAGTACCTGGGTATAAAGCTTTCTTCATTTGTTGGCTCCTGTTGCTAAAGGCATTCTCCCATATTTTCTATAAAAAAGAATCTGATTGAGAATCACTATCAATCTCATACTCAATTTCAATAGACTTTTTAGTATATTTTTTAGGGTAAAGTTCGTTCCATGATTGAAGCAGCTTTATATATTACTTCGCTTTTTTCGATGGTCTGTTACATAGTATTGTCAGCTAAATACCTGTAAAATTTCATCAAATCTATTTTAGTTTTCCTTTTTTGAGCATCCTTATTGCTCTTTTTTTCGTTTAGAAGTTATGAATGATTTAATGAACAGATCAATTAAGATTGGAAGTAACATAAGCTTAATTTTTGAAAACCTGATTACTGATGATTCCTCTATCCCAGATGAGAATCACTTAAAAGCAACCTTGGCTTCAAAGTTTTCAGATAAAGAAGAAGAAAAATTAGACCAACTTTCGGGTGTAGAAAGTCAGGTTTGGTTGCAAGTAGGTGAAAATGACAGAGTTTTTTCAACTCTACAGGAAAATTTAGAGGGACAATCTCAGTATTCTCTTGGCTTTAATTTGACTAATCTTATGCTTAAAGATTTACAGTCTGGAATAACTTTATTTGCAGGTGTAGAGCACCCAAATTACAACGTCAGGACACAAGAAATTCCAAGAACTGTGTCTGATTCACTTACCCAAGATTTGACTAAATAATTATGTTTTTAAAGTAACGAAACTAACCTAGCTAGAAGATAAAAAAAAACTTAGAATAGGTGCAAAGTAAATTTAAAGGAAATTACGAGAAAG
>UINC01002279.1_pt1 | contig 11160 bp, 13 predicted proteins | sample 5385821 | NCBI WGS metagenome assembly UINC01 (sample SAMEA4666929, study PRJEB26691) | marine metagenome | isolation source: Pacific Ocean | place: Pacific Ocean | collected 2011-10-13 | reverse complement strand
GTACCTACCAATTGAAGAAACCTGACGAGTTGGGGAAAAAATGGCATCCAGAACAAAAATAGAGCCGGACCAGACCATTCCCTCGGTCACCAAACCAATCACAGAGGCCTCAATCCTAGAGTTCGAGTCCACCGGGATCCTGGACCGGGAGAACATCCACAACAACCCCGAACTGGCCGCCAAACGCCTGGGCACCACGTACACCCTCGCCTCGGGCCGTATGTCCATAACCTTCGCCGCTGAGAGCATGCGCAAATTCTTCGGACCTGAAGTGTTCAACCACACCGGCACCGTCAACTTGAAGTTCCTGAGGCCGGTTAAGGCTGGCGACACCATCACCGTAACTGGGGCCGTCAGTGGCACTGAAGAGGGCGATTTAGGCACCAAGGTTTCGGTGGACCTTTTCTGCGACAACCAAGACGGCAACCGCACCGCCGTAGGAATCGGCACCGCGGTGGTCAAGTAAAACCCACCTACACGAACCGGCGCACAACCATCTATGGAGGAACAAATGGCAGGAGAACATGGCAAGGTTGAAGCTGAGATACTCTACTGTGTTAGTTGAGGGTATTTCCCTGTCGCCACGTGGATGGCGAATGAGTTCTTCCGCTCCGATGCTCCCGGCGACGTCGCCATCAAAATGACCCCCTCGGACAAAGGACGGCTGGAAGTGTACTTGGACGGAGACAAGATCTTCGACCGTAAGGAAGCCGGGGCCTTTCCCGATCTGGGCAAGGTCAATGAGCTGAAGATGGCCATTGCCGAGAAGCTTTTCGACCTGGAGGAAGCTTAAACGCTTTTCGCCGCGCTTGCCGCCGGCAGAAGCCATTTGAGTGGACTACGCAGCCTGGGACCAGTTCCTGGGCTGTGTTTTTGTGGGAATACCTGAAGATCGGAGAAGAAATTGGCTAACCAAGAACATGTGAAGCTTGCCTCCATCGGCCCGGACGCACTGGACAACTGGCGCGAGAACAACCCGGATGTGCAGCTAGACCTGGAAGGCGCCGACCTCAGCGGTACTAACCTAGCCGGAACTAAAATCCGCGCCGCCAACCTGAAGGGAGCTAACCTATTCGGCGCCCGGTTGAGCCGGGCCAATCTGGCCGGCGCTGACCTGTCAGGCGCCGACCTATCGGAGGCAGACCTGGGGCAAGCCGGGATGGCCGGCGTCGATCTGACCTCAGCCACCGTCATCAACGCGAACCTCTTTTGGGCAGATATGAAGGGCGCGAACCTGAAAAACGCAGTGCTTACCAGTTGCCGCATGAACAGGGTCAACCTGATCGGCGCCGACATCTCCGGGGCCGATTTCAGCCAGTCCAACATGATCGAGGCCGACCTGAGGAACACCGACATGACCAACGCCCGCTTCCAATCCACCAACATGAACGGCGCTGACCTGAGCCGGGCGGTCATGCCGGGGGCCAACTTCAACCTAGCCATGATACGAGACTCCATGTGGATCGCCACTGATGTCCGCGGCGCCAGCTTCAATCAAGCGAGCTTGCACAGGTCCGACTTTACCCTCGCCAAATGGGATCACACCACCGTTTTCCCCGACAAGTTCGACCCCGAAGACACTGGCCCCAAGGATGTCAACGACTAGCCTGACCCCGTGCTAAAATTGCCGAGGAACCAGTCCGATCAGGAGACTACGTGGCCGTCCTTCAGATAGTGGGAAATCAGTCCGGGTCAGGCAAGACCAGCCTGGCGGCAGCGTTGTTGGTTGCAACCAACAACGCTGGGAAGCATGCCGCCTACTACAAACCTTTCGCTGACGGCCGCTCTGCAGACTCCGACGTGGCCTTCATATCTGAGCTGCTCCAGTCTATCGGTGGCCCCGCGGTTCCCGCTCCCGGTAACAAGAGTGATTCCGGCGATCTAAGTTCGGCCCAGGCGGCAACATCCAAGCTGGAGTCTGAGGTTGGCCTCGTCGTCATCGAAGGCCCAGACGGGTCCAAGCCCTACGCCCTTGAGTCCAAAGTCATCTTGGTGCACCGGCACTTGCCGGGCGACGGCATCCCCTCCATCGCTACAACCATCCCCAACCTAGCTGCCGTAATAGTTAACGCTGTCCCCATCCACCGCCGTAGCGAATTCACCAGTTCACTGTCCGGCCAGTCCGTGCCCATCGCAGTCATCCCCGAGAGCCGGGAGATGCTTTCTGTAACCGTAGAGCAGTTAGCGGACCATCTGGGCGGCCAATGGGTGCTGGGCCCGGTGAACTTGGACGCCCCCATCGACCGTTTCATGATTGGCGGCAACATCATGGACGAGGGCCCAACCTACTTCGGCCGGTACTCCAACCAGGCCGTTATCACCCGGGTGGAGCGCCCCGACATCCAGATGGCCAGCATGTGCGATAAGACCTGCTGTCTGGTGCTCACAGGATCTGGGGAGCCGACCGATTACATCAAATCCGAGGCGTTGAAGCGCGATGTCCCCCTTATTCAGGTGCGCACCAACACCCTGGACACTGCCGATGCCCTGGCCGGCTTGTTGGACAAAGCCGACGCCCGCACCACCAAAAAAGCCAATCATTTCGCCAGTTTGCTGGAGAAGTATCTCGGTGCCGAGACTGTCGAGCTACTGCTTAGTTAGCTGTCGGGCGCAGCCTCAGATTCTTGACTGAGCGTGACACCAGGCTCTACAATGTGCGGTGCGCTCCGTGTTGGAGCCGCAACTAGAATCCAACCCCAAACAGCGCCACTAATCGCCGGGGGAGAACGATATGCCCATAACCCAGGACGGCGTCGAATTGACGGTGGCCATCTCTGAGAAAGCCGCCGACAAGATTAAATACTTCGCCGAGAAAGACGGCATCCAAGAAAACGTAGGGATTCGCGTGGCCGTGAAAGGCGGAGGCTGCTCCGGACTAACCTACGACCTCAAGATCACCGGCGAATTCGCAGACACCGACAAGGTCGTTGAGCAACACGGCGTCAAAGTCATCGTCGACAAGAAAAGCTACATCTACCTGGTCGGCACCGAGTTGGACTTCTCTGACGGCCTGAACGGAAAGGGCTTTATCTTCGAGAATCCCAACGCCAAGAAAGCCTGCGGCTGCGGCACCTCATTTAGCGTGTAGCAAGGACCGCTACAGCCATCCCGACCAGCAGAACCACAAGCGCCGCTTTTGTTTGGACAAGGCGGCGCTTGTTTTTTTAGGCCCTGAATCTTCCGCTGGAGCACCCCATGCCCCTCCAAAAATCGCAACTGCAGACAGGCGCATCCATCTTTGTCGAGCGGCACGGCTTCCAACTGCCGGCTGTCTATTCAGATTTCGCCGCCGAATATGTGGCAGCCACCACCACCTTAGGCGTCCACGATGCCTCGTACATGGGGCGGTTGAAAGCCACTGGCGAAGACAGTCTGGACCTCTTGAACCGCATGTCCACCAACAAGGTTGATCACCTGGGCGTCGGAGAGGGAGCGGTCACCGTTCTCACCACCGACCGCGGAAGGATAGTCGACGTACTAGGCGTGGTGAACCAGGGCGACCATGTGATCCTGCTGACCAGCCCAGGCCGCCAACAGGCTGTAATCGACTGGCTGGACAAATACACCATCATGGAAGACCTGACAATCGAGAACGTAACTGCCGAGACCGCCATGTTAAGCCTCATCGGCCCAGACGCCAGAAAACTGCTGGGCTTCGCTTCCACCGATCTTCCCCAGGACTCGCTCACGGTCCAAACCGTCCAAATGGGAGGATTTGAGGTATTGGCGGTGGACCAACCCCTTGGCACGCTGTCCAGATTCTGGCTGATCGCCACTCCAGACGCCGCCGCGGGACTCTGGCAGCACCTAACTGACAACGGGGTGGTCACCCTCGGTGCGAACGCCATGGACGCGGTACGGGTGAACTTCGGGGTGCCGGAATACGGCGTGGAGCTGGGAGAATCCTATAATCCGTTGGAGGCCGGGCTCATTGGCTCGGTGGACTTCGCCAAAGGCTGCTACATCGGCCAAGAAGTGATTGCCCGGCTGGACAGCTACAAAAAGGTCCAAAAGCACCTGGTTTCCTTGCGATTCGACTCTGGTGCAGACATCTCATCGGGAGATGAGTTGTTACAAAACGGGAAGCCAGTGGGGATGGTCACGTCCGTGGCCCCAGCGCCTTCGGACGGAGATCTGAAAGGCCTCGGCTATGTCAAAGCGGCGAATGCCACTCCGGGAGTGTGCCTCGGCGTTGCAGGCTCCGAAAATTGCTATGCCGAGATCATGGCTTTGGCCCAACCGTACGGCCCGGCCAAAGCCTGAGCCCCTAGTCGGCCACCGGTACTATTTTCCCTTCAGTTGTAGCCGCCAAAAGCGCCGAGAAATCGTAGCCTCGCTTCCGCATCTCTTCGGAGCCTCCCTCGTTCCGGTCCAGTAGGGAGACCACTTTCACCACTTCGCAGCCAGCTTCTTCAGCTGCTTCTATAGCGTGAAAAAGCGACCCTCCGGTGGTGCAAACATCATCCACTATGGCAACCTTGCTGCCCAGCACCAACGGCCCCTCGATGTTCTGCTTGGTCCCATGGCTCTTGCTCTCTTTCCGCACGATGAAGGCCGGTATGGGGCCTCCCTGTAGGTGGCTGGCCAACGCCACTGCCGCGACCATGGGGTCGGCGCCCAGCGTGGTCCCGCCCACTGCTTTGGCCCCCGCTTTATTCAATAATGGAAGCAAGGCTTGGGAGATTAGGTGGGCACCCTCCGGGTCCAGGCTCAGCAGCCTGCCATCAAAGTAATAGCTGCTCTTTTTCCCTGAAGTGAGGGTGAAGTCGCCGTATTTGATTGCGCCCCGTTCCAGCGCCAATGCCAAGAGTCGGTCCACTGTTTCACTCAACTTTCCGTCCTCTCTTCCCAATCTTTCAGGTATGGCCGTTGTTTACAGATATACTTGGCCACCGCGTCGGGGACCTGCCCAGTCAGCATCTCACCGGCCGCGGCCTGACGCCGCAACTTAGTCGCGCTGATGTCGACCATGGGGGCAGTAACAACCTGAACTCTGCCTTTGGCCCAGGGAACGCGTTCATAGAAGCCGTCCCAGTTAAAATCCCCTTCCCCGGGGCGGTCCATCACCAATAACATGCAAAGCCCCAACACTTGTTCCGGGTCTTTCCAGCGGTCCAATTGTCTCAGTACGTCGATGCCCAGAATGAAGTATAGGTTGATTGCCGGCCCTAGCTTAGCCGAAAGCTCCACCAGAGTGTCAACAGTGTAGGTGGGCCCAGGCCGGTGGGCTTCGATGTCGCAAACCTGGTATCTTGGGTGGTCTTCGATCGCCAGCCGCACCATCTCCAATCGTTGATCAACCGATGCCGATGGCTCGGCGTGCTTAAGCCTAGGGTGCCGGGCTGGTATGAACAGCACCCGTTCCAAGGCTGCTTGGGCCATGGCCGCATCCGCGATGCTCAAATGCCCCAGATGCACCGGGTCGAAGGTCCCGCCAAGAATTCCGACGTTCACCGCCAGCGGCCGCTCAGAACCATGTCAGTTCAACCTTCCCGAACCTGATGGTGTCTCCGGCCTCGATGCCTGCGTCAATCAGGCGATCGGCCAGCCCGGTCTTCCGCATCTCCCGCCACAATTGCAACAGGACGCGTTGGTCGCGGGTATCGGCCATAGCCGTGAGGCGCTCCATCATCTCGGACTCGACCACGTATGCCCCGTCTCGCCCCCGCCGTACCGATTCCTTGCCGACAGACCGTTGCGGCCTTGAGTGCATAGGTTCTGGTTCCAGGTCCTCTTCCACCCCTTCTTTGGGCATTTCTGCTAGGGCTCCCACGATCTTCCCCATCAGTGTATCGACGCCTTCCCCAGTCGCCGCGGAGATGAAATGCACACTTGATCCCTTATCTCCGATGGCCTCCATCAGACGCTCTGTCAGCTCTTTCTGGGTTTCCCGAACCTCGGTAACGTCCAGTTTGTTGACCACGACCAACTGGGGTTTTTCGGCCATCTCCTGGTTGAACTGCTCCAATTCTTCGTTAATCATCCGGTAGTCGTCCACCGGGTCTTCGGAGAGCCCATCTAGCATGTGGACGTACAATCTGGCCCTTTCCGCATGCCGTAGAAACTCGTGCCCCAGCCCAATTCCCTCGTGCGCTCCTTCTAGAAGCCCAGGCACTTCCATCATAACGAAATCGTTCTGGCCGACTCTAACCACACCCAAGACCGGCTCCACTGTGGTGAACGGATAGTCCGCAACTTTAGCTTTGGCAGCGGAGCACATCGAGATCAATGTTGATTTTCCTGCGTTAGGCTTGGCCAATAGACCGACATCTGCAAGTAACTTAAGTTCGAGGAACAAGACCGCTTTTTCTCCCTTTTCCCCTCTTTCCGCCAATACCGGTTCTTGGTTAGTGGGAGTTGCAAACCTGGTATTCCCCCAACCCCCACGGCCACCAACCGCTACCAATCTCGGTTTACTGCTAGTTATATCGTCCAGGTATTCTTTCTCGCCTTCTTCATTCATGCGATATACCACAGTTCCCAGAGGTACCGGAATATGCTCATCATCGCCATTTGCCCCACGCTTCTTTTTACCCTTCCCATGACCTCCATGAACCACGTAAATAGTGCTATTGAACTTTATATGGAGCAAAGTGTTTAACGAGGAATCACCAACAAGATACGCACTCCCTCCATCACCGCCATCCCCTCCATTTGGACCGCCCTTAGGACGATATTTCTCACGAAGAAAACTACTGCACCCATTTCCACCAGAACCGGCATTAATATTTAATCTAACGGTGTCAATCATTGAATTTGTTTAAACAATAAGTAATAGAAACAATAAGGGTGTGGATTGAGTGGATAGTCAGGTGTGGCCATGACTGAATTTTAGTTGATTACAGATATTTTAGCACGGAGAATGGGTCGAATCAGGTTGATAATTCAAAGGAAGATCGTGAATAGGGATGGCGTGTTCGTGCTTGGTTTTCAGAAAGATATTCTGGGGAAGGTAGTTGTCCATCGTAAGACCTGCTCTCGATAAAGGTTATCCACGTAAACAAGAATATTGTCCACTGAACGGAATGATATCCTGGAAGCCACGCGTGGCGTGGCCGCGATCGACCAAGACCTTGCTTGGAATGGTAGGGTTGCTGGGTATACTGGCCGTGGCCTGTTCCAGTTCGGTACCTACGGGAACCGCGGGTATCAGCCGCCAACCAAACGTCGATATCAGAGGGGAGGACGGTCAGGTGAACCGGATAGCTTACGTTGGCCCCAACGGCGACCTATTCACTGTGGACCCGGACGGGGAAGGCCTTTCTAGGCTTACCGGCGGTCTCCAGGCCGGTGGCGGGCCCCCCGGAACGGTTTCTCAAGGCGCCGTCCAGGCTCAGCCATTGCGGATGAACGAGTATTACACCTGGCCCACCTGGTCCGCCGATGGAACCAAACTAGCAGTGTCGCGGGTCGTGGTGAAAGACGGTGGCACTGACGTAACATTACAGGTCATGGACGCAGGCACCGGACGCAGCGAGACCGTTTATGAGAACGATGGGGGAGGCCTGGTTGCGGAGGGTGCGCCACATTACATCTATTGGGCGCCATCAGGAGATGAACTCTCGTTCTTGGCCGCCACCGCCGATGGCTTGGGTCTGTTCGTGTGGGACGGCACCCCCGGCAAACAAGCAGGCCAGATCAACCAGGGACGCCCTCTCTACTATCAATGGTCAAAGGACGCCGGAGCGATGGCACTGCACATCGGGCTAGAGGTGGTCTGGGCCAGACCGCCCGAAGGAAGAGGCTCCCGCCAATCATTTCAATCTTCGGGCAATTTTCGTGTACCGGCGATTTCTCCTAACGGTGAACGCCTGGCCTACGTAGACCTGGCAGACGGGAGAATGGGGCTGTACATCGCCCCTACCAACGATCTTGACCAGGCACGAAAGATCATCGATGTGGGGTCGTCATCGGCCTTCATGTGGTCGCCCGACGGCACACAAATCGCGGTAGCGGACCAGTCGGTCCCCCGAAACCCGCTTTATGACCGGTTGATGTTGGTGCCGACTGATGGAGGTCCCTTCACAACTTTGTCCCCTGGGCAGTCATCTAATGACGTTTGGGCTTTCTTCTGGGCACCCGCTGGAGACAAGCTGGCGTGGGTATCGGTCAATGCAGAGGAACGTGAGTTGGAATGGGTGGTCTCGTCCACCAACGGCTCCGATGCCAAGCGGCTTTTCAGTTTCCAGCCGTCGGCCGAAGTCTTCATTATGCTGAGTTTCTTCGATCAATACGCCCATTCCCATTCACCATGGTCGCCAGACGGTAAGTTTCTGGTGATTGCTGGGACAAAGGGAGATACGGCTCGAAGAAGCAACGGCCGGACGCCGACCGGCGACCGTATCTACGTGTTGGACGTCGAAGGAACCACGGAACCTCGGGATCTGGGGGCCGGGGTCCTGGCCGTTTGGTCGTGGAACTGAAGTTCAAGGCACTGATGGCGGCCCTTGTGGTTGTGGGAGTAATCTCAGCCTGTAGTTCCACCACGCCAACCGAACCACCAGACAGGTTGCCGGAGATCGAAAGCACTATGCGCCAGGCAGTCGACCAACTCCTTGCTCTCAAATCGGCGGCATTTAGTCTGGAGCACCTTGAAGGCGCAACAGTGTTGCTGCCAGGAGTTTTGATGACCAAGGTATCCGGGGTCATCTCTGTCCCGGGCCGTTTCAAAGTCACTGTGGAGGCCGAATCTGAATTTCCAAAGTCCTACTTAGAGATCGGCGTCATCACCATTGAGGACGCGGCCTATATGACCGATATATTCACCGGCCGCTGGAATAAGATCTCCGCGGAGGCCTTGCCCTTCAATCTCTCCGGGTTGGGGCAAACCCTGGCCGGCATCGTCGAATCCGTCCAGCAGCCGCGCGCTATCCGCACTGAGCGGCTAAACGGCATCGACACCATGCTTATCAAGGGACAGATAGTCTCTGAAGGCCTCTCCGAATTGGTACCGGGATCGGCGGAAGGATTCCCGGTCGAGCTGGAGTTATGGCTAGAGCGCGACGGTCTGTTGCGGCAAGTGTTGATTGTCGGCCAGGTGGTCGCTACAGATGATCCGGACACTGTCCGAAAGCTAACCCTGGACAATATCAACCAGCCGGTGGAGATCGAGCCTCCCGGCAACGTATCCGGTTAACGCCCAAGGTGATGCTAGGAAAAGGCCGCACGCTGCCCACCCCTCTTATTCTGGCTATTATCGGCCTCGGGGCTTTTATCACGGCCTTGGACCAGACGGTGGTCGTAACGGCGTTGCCCAGCATCATGCTGGACATGAAGGTGCCCATTGCCGAACTTGACCGGGTCTCATGGGTCATCACTGCTTATCTATTGGGCTATACGGTGGCCATGCCCCTCGTCGGACGTCTGGGCGATGTTTACGGCTATCCCCGGGTCTATCAAGTTTCACTGGTGGTCTTCTGTATCGGAACTAGCTTGGTGGCCGTCTCATCGAGCCTAGGATGGATGGTGGGCGCTAGGGTAATCCAAGCAGTTGGTGGAGGAGCGACGCTCCCCATCGGCATGGCCTTGGCTACGACACTGGTCCCCAAGGGCCAGAGGGGACTCGCTCTAGGGATGGTGGGAGCCTCGGCGGAGGCCGGTTCCATGCTGGGCCCGGCTTATGGTGGAGCGATAGTCGAGGCACTGAGTTGGCGCTGGATCTTCTGGCTGAACGTCCCCCAGAGCGCGGTCATCTTCATGGCCCTTTTCTGGCTGCCCAACCGCCAGGATTCGGGGGCCAAAGTGGACTATATGGGTGGGGTAATCTTGGTCGGTGCTTTGTTGGTCCTATCGCTAGCCCTGTCACGCACTGAGCTCTTCACATTGGACTCGCCCTACCCGTTCTTGTTGGCCGCGGCGGGGGTGGGATTGGTCGCGGTCTTGATCTTGGTGGAGGCTCGGGCGTTCCAACCGCTGCTCGCTCCAGCCTTGTTCCGCTCATGGGCGTTTCTGACGTCTAACCTGACCCAGGTGTTGGTGGGAGTGGCGCTGATAATCGCCATGGTCACCGTGCCTTTGATGGCGAATACTGTTATGGGGAAAGCCCCGTTCATCGGTGCGTTGTGGCTACTGCGATTGACTGGAGCGATTCCAGTGGGTGCGGTGATTGGCGGGTTGCTAGTGAATCGTTTGGGAGCAAGCCCTGTTACGGTTGCAGGCCTGGGCCTGGTTGCTATTGGCATGTTTTTGGCCAGTAATTGGGAGCTGGGAGTCAACGACCCGGAATTAACGGTACATCTTGTTATCGTGGGCTTAGGCTTTGGGTTGGTGATTGTTCCAATCATGGTCCACGCATTAAACGCGGCGGAGCAAGGCTATAGGGGGACTGCGGCTTCGTTGGTGGTGGTGTCGCGGATGATGGGGATGACATTAGGTTTGGCGGCCCTTTCTGCTTGGGGTGTCCAGCATTTTCAGGTGCTCACGGCAGGTCTGGAATTCCCATTGCTCCAGCCCGGTGAAGCTGCGGGTGTTTTTGAAGCCCGGGCCGCAGAATATTCTGCCAACGTTAATTCTGCAGGGCTGGAGTTATTTCAAAGATTCTACCTGGCCGCATCGTTTATCTCGGTGATTGCAATCGTACCTGCATTAGGCATGAATCGTAGGAGCCGTGATTAACAAGGATGTCGTGGCGTATACGCCACCGAATTTGACGGGTCACCTGAAGTGCGGTAGGGTTGTACCTGTCATTTTTAGGTTGCACCGAGAGTAGTACCATCAACAGCATTCGGTGCATGTTCAAATACCTGGTAAATGACAAGTACTCTTTGGAAGGAGATAGATAACACGATATGTTGCTGAAAAAGCATACTAAGGCGGGGCTGTTGGTGCTTTTGGTTTTGATGTTCTCGGTAATCGCTGCCGCGTGTAGTGGGACCGAGATTAAAGAAATCGAGGTAATTAAAGAAATTACCAAAGAAGTCCCGGTTGAAGTAGTCAAAGAAGTAGTCAAAGAAGTAGAAGTAGAAAAGGTAATAGTAAATACGGTAGAAAAAGAAGTACTTAAAGAAGTAGAAAAGATAGTAGAAGTTGAGGCGACTAAAGAAAAAAGAGAAATCGTCTTTGGTGGTCTCGACTGGACCAGCGCATTGGTCCAAAACGGTGTGGCCCGGTACATCGTGGAGCATGGTTATGGATATCCGACCAGCCAGATAGAGGGTTCGA
>UINC01002276.1_pt1 | contig 11170 bp, 8 predicted proteins | sample 5385821 | NCBI WGS metagenome assembly UINC01 (sample SAMEA4666929, study PRJEB26691) | marine metagenome | isolation source: Pacific Ocean | place: Pacific Ocean | collected 2011-10-13 | reverse complement strand
TCAGAAGAAAAAATTTTAGAAGCAAAAAAATTTTTCAATAAAAATAAGGTGGATTACTTGTTAGTAACTGCTCCTGAAAATATTGCTTGGATTTTAAACATTAGGGGTCATGACTCAATATTCTCTCCTATACCAAATGCTAGATTATTAATGAACAAGAATGGAGATATCCATTTTTTTGCAAACCCAAAGAAAATAACAATGATTAAAAAAAGTCTACCAAAAAAAATAATATTTCATGAAGAAAATAAAATTGAAAAAATATTAACAAATCTATATAAAAACAAAATTTTTTTAGACAGTTTATCTTGTTCTATTTATTACAAAAATCTATTAAAGAAAAAAAATATAATTGTTGAAAAAATAGATCCAATTCATTTTTTCAAATCTATAAAAAACATCACAGAAATAAAAAATATGAAAAAAAGTCATTTAAGTGATGGGGTTGCGTTAACTAAGTTTTTATTTTGGATTAAAAAAAATTTTAGAAAGAAAAAAATTACGGAATTGTTTGCACAAAAAAAATTAGAAAATTTTAGAAAAATGAACAAATCTTATAAATTTCCAAGCTTTAACACAATTTCAGGATCCGGACCTAATACCGCAATCATTCATTATAGGGCCTCACCTAAAACAAATAGGTCTCTTAGAAAAGGAGATCTTTATTTAGTAGACTCTGGTGGGCAATATTCTTTTGGAACTACCGATGTTACTCGAACAATTTCTCTAGATAATAAATCTAATTACATAAAAGAAATTTATACACGAGTTTTAAAGGGACATATTGCAGTATCTAACTTTCCTCTTAAAAAAAACTCAACAGGATCTAAGGTAGACCAAAGTGCCAGAAAGTTTCTTAAGAAAATAAAATTAGATTATCCTCATGGTACTGGACACGGTGTTGGATATTTCTTAAATGTACATGAGGGCCCACAATCATTTTCAAAAAATAATAAAGTAAATTTAAGAGATGGTATGATTATTTCTAATGAACCTGGATATTACAAGGAGGGATCTTTTGGTATTAGAATTGAAAATTTAATTTATATTAATCAAAATAAATTTGAGGAATTAACCATGGTGCCAATTGAAAAAGATTTGATAAATAAAAAAATGCTAAATAAAAATGAGATAAATTGGATTAATAAATATCACAGCAGGGTAAGAAAAAATCTACTTAAATGTATGAGTTTCCAGGAGAAAATAGATTTAACAAAAGCTTGTTCACCTATTTAACAAGCTGTACCATTCTTTTTCGGTCATTAAATGTATTTTGAGTTCCTTAGCTTTTTCAATTTTATTTTTTGTAGGTTTTGAATTTCCAATGATAAGATAGTTTAATTTTTTTGTAATTGAACTAAGAATTTTTGCACCATTTTCTTCTGCTAAAGATTTGGCTTCTGATCTGCTCATTTTTTCAAACCCTCCAGTAAACATTATTGTCTTTCCAGAAAATAAACTTTTTTCATTTAATGTTTTGTGATCTTTTATTTTTAAATATTTTACTAATTTTTCCAAAACATCAATATTCTTTTTATTAGAAAAAAAAGTATCAATTGATTTAATCTGTGTATCGCCCATTCCATCTAGAGACTTTAGGTTTATTAATATTTTTTTCCTTTTTGATAAAGTTAAAAGTTCAAGAAATTTTTTTGATTTTATAAAATAATTTGCCAAAATTTTTGCATTTTCCTGGCCAATGTGGCGTATACCTAATGCAAAAATAAATTTGTCTAGGCTTATAGTTGATGACTTTTTTATTGAGTTTTTGAGATTATTTATTGAAGTATTGCCCCAACCATCAAGATTGCTAATTTTTTTATAATCCAAAGAAAATATATTCGATGGAAACTTGACAAGTTTTAAATTCCAAAAATTGTCAATTACCTTTTTCCCTAATCCCTCTATATTGAATGCTTCTTTTGATACTAAATGTTTTAATTTTTCTTTTGCAATATATTTACAATCAAAACCTTTGTCTGGACATCTTCTAACGGCATCAGTTTTTTTTGTTAGCTCGTTATATTCCTTAATTGTTTCAAATCCGCATGGACATTTTTTTGGAAATATAAATTTTTTACTTAGGTGAGATCTCTTTGACTTATCGATAGATAATATTTGCGGTATAACGTCTCCGGCTCTTTGAATTATTACTGCGTCCCCTATTCTTACATCTTTTCTCAATATTTCTTCTTCATTATGTAAAGTGGCGTTAGATACAACGACACCGCCGACTGTAACTGGTTGGACTTTAGCTACAGGTGTTAAGGCTCCAGTTCTTCCAACTTGAATAACAATATTTTGTACTTTGGTAATAGCCTTAACAGACGAAAACTTGTATGCAATTGCCCACCTTGGAGAGTTGGATGTAGAACCGAGTCTCTCTTGGAAATTAAAATTATTAACTTTGTATACTATTCCGTCTACGTCATAATCCAAACTTGATCTTAAACTTTCAATATTTTTATGATTTGTTTCAATATCATCCATTGAATTTACCACTCTACAGTAAGGATTAATTGAAAAACCCCAAAGTTTAAGTTTTTCCAGTAAATCTGTTTGACTTTTAAAAATTTGAGGATTTATTTCTCCACAACCATAAGCAAAAAATTTAAGGGGTATTTTTGCGGTTTCTTTTGAATCTTTTTGTCTCAATGAACCACCTGCTGCATTTCTTGGATTTGCAAATTGATCTTGTAATTTTTCAAAATCTTTTTTTCCTATGTAAACCTCGCCTCTTATTTCAAGAATTTGAGGGGCATCAATTAATTTTTTTGGTATTTGATCTATGGTTATTAAGTTGTCAGTTATATTTTCTCCAAAAATACCATCTCCTCTGGACAAACCATAAATAAGTTTTCCATTTTCATATCTTAATGAAGCTGAAATGCCATCTATTTTTGGTTCTGACGATAGTTCTATTTCAGATGTAGTGTTCAAAAAATTCTTAATTTTTTTTTTAAAATCCAACATGTCTTCTTTGTCAAAAGCATTACCTAGAGAAAGCATTGATTTGGAATGTTTTATTTTTTCAAATTTACTTGAGGGTTTGGAACCTATTAAACCGTCTAGGTTTTCAATTTTTTTTAGAAATGGATATTTTTTAACTAGTTGAAATAACTCCTTTTTTAGTTCATCAAATTCAAAATCTGAAATAATAGGATTATCTTTTTCGAAATAAGCTTTATTAAATTTTAAAAGTTCTTGAATTTTTTCCTTATATAATTTTATAATTTTATTCTTTTCAATCATTGATAAACAATAATTTTTTAATTGTTCTTCTTATGAGCCCCCCTTCTTCGTTGCCCTTTGTAATTTTTGGTGGCTTATAATCTTTGTTTAGCACCTTATATGATCTTGCATACCATTCACTTGAATTATAATTATAACCTAATAATGCAGCTGCAGCTTTAGCTTCGTTCTCTAATCCAATCCGATAATATATTTCAACTAATCTGTGTAAGGCTTCCTCCACAAATATAGTTTCCTCGTAATCCTCTACTATTATCTTCAGTCTATTAATAGCGGCAATCCACTTTTCATTTTTAATATAAAATCTTGCAATTGATAATTCTTTTGCTGCTAATTGATTTATAATAAGATCGAGTTTAAATTTTAAGTCAATCGCATAATCTGTTTCGGGAAATGTATCTAAAAAAAATTCTATTCGTTTCTTTGATAAAACAAGAGGTTCAATATCTTTTTTTTCATCCAGAATTTGCTCATAATAACTTATAGCTATTAAATAATGAGCATAACTTAAATGTTTGCTTGCAGGATACATTTTTATAAATCTTTCAAGATTTAACAATGCTTCTTCATAAAAATTTATTGCATACAAACAATAACTTGCCATTAAAGCAGATTTTTCAGCCCATACAGTTTGTGGTAATAAAGTTTCCGCTTCGCTAAACTTTTTTGATGCATAAAAATAGTCTCCCGCTTTTAAATTTTCCAAACCTTCTTTATATACTCTGATTGCAACTTCATTAGATAAGGGTGGAAGTTTAGTTTCTTCTTTTTTTTTTATAGCGTCGCGCCCTAAACACGAGGCTAATAATAAAAAAGAGAAAATTAAAATTAAAATTCTACGCATGTATCTATTAATAACAAAAAAAACACAAAGCGTAAAATGATGTTAAAACTTAAGCGTTTACAACAAGTCCTTTTTGAACAGGAGAGATTTTCCTTATATTTAATGAAGAGTTTTGATTTTTAATTGTAGTGAAATTATTTTTATCAGACAAAATTTGTCTTAAAAAATCATTTGTCAACGAATGGCCGCCACGTATACAATTTATCGAACCGATAACTCTCTTTCCGGCAAGCATAAAGTCTCCGACTAAATCTAAAATTTTATGATTTACAAATTCATTTTTAGATCTAAGACCTTTTCCATTAAAAACTTCATTTCCTTTTACCACAACTGCATTTTCCAATGATCCGCCTTTAGCAAGACCAAGATTTTTAATTTTCTCAATATCTTCATATAAACAAAAAGTTCTTGCTGAATAAATATTTTCCAGGTCTTTCTCTTGGAAGCTTACTTTATTTGACTGGGTTTTTATTAATGAATTTTTATAACCCAATGTAAATTTTACAGTGAAAAAATTATCTGACGGCTCGATACTTATGTATTTATCGTTTTGTTTAAGCTCTATTTTTTTTGTAATTTTTATAAATTCTCTTTTTTTATTTAAGATTTTTAAACCAGAGTCTTTGATTCCATGAACGAAATCTTTTGCTGATCCGTCCATTGCTGGAATTTCCGGACCATCTACATTTACAACCACATTATCAACACCACAAATATAAAAAGCTGCCATTAAATGTTCTACGGTTGAAATACTTACTCCAAATTTATTCTGAATTTTTGTACAAAGCCTTGCAGAACAAACATTTTTAAAGTTTGCAATAATTTCGTTATTTTTATCTAAATCAATTCTTTGAAAGATCACGCCTGTATCGGATTTAGCGGGCAATAAGGTTAATTTTATTTCTTTGCCTGAATGCAAACCTACGCCCGTAAAGTTTACTGTGCTTTTAACCGTTTTTTGATTTTCATCCCACATCTCATGTTTTTATATAAAAATTAAAATTTAACTTGAAAACAACTAATATTACAAAAAACTACTGGATTGATTTTAAAAAAAACGTGAAAAAAAACCCGAAATTACTGACTTTTTTTTATTGGTAAATGGGATAGCCTCTTTATGCCAACCTTTAAGAATTAATTCCGCTGCACCTGACAAAGCTGAAAAATCATCAAGCGGGAACCATTTAGATAAAATCTTATTTTGTTCTATATTATTTAAAGAATTTTTAAATAGATCTCCTAAATTATTGAAAACACATTTGTCTTCAAAAAAAACGTAAATGAACGGAACTTTATTATCTAGATAATTTAAATTTTTATTTTTATTAAAAATATAATTTATCATTTCTTCTATTCTTGCATCAATAATGCTTTTTAAATGATTAACGCTTAACTTCGTAAAATCTGATTTTATAAAAAATTTCTTATCTAGATATTTGACTCTTTCTTTTTGTAGATTGTTAAAATTTAATTCATTAAATATTAATCTAATTTCATCTTTTTTTAATGAGCATAGCTGAGCAATATCCCTATAGATTGAATTTGTTCCAAAAGGAAAAGTTTTTAGAAAAGTTAAAGAAGAGTCTTCATAAAGAGAAACGCTGCTCAACTCGCTATCAAAATGAATTATTGCAAAATTTTTTAAATCTTTATTTTTATTTAGTAAATCTAATCCAGAAACAAGAGGTTTGCTAATGATTCTATCAACTTTTAAATCACTGTTATCAAAAAGAGCATTAATATTTTTTAAATTATTTTTCGGAAGAGAAAGAAATGTCATGTGCAAACTTAGATGGTCGCCAAATATATTTAAAGGAATTTTTTCTTGTTTTGTTTTATCCAAGATAAAATTTGAATTTAGTATATGTAATATTGAATTTTTTTCTTGGTTTTTCATAACAGAACTTTTAGCTTCGTTTAAAATATAATCTAAATCACTTTTCTCAACTTTGGATCCGTTAAGTTGCTTAAATCCAGTTATATTTGTACAGAGAATTTCTTTTTGATTAATTACGACAGATATCTTCCTAAAAATTTTATTAACTTCTTTTTCTATTTCTTCCAAATCTTCACTTATAAGTTTGCCAGCATTTTTGATATCTAAAATTTTTCCTGCTTGAATTTCTATATTTTTAGATATTTTTTTACTTAAAATCTCACAGTCCAATTTATTGTTTAATCGAAAAACTGCATACTTAATTTGTTTATCATTTATTTCTGCTATCAATTTTTCTTGGTTGGCTTCCATCTATTTTATTATTAGTTGTCCATTAACTCTAAAATCAAAAACTCTGAATTTTTTAAAATTTTCTGTTTCATAAATAGATAAAAATTTTTTAAGTGATTTTTCATAATTTGTAGAAGGTAATTTGATTAATTTACCATCCTTTAAAATAATATCCCATCTTTTAATATCAAAATAGTTAAAATATTTTATTAATTCTATTTCAAAACCAGCGGCTTCAAGGGATGGGTAAAAAGTAAAAAAAATTTTGTCTGCATTTTCTCCAAATACTAACGGTAAATCATTAAACTGTTTTTTATTGTAGTTATTTATAATTTTCCCATGATCCGTCAAAATATATTCCTTTTGATTTTTTTCATCGACAAAAATCCCAATTATTTTAAACTCTTTTATAGTTATTTTTATTTTATCTGGATAAATCTTTTTTACTTTGATTTCTTTAACTAGTTTTAAGTTGTCGATCAACTTTCTGAATTGTTTTTGATTAGTAAAAATTATATTTTTTTCTTTGAATGAATTAAATTTTTCTTCTATCTCTTTTCTGTCTGAATTTTGAATACCTTCGATTTCTATTTTTTTTATTTTGAAAAAAGAACTAATTAAATTTTCTTTTGAGTCAAAGTTATAGGTGGTAAGAACAATTAGTAAAAATAACCATAAAAAAAAGCTTTTTTTTCTTTTCATCTATTCAAACTAGAATCATTGACCATCCATTTTACCAATTTCACAAATGAAATTTTGGAATATTTGGCTATCTCAGGAACAAGTGACAAACTAGTCATTCCTGGTTGAGTATTTGCTTCTAAAGCATAAAACTGATTTTTATAAAACCTAAAGTCGCATCTTACAATGCCCTTGCATTTTAAAATTTTATTAATTTTTTCCGAAATTTTTAACACTTCTTTGTACTTATTTTTTGAAATTTCCGCTGGCATAATATGTAAAGTTTTGGCTGATTTTTTATATTTTGCATCATAATCATAAAATTCTCTCCTCGGTCTTAATTCTATGGCTCCTATTGACCTGCCGCCCATAAGAGCAACCTGAATTTCCTTTCCTGGAATAAATGTTTCAAATATTAAATTTTCATATTTTTTCTTCAGTTTATTAAAATGATTTTTTAATGAACTTAAAGTTTTACATATTTTTACTCCAACGCTTGATCCTTCGTCATTTGGTTTTATAACCACAGGAAATTTAAGTTTATTTTTTTTAATTTTACTTTTTAAATTTGCGTCAGAATAATCTCTTTCACTTAAAAAAAAATAATTTGGCGTTCTAATCCTATGTTTAATAAACAGTTGTTTGGAAAGAAACTTATTCATTGCAATCATTGAAGATAAAACGCCAGAATGAGTATAGGGTATTCCTAGATATTCGAAAAAACTTTGAATCTGACCATCTTCTCCATTTTTTCCATGAAGAGCATTAAATATTACATCTGCTTTATGCTTCTTTATATCGTTTAAAGATGAAAATTTTGGATCAAATCTTTTAACACGATAACCTATTTTTTTTAAAGCCTTTATGCATGATTTTCCAGTTTCCAAACTCACTTCTCTTTCTTTAGAAGTGCCACCTAAAATAACAAGAATTTTTTTAGACAATTTTATTTCTCTCCAATTATTTTTATTTCTAACTCTAAATTTATACCTGTTTTTAAAAACACTTTTTTTCTAACTTCTTCAATTAAATTTTCGATATCTGATGAGGTGGCACTACCATTGTTTAAAAAAAAGTTACTGTGTTGTGATGACATTCGAGCTCCTCCTATATTTAAATTTGAACAATTTGACGATCTTATAAGCTTCCATGCCTTTTTATCTTGAGGATTTTTAAATGTGCTACCACAAGTTTTAATTTTGTTTGGTTGACTTTCTTTCTTTTGATTTATTAATTTCATTTGTCTACTTTCTATTTCTCTTTTGTTTAATGGCCCCCCTTCAAATACTGCACTTAAAACTATTAAATCTTTTGGTAAATTATTTCCTCTGTAAAAAAATTTTACATCATCTTTATTAAATGATTTTAAATTACCGCTAAAATTTATAGCTTTTAACGAAGAAAAAATTTGAGATATATCGTAGTCATAACAGCCACTATTCATTGTTATTGCGCCACCAATACTGCCTGGTATACAGGACAAAAATTCAAATCCTGTTATGGATTTTTGTTTAGCAAAATCAGAAAGTTTTTTATCCAAAGTAGCTGCTCCTACTTCAATTTTGTTATTATTTAATAACTTGATGTAATTAAAACCGGCTCCAAGTTTAATTATAACTCCGTTAAAACCAGAATCTCGAAAAAGAGTATTTGAACCAGCTCCTAGAATATGAATTTTTTTATTTTTTTTATTATATTTTTCTAGAAATTTTTTAAGATCTAATGCAGATTTTGGTTTAAAGAATATTTTTGCAAATCCTCCCAGGCCAAACCAGCTATATTTTGAAAGTTTTTCATTTTTATAAACTAAATTGTCCATTTTATAAATTCATCTCTCTTATCCATTTTGAAATAGATCCGGCCCCCAAACATATTACTATTTCGTTACTTAATAAATTTTTTATAAAAAATTTTCTCAAATCGATCTCATTTTTAATCATTATTACCTGAACTTTAGAATTTCTGGATATTAATTTGGCAAAATTCATTTCGTCATATTGTTTGTCAATTTTTTCTCCAGCAGAGTACACTGGAGATAAAATCACTAAATCGGAATTTTTAAAGGATGAAGCAAATTCATTTTTTAATAATTTTAATCTTGAATATCTATGTGGTTGAAAAACAGCAATTATCTTTCTTTTCTTATCAGAAGTTATTTTAATGCTTTTTAATACAGATTGAATTTCTGTTGGATGGTGAGCATAGTCATCGAAAAATTCTCTTCCATTAATTTTAAAAACTTTTGTTAATCTCCTTTGAATGCCGCTAAATTTTTTCAATGAAGTTTTTATAACATTTATGCTGATTCCTATATGCAAACAAAGAGCTATAGAGGCTGCTGAGTTTAAAACATTGTGTGAACCAATTAAATTTAATTTTATTTTTTTTATAGTAATTTTTTTTACTCCTGGCAACGATATCCTTAGGTCAAAGATTGAATAATTTTTTTTATAAATTGCATTAAAAACTTGAAAATTTGCTCGTGTAGAAAATCCATAAGTTAAAAAGTTTTTCTTATTAATTTTTGGAATTATTTTTTTCAACTGATAGTCATCTATGCAAACAAATGCTTTTCCGGCAGCTGGAGTTTTATTTAAAAATTTAATAAAAGAGTTTTTTAAATTATTAAAATTTTTATAAAAATCAATATGCTCTTTGTCAATATTTGTTACCACTGAATAATTAATTGGCAAATTTAAGAAACTGCCATCAGATTCATCCGCCTCTAAAACCGCCCAATCGCTTTTGCCTAATCTTGCGTTGCTATTTAAAGAATTAATTACTCCTCCGTTTATAATTGTAGGATCTAATTTAGCCTCTGATAATATTTTTGAAATTAAAGATGTGGTAGTAGTTTTTCCATGAGAGCCTGTGATTACAATATTTTTTTTTAATGAAACCACGTGCGCTAACATTTCTCCTCTTTTTAAAATGGTTAATTTTCTCTTTTTTGCCGCTATAATTTCTGAATTATTGTTCTTAATAGCTGATGATTTAACAACAATTGTACAATTGTTAATATTTTTTTTGTTATGAGAAGAAAATATTTTGATACCAATTTTTTTACATCTTTCGACATTTTTACTTCTCGATATATCGCTACCTTGAATTTTAAATCCTAAAGTATTCATTACTTGAGCTAGGCCACTCATTCCTATGCCTCCGATTCCAATAAAATGAATTCTCTCGTTTAATCCTATTGCAGTTTTATACATTTAAAGTTGTTTTAATTAATTTATGAATTTTTGAAATTGCATCTTTGTCTGAATGTTCGCTCATTTTTTTTTTTAATGAAAGCAATTTTGTCCTATCTTTATTTAAATCTTTAAGAATTTTAAAGAGTTTATCATGAATAAATTTTTCCTCTAACAAAAAACAATATCCTTTGTTTTTGAAATAAAATGCATTTTCAAATTGATGATTGTCAGTTGAAGAAGGCAAGGGTATTGCGACAAACGGAATTCTTAAATTTATTAATTCGGCTATAGACGAAGCTCCAGATCTCGTGATCGCCAAGTCTGTTTTTTGATAATATTCAAATAAATCGTCAGAAAAAGAAAATAATTTAAAATCTATATTGAGTTTTGTATAGGTTTTTTTTATTTCATTTCTATCTACATCTGAACATTGTTGATATATTTTAAATTTAATATTGTTTTTACAACAATTTTTAATAACAATTGGTAGCACCTCAGAAAAAATTTTAGCCGATTGACTTCCTCCAATTATTAAAATTGACAGTTCTTTTTTATCTAATTCGAAATCATTTTTTTCTAAATTAAAAATTTGACTCCTTAATAAATAGCCTGAAAAAAAAACCTTGTGTTTATATTTAGAATCTATACCGCTAATACTATTAGTGGAAACTAATATTTTTTTTACGAATGGCAGAAGAAATTTATTTGCTCTTCCTAAAATTAAATTATTTTCATAAATTAGTACTGGCACTCTAAGAAAACAAGCGGCCAAACAAACTGGAAAAGATGAGTACCCGCCCATACCAATGACTATTTTAGGTTTTAGTTTGATAATCATGGCAAAAGAATAAATTGTAGAAAAAATAATATTTACAACTGCAGTAAAAATTTTGAGTATATTTTTATTAAAAATCGTATTTGAATTAATTATTTTAATATTAATATTGTCAAGATTTTTCAAATATTTAA
>UINC01000950.1_pt4 | contig 11174 bp, 7 predicted proteins | sample 5385821 | NCBI WGS metagenome assembly UINC01 (sample SAMEA4666929, study PRJEB26691) | marine metagenome | isolation source: Pacific Ocean | place: Pacific Ocean | collected 2011-10-13 | reverse complement strand
GAGTGTGTGAAAGGACACCGGAAGGACGGCCAGGCGTGTGTACACGGAGAGGAAACCAAGAATCACCTGTAGCGTCACGAGAACGCCTGCGGACATGGCTAGAGTGCGCGCGGCGGACGGACCCAGACTCCGTGCCCCCCGAACCGCCAGCGCCAGCAACGTTATCAGTAGAAGTATCCCCGTGACGCGATGGCCGAAGTGCACGGCCACGGTGGTGGCCTGCAGAGGTGGAATCCACTGGCCGAGGCAGAGAGGGACGTCCGGGCATACCAGCCCGGCGTCCATATGGCGGACAGCCGCCCCCAGGACCGACTGGAGAAACGTGAGAACGGCGCCAAACACAGCCAGGGTGCGAAGTCCTCGGAGGCGCGCTCCGGCGCCACTGCCCCCGCTCCAGCCTGGAGATGTGACCACCGTCAGTCCGGTCACCAACGCGAGAAAGAGGAACGCCAAAGCCAGATGCGTCGTCGACACGGCATCCGGAAGCTGCATCAGAACCGTGAGTCCCCCGAAGAGGCTTTGGACCAGCAAGAGTATGATTCCAGCCACCGCCCACCTACGAATCGCTGGGCGCCCGGCTTCGGGTTTCCAGGCCATGTAAGTGGCAGCGGCGAAGATCAGAACGAGGCCCCCGGCGACGAGGCGGTGCAGGTGCTCCCAGAAAACGCCCCCAGTCATTTCGGGGAACATCGTCCCAAAACAGGTGGGCCAATCGGGGCAGGCCAGGCTCGATCCCGTTGCGTGGACGACGCTGCCCAGGAACAACAACCCGAGGGTCCACCCCGTCGTGATGTAAAATGCTCTATAATGTTGTTCAGAATTCATGCCTGAGATTCTCGCTCATGTGTCGGGGGAATCAACCCCTTCGACGATAACATCTGTCCAACCATGGATCGACCACATAGGAAGGCGCTCCCGTGTCGAAACAAGAGCGTCTGACCATCAAGGGGACCATCGGGTTCCTCCGGCGATTAGGCCCTCGACTAGGGCCGTACACAACACCGCTTGTCCTGGCTGGTATGTTGATGCTCTGCAGCGTGGGTATCGGCCTCGCGTTCCCGCTGGTCGTCCGGGAGCTGCTCGACGCGGCCTTTCTGGCTGAAGATTCCGCGGTCCTCAACCGCATCGCAATCGGATTGCTTCTTTTGTTCGCCGTGTTGGCGGTGATCAATTTTTCACAAAGCTATCTGACCGCTTCCGTGTCGGAAAAAGTGGTGGCTGATCTGCGACGGGACATCTTCGGCGCCTTGGTCTACCAGCCGCCCGGATTTTTCGCCAACCGGAGAGTGGGCGAACTGTCTTCCCGGCTCGCCTCGGATTCGGGTTTGATCCAAGGTGTGCTTCGTTTTGGTGTCCCGGAGATCATTCGCCAGGTCACGTTCTTGATGGGGGCCCTGGTGTTGGTGACGATCACGAATCCGCGGCTCACGCTGGTTACGCTGACGGCCATTCCGTTCGCGGCTTTGGTCGGGTGGTTTTTCGGGCGCAGGGTGAGACGCCTGAGCACGAATATTCAGGATCGTCTGGCCGATGCGGTTGCGAGGGCCGAGCAGGTGTTTACGCAGATCCGAACGGTCCAGAGTTTCACGCGCGAGAGTTACGAGAACGAGGCGTACGTGGGGGCGGTCAACCGGGCGCGTGATGAAGGATTGCGGAGGGCGATGGCACGGGCCAGCCTCACTGGGGCGGTCACGTTCGCGGCGTTCGGGGCCATAGTCGGGGTGCTCTGGGTGGGTGGGCGCCTGGTCCTGGACGGGGCGTTGAGCCCAGGGACCCTCGTAGCCTTTCTCCTCTATGCCGTCACGATTTCGGGTGCGATCACGTCCCTCGCTGGGTTTTGGGCGAACCTCCAGGAGGCCGCGGGTGCGGCGCGACGCATCTTCGAGATTTTGGACCACCCTGTAGCCATTGAATCCCCGACGGCCCCCAGGCGGTTGCCGACCCCCGTACGCGGCGTGGTCCGCTACGAGGGTGTCACGTTCCGGTACGAGCCGCACCTCCCCAGGGTCTTGGACGGCATCGATCTCGTTCTGGATGAGGGGGTGACCGTGGCTCTCGTCGGGATTTCGGGGTCCGGCAAGAGCACACTCGCCTCGTTGATTCCGCGCTTCTTCGACGTCGAGGAAGGTTCGGTCACGGTCGACGGAATCGACGTCCGAGAAATGGCGCTAGATGACCTGCGGACTCGAATCGGGATCGTTCCCCAGGAGCCCATGCTCTTCGGTGGCACGGTCCGAGAGAATCTCCTGTATGGGAATCTCGAGGCGAGCCAAGCGGAGATCGAAGAGGTGTCGCTGGCGGCTCACGCCGCCGATTTCATCGAGACCTTTCCCGACGGATACGATCAGGTCGTCGGCGAGCGCGGTGTGACACTCAGTGCCGGGCAGCGCCAGCGGATAGCCATCGCTCGCGTGATGCTTGAGCGGCCCAAGCTCCTGATCCTCGACGAGGCGTCCAGCAGTCTCGACTCCGAAAGCGAGGAGTTGATCCAGGATGCGCTGGAGCGTTTGATGGGGGGCCGGACCACTCTGGTGATCGCCCACCGTCTCTCCACTGTGATCCGCTCAGACCGGATTCTGGTCCTCGATGAAAGCAGGATCGTCGACGAGGGCTCACATCGGGACTTGCTCGAACGGAGCGAGGTGTACGATCGGCTCTACCGGCGTCAGACGCTCGAGCCAGCCCTCCCTTAGGCGTGTCCCGCGGGTTCGCGTACGGGCGCCGAGTCGGGCTCCCCATCGGGCTTCTCCTCTGATGCGGGAGCGCCCTCACCGCTTCCGTCCCCGGCTCCAACGTCTGGCTGGGGTGCCCAATCGGCAGTGAGCAGCCCCTCTTCGAGCCACTCGAAGGTTCCCTTCATCGCGTCCTGTGCGACCTGGTACGTCACGACGTCATCGTTGGCAAAGAGGTGACGGAAGCGCTCCCGGATGCGCGTACGGGCATGGCGGCAGAACACGTCCGCGAGTTGGTAGGGAGAGCGGTCGGAAGGATTTTCATCGACCAGCGCCTTCGCACGCACGGTTGTGGCCACCATGACAAAAAGCTCGGCTCCGATCTCGACGATCCTGCCCAGGACGGCCTGTTTGCGTTCTAGGCCGGGACCGAAGCGGATCATCGCGTAAAAGATGGATCGAGCGAGGCGGCCCGAGGCGCGGTTCGCGTACCGCAGGTGCTTGGCTAGTGGGCCGAATTCCCCATAACGGGGCCACCGTCCCCACGTGAGCCATCGGCTCGGATACCAAACTGCGTAGTGGCGCCCAGAGCGAACCAGCGCCGCGAGACGTCGGCTCATGGGGGCCTTGGGATCGATCAGATCCCCAGCGACGCTCAAGTGGCTGTCGACAGCCTCACGGGCGATGAAGAGCCGCATGATCTCACTGGACCCTTCGAAAATCATGTTGATGCGCGAGTCGCGGAAGCCGCGCTCCAGCGGGAACGGATACTCGCCGCGCTCACGCAACGAGTCTGCTCTCTCGTATCCTCTGCCTCCCCGGATCTGAATCGCGTCGTCGGTCACTTTGAAGCTGGTCTCGCTGTTCCACATCTTAGCGATGGCCGCTTCGAGACGTATGTCGAAGGTCTTGGCATCGGCCATGAGAGCGGTGAGTTCGACCACCGAATCGAGCGCGAAGGTGTTGGCAGTCATCTTGCCGAGCATTTGTGCTACCGCTCCGTGTTTGCCGACCGGCGCTCCCCACTGGAAGCGCTCGGCGGCCCACTGGCGGCTCACGAGTAGGGCGCCCTTGGCGCCGGTGGCACAGAACGCGGGAATCGACAGACGGCCCGTGTTCAGGGTGATCAGGGCCAGTTTCAGTCCCTTGCCCTCACCCCAGAGCAGATTCTCCTTCGGGACCTTCACGTCGTTGAACGTCAGTACGCCGTTGGACAGACCGTTGAGCCCCATGAACGTGCACGTCTGTGCAACCTCCACGCCCTCCCACGCCGTCTCGACGATAAAGGCGGTGATTGGCTTGCGGCTTCTCACGTCCTCCCTCGCCGGAGTACGAACCATGACCACGATGATGTCGGCCCGTGGTCCGTTGGTGCACCAGAGCTTCGTGCCGTTCAAGATCCAGTGCTCACCGTCGTCGGAGAGTTCGGCGTGTGTGGAGAGATTGGCCGGATCCGAGCCGACGTCCTGCTCGGTCAAGGCAAATGCGGACAACGCTCCTGAGGCCAATCGCGGCAAGTATTTTCGCTTCTGCTCTTCTGTACCGAAGTACAAGAGCGGTTGAGGGGCCCCGATGGACTGATGTGCCGAAAGAAACGCCCCAGTGGACGCGCACCGGCTACTCACGATGGCCAGAGCCTTGTTGTACTGATACTGAGAGAGCCCGAGCCCGCCGTATTCAACTGGGATCTTGATCCCGAACGCGCCGATCTCGGCCAAGCCATCGAGCACCTCCTGCGGCACCCACCGGTCCCGGTCGATGGCATCACCATCGATGTGCTTCCGGGTGAATTCCTCCAGTTTCTCAAGGAACGGCTGGGCGCGTGCCTCCACTTCTGGATCCGGCTTGGGGAGGGGATGAACGAGGGAGAGGTCCAGTTTCCCGTTATAGAGCTCGCGAGCGAAGCTCCGATTCTTCCATTCGGTTTCACGAGCGGCTTCCGCCACCTGGCGGGCTTCTTGCTCGGTGGCGAGGCTCTTCTTGGATTCTTGCGACATCGGGGACCTCCCCGTTGGGGACTGGCGGGAGTCGGTTCTTTTTTGATCTGGATATGCCCTAAATCTAATGCAGAAACACTCAGGGTGTTCCTCGAATTAGTCAGACCGTCTGATCCGGCCCGCCGTCTGCGGCGCTCGCGGTTCCGGCTCGGATGAACGTGTCGATCTCGTCAGCACGCGCCTCCGCGTCCGCGTCACCGAGTTCGATGAGCCTGTTGATGTAGTCCGGCTGAAAGAGGACCATACTCAGAAAATCCGGGCTCTTGGTCTGTCTCGTGCCGAGGCCGCGCGTAAGGAATCGGAAGGCCCTGGGGAGCTGAGGCTCGAACTCGTTCGCCAGGCGACCCAAGTCGGCCGAGGGTCGCAAGACAAGCATGGTCACCGGTCGCAGCCCATCCCTGCCCTCTGCCGGCACCTGCCTCAGCAGATGGTTCAAGCGCTCCAGACGCAGCGCGTCCTGGTCCAAGAGATCGAGGAATATCGAGTTCATGAGGACACCCAGAACCTGGGCAGGCGGGGGGTAGCCCGTGACCTCGGGAACCTCGGCCTCGGCCGTCGTCCTGCCGTAGCGGGTGGAGATCGCCAGGATCTTTTCCGCTCCCAGGTGAATGGCGGGCGAAAGCGGGGCGGAGAGTCGCAGGCCCCCGTCTCCGTAGTACTCATCTCCGATTCTGACCGCCGGAAAGAACAAGGGAAGGGCCGAGGACGCCATGATATGATCGATAGTCAGCACGGCTTGCTGGGAACGACGTTGGGGACGTGCCCAATCGTTGAGATCGCGTCCCTGGATCCACGTCAGCGACTGCCCCGTCGTGTAACTCGAAGTGCTCAGTGCGATGGCCTTGATCCGCCCCAGCGCCAAGTTGTATTGGATGCCCGTCAACTCGCCGTCGACGGTGTGGAGCACCTCGGAAAGATAGTTCCGGAGCGGTGTCGTATCGACCAGGCCCCGCACACGAACGGCACCACCCACCCCGCCCGAGAGAAGCTGGAAAAGCCAGCGCATCCCCATCCAACCCAGGGAAGGTGCGTCTACCCGAAACACTTCCTTTACGGTCAAGCGCTCCCATAGGGCGACCAACTCTCCCACGGCTTGGGCAAAGGACCCGTGATGGGAAGCCAAGAGCGCGGCATTGATTCCTCCGGCGGACGCGCCGGTGACGATAGGGACGCTGAGATCGGGGAATTGCCGGGCGAGATAGCGTAAGAACCCGACTTGATAGGCCGCTCTTGCGCCGCCGCCGCCCATTACGAGACCGAGGTCGGGAGCATGGTGAGGGGCGGTATCAGCCTGAGAGGAAGCGTCCACCTGCGAGGAAGTGCCGGCCGGGGACGTTGGGTTCTCGAGTCGTGTGGTCATTCGTACCGGGTATCGGCCTTATCGGCCTCAGCCGAAAATGGAGGGCCGAATGGCCAGGATGCCACCCGCAATTAGCGCCAGTGCCACGAGTGCTGCGACGCCGTGGGGCAGGTAGGACCTAGTCTCCTCCGGCCTACGGCGCATGACCGATACTGGAATCTGTGCCGCCGCCGCCGCGAACAACATCATAGTGAAGTGCCCGGTTAGGGCTGGTTGAAACCCCGCGCCCGAGAACAGCAGAGCGAGCCCGAGAAGGATCTGCAGATGTATCGTGCCCGCAAAGCTGGTCGCCAGGATCCTGATCGCCTTGTCATAGGCCCGACCCGAAGCAACTCCGTACATCGCGTAGAGAACGGTCAAGACACCCGCGAGTAGGATTAGGTAACGGAGGCCCGAGTGTGCATTGAGGAAAAAGTTACCCATCGTTTCGGTTCATCTCGGTTAGCGGTCGTCTCTCGCGGACGAGAGAATGCGATCGAGGCGATCCTCGATCGCTACTTTTCTTCTCGTGTGCTCCGGTGTCGGCGGGTGGAGCGAGCCCGGCCGTACCTGCCGTCCCCCTAGAGCTTCCATCAGTTGTCTTGTTTGGCTTTGAATCTGGCAGAGAGCTGCATCATCGTCACTCCCGCCGGTGTTTCGCCCACATCCTAAGTCCGGCCTTGCCGCGTCGATCCGGCGTCCGATGGCGATGAGCTCGAGGAGGTAAACCTCTCGCTCTTCATACATGGCCTGTGTGAGGGAAAGTAGCGGATCTCCCCGAACTTCCACCGTCTGCGTGAGCGAAGCTCCCCTCGCTTCCAGCGTGACCGAATACGTCCCGGGCGAAACCCATGGGCCCTCCGTACCGATGGGGCGGGCCAACTCTGAGTCGTCATGGCGGATCCAAATCTGTGGCCCGACCGAATTACTGTGCCTCAGGTCCCAATTTACGCGATGTACACCGGGGTCCGACGGAACCACGAGTTCCTGTACGACAGAACCCGAGCTGCTGGTGATTCTAAGTGTTGCCGCTCCCTCTCCGGGCCCCAGCGTGTATGTGATGAGGGCACCGTCCACGGGGTTCGTACCGTGGAACTCTGCTTGGCCGCGATAGGAGGTGTCCTTCCGGTAGTTGAAGATCGTCGCTCTCGGGATGCCGAAGACGTGCGCCGGGGCTGAGGCGACTTCCGCGGTCCACTCAGCCAGTGGCCTGGTGTCATCCAGGATCCAGATACTTTGGCCGTGCGTCCCGATCACGAGGTCCTTTTCCCGCGGGTGGAGGACCAGGTCATCGATGTGTGTCGTGGGAAGATGGGACAATCTTGCCCAATCGGTGCCGGTTGAGGTGCTCACGAACAGGCCGTGTTCGGTGCCGACGAACAGCAGGTTCGGGTTTTCCGGGTGCTCCACCATGGAATTTATCGATCCGGAGGGGAGGCCGGCTGTCAGAGACGTCCAGGTCTCGCCGAAATCGGTGGTCCGGAAAAGGTACGGCTCGAAGTCCCCGTCACGGTGAGCGTCGAACGCGGCGTAGGCTACACCGGGGCCCGATCGGGAAGCCACGATGCGGCTCACGTATGTCCCGTCGCGAACACCGGGTACGTTGCTGCTCCTTTCGGACCACGTGCGTGATCCGTCGCGAGACACCTGGAGGTTGCCGTCGTCCGTGCCGACCCACAGGACTTGCGGATCCAGCGGTGACTCGGCGAGCACGACGATTTCTCCATAGCTGGAGGTGCCGTCGTTGGGGGAGATCTCGATTTCGGTTCCCTGAATGCCCATCAACTCGAACTCGCCCCGATCCAAGCGGCGTGAGAGGTCCTCGGTCCGTGTCCATGAGCCGCCGCGGTCCCGGGAGATGAAGAGCCGGTTGCCCCCGAGGTAGACGACGGAGGGATCGTGCTGTGAGACGAGACTGGGTGAAACCCAGTCCCACCGATAGCGTGGCTCGCCCTCGGGTGCCCGTGGACGAATGTCCAACATGTCACCGGTCTCGGGATCCATGCGGTAGTATCCGCCCCCATTCGTATTTCCGTACACGTAGCGATGGTCTGTGGGGTCGACTTGCTGGTACATGCCGTCACCGAACCCGGTCTGTTGCCAGTCGTCGTTGAGGATGCCGATCCACCGGCGCGTCTCGGACGGACCCATCCACGAGTGATTGTCCTGCATTCCGCCGTAGACGTAGTAGGGATCCCGATTGTCGACGCCGATGGCGTAGAATTGCCCGATCGGAAGGTTGTTAACCTTCCGGAAATTTACGCCGCGGTCGTACGTCTCCCAGAGACCGGCGTCTCCGGCGAGGTATAGATGGTTGGGGTCACCGGGGTCGATCCAGAGCGCGTGGTGGTCGGCGTGTACGCCCACGTCGTATGTGGGCGTTTCGGCAATCTGTGCAAAGCTGCGTCCGCCGTTTTCACTCTTGTATGCGGACGTCCCGAGTACGTAAACACGCTCCGAGTTCGAGGGGTCGATGAAGATCTCCGAGTAGTACATGGGCCGTGGGTTGAGGGCGTTGACCCTCTGCCACGAGTCGCCCCCGTCCTCGCTGCGGTAGGTGCCCTGGTCATCCCCCTCCGCGTGCTGGATGAGCGCACTCAGAATGCGCGGGTCCGATCGGGAGATCGCGAGTCCGATGCGGCCTTTGTCGCCGGATGGGATGCCGTTGGTGAGTTCGGCCCACGTGTCGCCCCCGTCCATACTGCGGTGGATTCCGCTGCCTGGCCCCCCACCATTAAAGCCCCACGCACGGCGAAGCCGTTGGTACGTTGCCGCATAAAGGGCTTCGGGATCTTGGGGGTCCATGACCAGGTCGACGGCGCCGGTGAATTCGTCCACGTAAAGAACATGTTCCCAAGTGCGCCCACCGTCCCGAGTTCGGAACACACCCCGTTCCTCATTCCCGCGCCAGAGATTTCCGAGTGCCGCCACGTAGGCGATCTCGGGATCCGTGGGGTGAATGAGGACCTTACCGATATGACGCGTCTCGACCAGCCCCAAGTGCCGCCAGGTCTCGCCTCCGTCGTCGGACCGGTAGACTCCGTTCCCCCAGGACGAACTCTGACGGTTGTTCTGTTCCCCGGTTCCGACGTACAGGACGTTGGGATCCGACGGAGCGATTGCCACATCTCCGAACGTGCTGACCGCCTGGTCCGAGAAGACATTACGCCATGTCTGACCACGATTAGTGGTCTTCCAGAGTCCTCCGGACGCCGACGCCACGAAAATTGTCGACGGATCGTCGGGAAGCGCCTCGACGTCGTGCACACGCCCTCCGGCTACGGCCGGTCCGATCAGGCGGGGCTGGAACGCTGCGAGCTGCGTCTCGGTGATGCTGGCGGTCTCACCCTGAGGCACAACCTGCACGGCGGCCGCTGCGGGGGCCGTAATAACGGCGGACGGTCCAAGGGCTGCGACGGACGCTCCGGAGGCAGAGAAAAGACTGACCAATACGAGGAAGCAACGCACGCGGACGAGCACCGCTAATTCAAGGAGATCAGTCATCTCAATCGTCCTTCTCAATCCCTGCCGCGAGTGCTTCCCGGACGACCTCCAGGACCTCCGCGTCCATGTCGTCCGCCCCGAGCATCCACTCGAGGTAGTCGGCCTCCTGAGCCGCAACCTCGGCGAGGGGCCGTCCCTTGTGTTTACCCCTCCGGAAAACCAACTCCTCTCCCTCCTTGTTGAACCACTGCTCCAAGGCGGTGCGAATCGGAAGAATCTCGTCACAGTAACCGTGGAGCGTATCCATGTCCCGAGGAAGGTCAGGATAACGCTCCATTTGCGCTACCAAGACCGCCGCAGTGGTGCGGATGTCACCGAGGGCTGTGTGCGCCTCCTGGTGTTCTCGGCCGAGGTAGAAGCGTGCGGCGGCGGAGAGGTCACGCGGCTCCTCGCGATGAAAGATTCCCTGCATGTCGATCACCCGCCGCGTGCGGTGGTCGAAGTCAAGGTCGGCCCTCTTGAACTCGGCGATCAACATCGGCAGGTCGAAGCGCCGGATATTAAAACCCCCGAGGTCGCAGGGGTCCATCAAGTCGAATAGCGATTTGGCACGAGCCGTGAAGGGTGCTTCGTCCGCGACGTCTTCGTCGGAGATACCGTGCACGGCTCTCGCCTCCGGATCGATGGGGCGGCCCGGATTGAAGCGTCTGACCCGTTCCATGACGTCGCCCTGTGGAGAAACCCTCAGGATCGCCATCTCGATGATACGATCCTCCTGGGTACTCAATCCGGTGGTCTCCAAGTCGAAGAAAATCAGGGGTCGGTCGAGTTCGATGGGTAAAAGCATCAGGACTCGATGAGTAGAGGCGGGGACTCGATGGGTAGAGGCATCAGGGCTGGGTGGAAGTGTTCGGACGGGTGGCGGAAGCTGTGCACGGCCCTATCATAGCTTCCATGAGCGAATCGAGCAGCATGCGGGCGGTGGTCATCGAGGGCCAGGGGGACGTTGGAACCTTATCGTTAAAGGAAGTACCCAAGCCGATCCCGGGCCCCGGTGAAATCCTGGCACGCGTCTCCACCTCGGGCGTCAACCGTGCCGACCTGCTGCAACTGCGCGGTATGCACTCCGCTCCGGAGGGGTGGCCGAAGGACATCCTCGGCTTGGAGTTCTCAGGAGTTGTCGAGGCTCTAGGCCCCGACACGAAACGGTGGCAGGTCGGGGATCGGGTGATGGGTCTCCTGGGCGGAGGCGGGTACGCGGAATACGTGACGACACACGGGTCGACCGTCTTGCCAGTGCCGGATGGCGTGAGCGAACATGACGCAGGCGCGATTCCGGAGGTGTTCTTGACCGCCTTCGACGCCGCCGTCTTCCAGATGGAACTCAGTGAGGGAGAGGTTCTGCTCATTCATGCCGTGGGAAGCGGGGTGGGAACCGCGGCGCTTCAAATTGGGAGGGCAGTCGGGGCTGTTACGATCGGAACCTCTCGGACGCCGGAGAAACTTGGTGCGGCCTCGGAGCTCGGATTGGATGACGCGGTTCTAGCGGATGACGATTGGCCGGAGAAAGTACTCGCCGTGACCCGTGGGCGAGGCGTCGACGTGATTCTCGACCTCGTCGGTGGGCCCTACCTGGAGGGCAACCAGAAAGTTGTCGCCCCTCGGGGCCGGCACATCGTCGTAGGTGTACCCGGCGGGACAGCCGGGCAGATCGACCTGAGG
>UINC01002270.1_pt1 | contig 11182 bp, 7 predicted proteins | sample 5385821 | NCBI WGS metagenome assembly UINC01 (sample SAMEA4666929, study PRJEB26691) | marine metagenome | isolation source: Pacific Ocean | place: Pacific Ocean | collected 2011-10-13 | reverse complement strand
CTTCACCGAAGGATTGTCGTTCAGCGGCTTCGAGCGTGACTACGTCAGTTTGAATCTGGGCACCGTGGATGCAGCGGATCGCGCCGCCGGTTCGATACGCTACCTTGACATCTCTGGCATCTCGGGCGCCGACTCAATCAGTGACGGGCGCGGCGCCATGTTCGCCGACTTCGATAACGATGGTGACAATGACATCTTCATGGTGGCACTGCAGGGTTCAGCGCATCACCTATTCCGCAACAACATAGGCCAAGATGCGAACTTCCTTCGAGTCGAACTGCAGGGCAGGCGGAGCGGCAGAGACGCTTTCGGTACGATCGTGCGCGTCAAGACCTCCGCTGGAGTCCTGACTAAAGTCAAATCGGGCGGCGCAGGGTTCCTGTCGCAGAACGACCCTCGGTTGCTGTTCGGCTTAGGGTCAGATGCAGAGACCGAATGGGTCGAGATCAAGTGGCCCAGCGGTGCAACCCAACACTTGGGGAACGTCCCTGCGGGGAGCTCAATTCGTGTCATCGAGGACTCGTCACTCACGACGACCGCGGAAACATTCGTCAACGAGCGCCGCTTCAGTCTTGTAGATCCACTGGCGCCAGAAGACGCGCTGTTCACCAAGCTCACTATCGACCGTTCCGAGCGGATACCCGATCTCAGCCTCGAGAGCATCGATGGAGAAGCCACGTCGCTGCACAGCATCATCGTCCCCGGACGCCGGACGCTGCTGAATATCTGGGCCACCTGGTGCATCCCCTGCCGCAAGGAGATGCCTGAGCTCGAGCTCCTCGCACCACGACTCGCGGCGGCTGGCATCGATCTGGTTGGCCTAAGCATTGACACCGAACAGACGAGGGGAAGGGTTCAACCGTTTCGCGAAAGCCTAGGTATCACGTACCCATCGTATTTCTCCGACACCGCGGAGGTCGCCGGTCTGTTTCGTGGCGACAATATCTTCGTGCCAATGAGCATTCTGCTCGACGAGGACGGCCGTCCGGCTCGCGTGTTTAGTGGTTGGTCGCCAGAAACCCAGGCGGCATTCGAGGAGTTAGTCAACACTAGCCAGGAGTAATACCTATCGCGCCATCACCAGCTTTCTTCTTCGATCTCGGCAAGCACTGCATTGCGCGGGTTGAAGATCACATCCTCAGGATTAAGGCTCCCCGATAAGTTGAATGCATACTCCTCGTAGGGCTTGTCGACCAATACTTTGACGACCACGAACCGACCATCGCCGATGTTGATGCGTACCGGGACAACCATCCGGAACGGCACGTCAGGCTCGACACTCTGGCGTACACGAAACTGAAGCTGCCGCTGCCCATCGATCAGCGTCTCAACCTTCCAGGCAAACCGGTACGTCGGAACCGCGGTGCCATAAACCCACTGGTCAAAAAACCATCCCATGTCCTCTCCGATGTGCTTCTCGATGATGGTGCGGAAGCTCTCCGTGGTGGCCTCTCCACCGAGATGGGCGGTAACGAAGTCGCGCATCATGACGCGGAATGGCTCGTCGGACCCGGTCGTCCAGTCGAACATCGCCATCCGTAACATGTGAAGGATGTAGGCGCCCTTCTCGTAGGCCAGCATCTGGTAGTCAAGCGGGGTCTCGCTCGACGACAGCCGGTAGCCGAGCGTTATCGGGCCCGACCAGGTTCCGTCGGAGTCGCGCTGCATCGCCCCGGAGGGCATGCCGAAACTGCGAAATCCGGCGTTGCCGCGCTTGAAGATATCGTTGCGCCAGGCCTTGGTGATCTCGTCCAGCACGCCCGGGTCACCCTCGTACGCAGCCGCGTACAGCGCCCCCGAGTACTCAGCAAACCCCTCGGAGATCCACTGATCGCGGTAGCTCTTCCAGCCGACCATGTGTCCCCACCACTGGTGCGCTGTCTCGTGGGCGCGGAACGCTGTGCTGTTGTCGGACTCGTTGCCGAAGGAGCCGGCCGCAAGGTGCAGCAGGCCCGGAAAGCCTTGCCCGTGGTTGCCCGGGATCCGAGTCGCCGACATGTAGGAAAACGGGTAGTTACCAAACATTTCCGAGAACAGCAGCAGGCTGTTGCCGATGTCGATGCCAACGTTGCCGAGTGCATCGCCACCGAACCCGCTCGCAAAGCCAAACACCATGATCGGTGGCAATCCCTCGATCTCGACCTCGCGCGCCTCCATCGAGCCGTAGTTGTACGACACGAAGGCCACCGGTAGGTCCTGCTCGAACCGAACCACGCGGTGGTCGTCGACAATGTCCTCAGAAACCCTCACCCCGGAGGCAAAGACCCTGTCGTCGTCGACGACGCGGAAGGTCATGTCGAACGTGGCGCGCTGCAGGTAGCCGATCTCCGGATACCAGCCAGTCGATGCCTTAAGGTATTCGCCGCCGCCCAACTGCGTATCGACGAGCTCGCCATCGTACACGAAGGTCACGGTCGTAGCAGTTGCCGCGGCCAGTTCGTGGTCGAAGAACACCGACACAGCGCGCTCGAACTGTTCGTCCTTCGCCTCCTCTTGGACAAAGAACAGCGACTCCCCATCAACGTCGAGCACCTCCTTCATCTCAACCAACGGATGGACCTCGAAACGAAGGACGCGAACGGGGACCCTGGGCGCCAACTGGAGCTCGGCCTGGGCCTCCTCCACGTTGCCGCCATCGAGCATCATCTCGAGCGAGTAGTGGATCGGCCTGGCTGCCGGGGGTGCCGCGGCACCGAACCCACCCCACTGGTCGAAGAGGTCGGAGCGGGTCCAGCCGCGCAAACGGAACAGGTCCCACGCCAGCCGATCTTGTTCGAAGTGCAGCGGCCCCTCGTCACGAGTCTCGATCCAGGCCGAGAAGAAGCCGTCGCTCTCGTCGACCAGGTCGACGAGGATGCGAGACTCGAGGTTGATGAATTCTTCCTCGATGAAGTGCTTGCGGATGTCGGCGTGAAGCTCCTCGGCATCCTCTAGATACGAAACGTCGTCGCCGCTGAACGGAACGGCACGCGGCTGACCGATTTCGTCGACTTCGGCATGGGGGGTGGCACCGACGAAGTCCGCCGTCCTATCGGTAAACCGAAGGTAGAGGCGGTCGAATTCCTCGGTGAGCGTTTCAGAGTCGGCGAACTTCACCAGTTGGTCGCGCTCGACGCCCGATGGCGGATTATAGAAAACCCGCCCCTCGCCGATGAACACTGCCCCGGTCACCCGGCCGGCAACCGGCTCAAACGGAAGCCAACGGCCATCGTCGAGTACGAACGTCGCTGGGCCACGGCTGAACTCGATATTGCGAACCCGCCGGGCCGCCGAAGTTTCGACGCCGATGTCGCGCAACGCTGCGTACATCTCCGCCGGGCCTTGCAAGGTTTCGACCTGTGATTTCGGCATCAACAACACGGCCGTCAGCAACACAAGAATGGTTCGCATAGTCTCCAGTGTGGGATTCCTTGGCACCCGTTACAAGGTGCCAGGCTACACGACCGCAACGAAGATTCACGAGTGATTTTACCGCAGCACCACAAGGGAAGCGGCCCCCTGGCGCACCGCATCGAGTAAACGCTGAGATCCCGCCGCGCACGATGGTACAATCCGCCGCCGTGAGAACTTCCGGAGCTGCAGACGGACATTTTAGTATTATGCTATGCGTCCGTACGCTCGCAATTTTGGTATTGATACCTAGCCTCGTCGCAGGCACACAATCCGACGCCACCTGGACACAGTGGGGCGGTCCGAATCGCGACTTCATCATCGCAAGCCCACCGCTCGCCAATAGCTGGCCTGAAGATGGCCCCCCAATGCTGTGGAGCCAGCCGCTGGGCGTCGGCCACTCGGCCATCCTTGCCGAGGACGGCATGCTGTTCACCATGTATCGCGTCGGGTCGGCGACTCGGCGGGGCACATGGAACGAGGAAGAAACGGTCGTGGCGCTCGATGCCGCCACCGGCGAAACGCTCTGGGAACACACGTATCCTTCGCGCAACGAGAACTTCCAATACGGTGCGGGCCCGCACAGCACACCGCTAATCGTCGGCGACCGACTGTTCACCATTGGCACCAACAAGCAATTCTACGCCTTCGACAAGCGCACCGGTGAGGCACTCTGGCATCACGATCTGATCGCGGACTTCGGTGCCCCTCCGCTGCAGCTCCGCCCGGTCGTCACCGCTGGCTACGGCTGCAGTCCCATCGCTTACAAGGAGACCATCATCTGCAGCGTCGGCGGACCCGGGCAATCCGTGATGGCGTTCAACCAGAGCGACGGCAGCGTCGTGTGGCGGGGCGGTGATTTTCTCTTTGGGCAAGCACCGCCAGTGCTGATCAACGTCGACGGCCAAGAACAACTCATCATCGTCGGGGGCGCCTCGATCAACGGCATGGATCCCGACACCGGCGAAGTGTTGTGGGCCGTCGCCCACGATCCGGGCAACGACCTCAACATAACCGCTGGACTTTGGGGCGACAACAACGTGCTGTTTGTCTCCTCCGCCTATCGGGCTGGCAGCCACGCGCTGCACCTATCGCTCGACGGCGACATCACTAATGTGGACGAACTCTGGTACAGCAAGCGACTACAGCTAATGTTCCTCAACACCATCCGTATCGGCGACTGGGTGTATGGGACCGCGGGCACATTCGGCCCCAAGTTCATGACCGCAATCAATGTCATTACTGGCGAGCCCGCCTGGCGCGAGCGCGGCTTCGGCCACGCGAGCATGGTGCGCGCAGACGGCAAGTTCATCATCATGGACGAAGACGGCGACCTGGTACTAGTGACGATGTCGCCCGAGGGCATCGAGGAACTGGCTCGAGCGTCGATTTTTGATACGACTTCCTGGACGGTACCGACCCTGGTGGGAACGACGCTCTACGCGCGTGATCGCCAAAAAATCGTGGCACTGGATCTTGGGCCGAGTGGGCTGAGATAGTTCGCTGGCTAGCTTCCCGCTTTGTTGTAAACGAGCATGTTGGTGACTTCGGTATCGGCGACCGTTGTGGTTACCTCCAGCCGAAGCACCTGGCCGCCCGGACCGAGCGATATTACCTCGCGAACAACGAGTGAATTCCCTGCCACCTCGCCACTTCCTTCGTTAACGAGGTTGCTCCCCTCCCACCGACTGTTCACGATCATCCGCGCGTCCTCCCCACCCGGCGCCGGCAAGGAGTTGTTGCCTCCAATGATGTAGTTGCGGGGTTGAGCGCCGTTGACCCGACTCGACAGAATCAGCGCGCCGTTGCGCGCCTGGGTTATGTAGAGATTCTCGGGAGCAGCGGCACCAAGGCCAGCGAGGCCCTCAGAGCTGGTGACCTCGCTCGCCGCGACATCGAGCCGCCAGGTGCCCGAGAAGTTCGGGAGCTCTACAGTTGCGGCCAAGCGCCCAGCTCGCTGGGCCGACAACGGGGCCTCCGGGGCACCGATTGCCCCCAAAGTCACAACCTCGACCGCCACAAAGGCCAGCACTCTGAAGAAAAAAGCTCGTTTCTGTATCATCACGCGAGATCTTACTCGACTCGACAAGGTGAGGTAACAAATGAAAGACCTCTCAGCACCCGCCATCCTTAGCCGTCGTACGGTCCTGAGTGCCGCGCTTGGTTCAGCCACAACGCTTGCCGTTGTTCCCCGCGCCTCGCTGGCTGCTCTCACCTCCGGTCCCTCTACCTTCCCACTACAGGCGCAAAACGAACATCAGATTCCGTTCACCAATGATGAGCAACCCCAGGACATGGCCAATCAGGTCGTATGGCAGAAGCTGAGAGACTGGCACACCCCCGCTGAGCAGCTCTACGAAGTTTCTCACTATGAGAAGCCTGCTGACGTCACCGACCGCAGGCTGCGCATCACCGGGATGGTAGATCGCCCCACATCGCTGACGCTGGCGCAGATTCGTGGGATGCAAAGCGAGACCTACACGGCAGTCCTTGAGTGCGGAGGTAACGGTGCCTCGGCGCGCTTTTCCGGTGCCATCGGGAACATGAAGTGGACAGGCACTCGCCTCCTGCCAATCCTCGAACGCGCCGGCATCGACCCCGATGCAATCGAAGTTGTGTTTTTCGGTGAAGACAAGGGGGAAGAAGAAATCCGCGGCAACACCTACGAGCAACAATTCGCCCGTTCTTTGCCACTGAGAGAGCCGGTCATGGAAACCGCCATGCTGTGCTATGAAATAAACGGCATGCCACTAAGCATGGTGCACGGTTCGCCATTACGGCTCGTCGTGCCCGGCTGGTATGGCGTCGCATGGGTGAAGTGGCTGAACCGCATCGATCTGGTCGATCGACGTTACGTCGGTCGATTCATGTCGCGTGATTATGTGACTTTGCGCGGCGAGGAGACCGAGAGTGGGACCGTCTGGCACCGCACACTGGTTGGGCCGATCAACATCAAGTCGATAACCGCGCGGACAATCCGTCAAACTGACGGCAATGTGCGCATCGAAGGCGCTGCTTGGACCGACGGCACGCCTCTCAGGTCTGTACAAATAAGCATCGATGGCGACTCTTGGGTGGATGTAGTGCTTCAACCTCCACCGGCCGATGCGACCCCACACACCTGGACCTTCTGGAGTTACGTCTGGATCAACCCAACATCAGGCAGCCATACGATTGTCTCCCGGGCAATTGATACCAAGGGACGGGTGCAGCCAAGTACTGAGGATCCACAGATTGCGATGAAGCGAACCTATTGGGAAGCTAGCCAGCAGGTAGTTCGGGAGATCGAGCTAACCGAGTAAATTCGGACCGAAAACCCTTTGTATGACTGGGTTTCATGGGACCAGACACAGCACTTTCCGTATTACTTCATCCTCATGAGAATGCAGCGTGCTATGCATCGCTGATCGTTACAGTACGGTCGTAGTAACCACGATCGATACGGCGGGTCGGCACAGTTGAATCCGGAAAGCGCAACCTTATCGTGTAACTCCCTGCTTCTGGGGGCCGCCAGGTGTGAGACCAGATGTTCCAAGTTGTGACGCTTCGGTGTTCGAAGTCGTCGATTGGAACCCATGGAGCATCTACGTTAAAGCGGATTTCGAGCCGACTGACCGTTCTCTTGCCACCCCAGGCAATGCCCACGACCCGGTAGTAAGGCTGACCGCCCTCTGACCACTTCTCGACTCGAACCGGCATCGCTGCCAAATCCATCTCGCCCCGAACGTATTCACCGGCAAGCTCGGGAATTCCATCATTGCCAGTGCGGGAAGCGTATTCCTTCATCTGAGTAGTTGCCGGAGCTAAATCATTGACCCACTCGATGCGATCAACCCATTTGGCGGCGGCGCAGCCGTACCATCCGGGGATAAACAATCGGATTGGGTAACCGTGATCATCGGGCAATCGCTCGCCATTCATATGGGTAGCAAAGAAAGCTCCAGCCGCCTCGAGATCACCAGGATCGAAGACCCAACTGGCTCCAGGCACGCCGCCCCCACGGCTCGTATGCTTGTCGAAACCACCGATCAACACCCTTGTAGCACTGGAGAGCGGCCGTGTTAGCTCAAGCAAGTCCACAGCGGGAATTCCTCCCCATTCACAAGCACTCATTAAGCCGAAGCTTCGGCGCCGCGGATTGCCCGAACACTCGAGCAGGTGTACACCCTGAGATTCAGTTAGAGGCAGCAGTGAATTGAGCGTCAAATCCGTCGGCTCGTCGACTAATCCACTAACAGTAATCTTCCAGTTGTCCGTCGGGCCCAACAAAGCTGGCTTCGCCGTACGAACAAAAAAATGCTCATTGGGCGTGATCAAGGTGTCGGATGTCAGAGCCGCGAGCTTGTGGATTACTCGTCCGTTCAACCCCTGATCGATCGGCTTGTTGAAAGCCTCAGTCCACTCGACATCAAAAGGCACTATACGGAGCTGCTCGGCGCCGGCCTGAATGGACAACCGATTGCGACTTCTCTCTCCGCTACCAAGCTCTCTTGCGGGTAGCCACCCAGGAATCGCTGCCGCTGTCGCCATGCCGACACCACCCCGCATAGCAGTCGACAGGAGGTCACGCCGAGTTATTAAACCGCTCATGAATCAGGCCGCCAATCCATTGAATCTCCCTTTCCCTCGCCATTCATCTAGAGAAATGGTTGCTCGATTATGACGCTCCATAAACCAGAATCAGCGAATGGCTCGTTACCGAGACTGTCAGCTCCTTCACCTAAATAGTTCGCTTCGTTAATAATCAGGAAGGGATTCCCTAGGACTTGAAGGAGTACAACCTTACCTTAGGTCGGAATCGTGGTCTTCATGACAGATACGATATCGTTTTACCCATGCTGGCAAAGCTTTTTGTTTTCAATTAATGAAAAAATTATCAGCCGGTCGCACTTGCCACTGAAACCGGTCCGGCCACACTGAGACTTTTTTGCCTGCCCTTATCCATCCGGAGAAACCCATGAAGACACGAAATCCTGCCATGGGGCAGTTTGTTCCAACGTGCTGGGCATCGACCCTCACACTCCTGCTAGCAATCTTTATGGCTGGATCCGCTTGTACGATCGATGGCTTCTCAGGTTCAGGCCTTACCGGGCAAGATGAACAACTCTCGCCCCTTCTGGCTTCTTCGATGCAAACACCACCGGCTAACTGGCCTTCGAATGGCCGAACCCCTGGGGAAGATCGTTTCTCACCGCTCAATCAAATCACCGAGGGTAACGTCAACGAGCTCGGTCTCGCTTGGAGCTACGAAACCGGTACGGATCGCGGGCTGGAAGCGACGCCAGTGGTCATCGACGGAGTTATGTACACAAGTGGCTCGTGGAGCATCGTGATTGCACTTGATGCTGCTACGGGGGAGGAACTGTGGCGCTTCGATCCCGGTGTTGACGAGATTTACGACCGCATCGCCTGCTGCGACGTCGTCAATCGTGGGGTCGCTGTGTATAACCGCAAAGTCTATGTCGGAGTTCTTGATGGCCGGCTGATCGCATTAGACACCTATACTGGAGAGCCGGTGTGGGAAACGATGACCGTTGACCAAGATAGGTTCTACTCGGTAACCGGGGCGCCACGCATCGTCAAAGGCCAAGTAATTATTGGCAATGGCGGCGCTGAGTTTGGAGTACGTGGCTACGTGTCAGCATACGATGCGGAAACCGGTGAGTTGAACTGGCGCTTCTACACAATTCCCGGCGATTTTATGGCGCCCGGAACACCCAAAATGCCCCCAGATGAAGCGGCTATGACACTAGCTGCTGAAACATGGGGCCCCGACACCCTTTGGGAGGCAGGAGGCGGCGGGACTGCATGGGATTCGTTTGCCTACGACCCCGAGCTTGATCTTCTGTATATCGGAGTCGGCAATGGCTCCCCGTGGAATCAGCAACACCGCGACCCAAGCGGCGGCGACAATCTATTCCTCGCGTCAATCGTCGCGCTTGATCCCGACGACGGGACCTATGTTTGGCACTACCAGACCACACCGGGGGAAACGTGGGACTACACCGCCACCCAACAGATGATTCTCGCTAACCTTTCGATTCCAAGTTCTGACGGGCGCGGCAGCGAAATGCGCAAGGTCATTATGCAGGCGCCGAAGAACGGTTTTTTTTACGTCATTGATCGCGCGACTGGCGAGTTTCTTTCGGCTGATAACTACGTCACGGTCACCTGGGCCGATCGTATCGATCCTGAAACCGGTCGGCCCATCGAAATTCCTGGGGCCCGTTATGAGAACGAAGCTGCCTTTATCCGCCCAGCTCAACTCGGCGGCCACAATTGGCAACCAATGTCATTTAACCCCGACACAGGGCTGGTCTACATACCGGCCCAGGACAACGCAATCGCCTGGGAGCACCTACCACGCTGGCAGTTTCGCGAAAATACCTGGCTAGCAGCCGCGCGCACGCGTCGTAGCCTAGAAGGCTACACCTTTCCCGATGACGGCCATCTTGTTGCCTGGGATCCCGTCGCCCAGGAACCTGTCTGGCAGGTCGATTACGACAATTACTGGAACGGCGGGACGCTCTCAACAGCTGGGAATTTAGTCTTCCAGGGCACTGCCACTGGTGACTTCATCGCCTACCGCGCCACCGACGGGAAGATGTTGTGGCAAAGCTGGGCACGCACCGGCATTCTCGCGGGGCCCGTTTCATATGAAATCGATGGAACACAGTACATCGCCGTAATGGCTGGTTGGGGTGGTGCATTCGCTGTTCGATCACGAAACGAGGGGAAGATCTTTGCTTTTGCGCTCGGCGGTGACGCATCGGCCGTGGCATCTGGTCGGTTACCGGAACGAGAAACTCCCAGTCAAATCGAGCAAACGCCAAACACCGCCACACTCACCCAAGGGCTCGAACTCTTTAATACTTGGTGCGCGCAGTGTCATGGGGGCGGAACGACACTGCCCGACCTGCGCTACTCCGAACCAGAAATCTACGATCGCTATCAGCAAATCGTGTTAGCTGGCGAGCGGGCGGATCAAGGCATGCCGCCGTTCGGAGCCGAACTAGATCTCGAGCAGGTACGGGCGATCGCAGCTTGGGTCATCGAGGAAAGGAATGGGCTCACTCGTCAGGAATAGTTCTTTGCGGCCCAAAAGTGAGGCCGTGTGCGACGTTGGGAGACTTCTGGACAGTACTTGGAGAAACCGTGAGAGAGGCTTCCTGGAAGATCAGCCCTGAGGGCTCAAGAGGTGCCTCGCCGAAACCGAGTGCGATTGAGGCCAGAAGCCCGATCCCGTACGGTGCCAAACGTTTCATCTACCTCCCATCTTTCTCCAAGAAAGACACGCCCTCTGTCATCCACTTCGGTGCTGGTGCATCTTTCAGGTAGTGGTTGAAGAACTCGAAGTAGCGGATGGTCAAATCGCGACGGTTGGGCATGCGTCGAAGGCCGTGCCCCTCACCTGGATAGGCAAGCATGATCGCGGTCTTGCCGTTGAGACGCAGGGCGTTGTAGAAGCCAAGACCATTCTGGAAAGCTACGGTCGGATCATCGGTGCCGTGCATGATCAGAAACGGCTGCTTGGCGTCGGGAGCGTGGGTAATCGCCGACTCGAACCGATAAAGCTCGGGGTTCTCCCAAGGCGTAACCGCCTCACGGCCCTGGCCGTAGAGATAGTAACCATGGCCGTTGTTGCCGCTACCGCCGTCGATGTTGTACGTCCAGCCCCAGTTCTGGTTGAAATCCGAGTACAGATCGGTCACACCGGCGCCCATGCCAACGGCGGCAAACAGGTCCGAGCGGACGCCGATGAAAGCGGCGCCCTCGCCGCCGTAGCTGTGTC
>UINC01000151.1_pt2 | contig 11182 bp, 10 predicted proteins | sample 5385821 | NCBI WGS metagenome assembly UINC01 (sample SAMEA4666929, study PRJEB26691) | marine metagenome | isolation source: Pacific Ocean | place: Pacific Ocean | collected 2011-10-13 | reverse complement strand
ACAGCCGGAATCGCCACGACCAACCCAAGGGCGGTCTCAACGAGGGCTTCCGCAATACCTGCCGAGACGGCACCGATACCACCAGAACCCGTCGCCGCAATACCAACGAATGCGTTGATAATACCAACGACTGTGCCCAAAAGACCCACGAATGGAGCAGTAGAACCAATCGTCGCCAATGAGGCTACGCCTTTCTTTAAGTCATTTTGTGTCAACGCGGAAGAACGCTGAATCGCCCGACGAACGGTGTCTAACAAGTCCTCTCGTCCGAGACCACCGCCACCTTCCTGCTGAAACTGATATTCCGATAATCCAGCCCCCACGACCCTTGCCAGGTGGCTGTATTTATATTCCTTCTTGTTCCCAATGGCGATCGCTTCCTTCAAGCGTCCATCTTTAAGGTGTTTGGCTACTTGGGGAGCAAACAGCTTCGACTGCATCCGCGCCTGTCTGAACGTGAATATCCGCTCAACAGCGACGCCAACCGACCAAAAAGACATAATGAACAATACGACCCCGATACTCTTAGCCGTATAGCCCATCTGCGACCACATTTCGACTAAATTCATGCCACCTTCCATTGCCCTGCCTCCCCTTCTAAGTTAGTTCACTTATTGCAGCCTGAAGTTTACGGTTACTGTCATGATAACCGGAAGTTTACGGTTACTGTCATGATAACCGGCACCGGAACACCGTTCAGTAGAGTTGGCGTAAATTCCCATTGCTCCACAGCCAGAAGCGCCGCAGGATTCAGCAACGGAATACCGCGCAAAACAGTCGCATTCTGGACACGCCCATTAGCTCCAATTGTTGCTTCGATAATAACGATACCTTGCACTCGCGCGGATTGCGCAATCGGCGGATAAATCGGCGCCACGTCACGCACTTTTGTAGGCGGCCGAATGTTCCCACCGACACGGATAGGTGCAGTTGGAGGAGGTGGTGGAGGAGGAGCTAATGACGGTAAACCACCCACAATGCCACCAACAACGCCGCCGGTCATACCACCCTCAACGCCACCCACAATGCCCTCATCAACCGTTATGCCGGTTTCCGCCGTTATGATTTCAGGAGCCTCAACTGGAGCCGCATCAAACATCTCAGGCGGCAATTCTTTTGGAGCTAAGGCTGGAGGAGGCGGTGGTGGCGGAGGTGGTGGCGGAGGGGGCGGTGCTGCTACAAACGCCATCATCGATGGCGGTGTTGGTAAAATATCCGCTGCCATTAAAGGAATGATGACAACCGCTCCAACAAGTGCCACATGAAGCAAAATCGACACGGGCACCGTGTACCACTTTTGAGAACCCACCCTTATGGTGGGATTCCCGATTTCACCAAACATGTCACGTGCCAAGGACGACCTCCTGCCTCATCAAAGATTTAAGACCGTACAAGAATATCGATTATAAACAGACCTGAAAACCTCTGTCAACGGAGCGTTTGCAGCTATTTCGGATTCAGATTCAAACTCTAGATGCAATAATAGTCACTGCTCAAACATTCACATTGCAAAGCAAGTATATTGTGAACCATGTTTTTAGCATATTTCAAGCTTTTCTGAACACAATTCCACCTTTTTTGAACATTAAGGTGTTCCTATTCGTGTGAACTCAAGCTCCAGCGTTTCTGAACCAGTAGAATTCGCCCTATTGCATCCACATAACAACAAGCGGTGCAAAAATCACCGCGACAATGGTCATAAGCTTAATCAAAATGTTCAAACTCGGACCAGCGGTATCCTTAAACGGGTCGCCCACGGTGTCGCCAATCACCGCTGCCTTGTGTGGTTCTGATCCTTTTCCTCCAAGGTTCCCTTCTTCAATATATTTTTTTGCATTGTCCCAAGCACCGCCGGCGTTAGCCATCATCAGCGCCATTAACACGCCAGTCACCAGTGACCCGGCTAATAAACCGCCCAAACCAGCAACACCCAAAATGTAACCCGTAACAATCGGAGCGATGACTGCGAGAAGTCCTGGTATCACCATTTCCCGAATGGCTGACTTCGTAGAAATTTCTACACACCGAGCTGAATCAGGCTCAGCATGGCCTTCCATCAAGCCTTCAATTGTCCGAAATTGTCGCCGGACCTCTTCGATCATCTCATTCGCCGAACGGCCAACAGCATTCATTGTGAGCGCTGAGAAAATGAACGGCAGGGAGCCACCGATAAACATACCGAGTAAGACATTCGGGTTATCCAGACTCAAGCTGATTGCCCGATCACTGAATGCGGATATACCACCCGCACCGGCGATCGCCGTATCAGCCGTTGCTCGAAATGTACTAAACAAAGCTAAGGCCGTAAGAGCTGCCGAACCAATCGCGAAACCCTTGCCGATAGCGGCCGTCGTGTTACCCACGGCATCAAGGGAATCTGTTCGTTGACGCACTTCTGGGTCGCATCCACTCATTTCAGCAATGCCACCTGCGTTGTCTGCCACTGGCCCATAGGCATCAACCCCAAGGCTGATACCCAGTGTCGACAACATGCCGACAGCGGCTATTGCGATACCGTAGAGGCCAGCCCACTCGAAGCTAACAAAAATCGCAACACAAACCACAAGAATGGGCGGACCACAGGACATCATGCCAAGGCCGAGACCTGCAATAATGTTCGTCGCTGGACCTGTTTCCGACTGCTGGGCGATTCGCTGAACTGGTGCCAGGTCCTTGGCTGTGTAGTACTCGGTCAACTTGCCAATGATGACGCCTGCGACTAGACCAGTAATAACGCAATAGAGGACGGCATACGGAATACCCAAGAAAACAACGAGTGCACTCGCGCCGAGCACGACAAGTACGGACGCAGTGAATAACCCTCGGAACAATGCACTTTGAATAGCTTTCTCGTCTTTCGTTCTAACCGTAAACGTGCCGAGAATAGAACAGAGGACGCCGACACCGGCAAGCAGCACTGGAAAAAGCACCAGCGATCGCTGAACAACGTCAAACGATTCTGTCTCAACACCCCACAGTTCCTGAGCGGCTACTGCCCCAAGAGCCCAAGCCAGCGCAATCGAAGAAATAATGCTGCCAACATAAGATTCGAATAAATCCGCACCCATGCCAGCCACGTCTCCGACATTGTCACCAACGCTGTCAGCGATGGTTGCAGGATTCCTCGGATCATCTTCTGGAATACCGGCTTCAACTTTGCCCGACAGGTCACCAGCGACGTCCGCAGCTTTGGTAAAAATCCCGCCTCCAACTCGAGCAAATAAGGCGATAGAGGAGGCTCCCAGGGACATTCCAAAAAGCGATTCCACAGCCAAGGCGCCTTCGCCTTGAAGTCCTCCGAAAAATGCATACAACACCGTAATGCCGAACGTTCCAAGCGCCACGACCGTCAAGCCCATGACGGAACCGCTTGAAAACGCAATTCGAAGGGCTGAGGCTAAACTCGAGCGCGCGGCTTGGGTAGTCCGCACTGCCGCAGCAGTGGCCGTCCGCATCCCAATCCACCCTGCCGTCGCTGACAAACATGCACCCACAAGAAAGGCTATAGCAGTTGACAGGCCCGATCGCGGCAAGAACAGAGCGAGCACGATAAACATGATCGCAACGAAACCCGCCAGCACGGTGTACTCAACGCGGAGAAATGCCATCGCACCACTGCGAATGAGTGCTGCGATGCGTTGCATTCGTTCGTCGCCAGGGTCCTGCCCATTAATAAATCGAGTCAACACAAATGCAAACGCAACAGCGCATAGCGGCGCACCAATTCCAAACATCCAAAACAGTTGCTCTTCCATCAAATCTCCTGCGTTATGAAAGTTGAGACGGCTTTATTTGCCGTTCACAAGCGTAAATGAAAGACAGTCAATTATTTAAACCACCAACATTAGCGTGAGGCACGCAACTCGTCATCTAGTGCGGTTCCACCAGTTAAGAAAATTCTAACACCTTGCTGCACGTCAATATCTGGATATTCCGCTAGATTCGCATCGTAAATTCGTACATCACCGAGGTAAAGATGATTGGTCGGAACGTAGACCGCCAAAAGCGACTCCCGCCCACGACCTCGATCCAGTATGAATTCCTTGGTGAGAAAGCCAAGGACATATCCTCGTTCAGGATCCTCTATGAGCACAACCCGTTTAAATCCGTATTTATTGTCTGGTGACAAGGCTGTCGTCAACTGCTTGACCGGCGCGTAAATCGTTCTGAAAACTGGGATTTTTAGGAGGTAAGTTTCTGCCTGTTCGAGCACCCGTTTGCCAAACACATTAGTGGCCAACGTGCCTATGACAAGCAGGCCAAGCACAGTAATGAGTAACCCCAATCCCGGAAGTTCTTGACCCCACCATCTCGCAAATAACGGCCCCATAAAGCCGTCCACAGCCCGAAATATCCACACAAAGGCGGTCACACTCACCACGAGTGGAACGGTCACGAAAAATCCTGCGATCAGCGAACGGCGAAACCATTGCATAACATGCACACTCTCAATTGCCTGTACCGGTGACTCGTGCGACCTTCACACAGTTAAACCAGCAACCAGACGACGACCAATCCCGCTAGCACCATTCGATAATACGCGAAGACATCAAGTGAGTGCCTAGCAAGATACCTTAGAAAAAACGCAACTACTATATACCCCACTATCGCGGACGTAAGCAGTCCAATAATAAAGAGTTGCCCTAGGTCACCAGTAAAGTCTGTTATTTCGAGTTCAAGACTTGTCTTGGCGGCGGCCGCAAGTATCGCTGGTATTCCTAGCAAGAAACCAAATCGAGCTGCTTGGTCGCGTCGAAACCCTAACCACATTCCCACCGTGATCGTTGCAGCAGACCTGGAAACTCCGGGCACCAGTGCTGCAGCCTGTGCCACACCTATGGCCAACGCCCCCAACCATGTCAGCGAATCCGCATGGCGAATTTTCACCGCTAGACGCTCAACCACCCACATGGCAAGTCCACCCAAAACCAGAGTCACAACTACGACCGACGGGTTCCTCAGCGACTGAGCAACAACATCGCTGAGGGCGAAGCCAAGGACCAAGATCGGCAGTGTGCCAATAGCAATCATGCAGACACGATGAGTGTCTGGGTCGTGCGAGGGCTGGAGAATCTTCGGTAAGGCTATAACCATTGCCAAAATGTCATGCCGAAAATAGACCAAGACAGCCACAAGTGTGCCTAAATGACATGCGACGTCAAACGGGAGTTCATTGCGGCTAAGTTCCCACCCAAATACCTCGCGCGCAAGGATGAGGTGTGCCGAACTGGAAATCGGTAAAAACTCTGTTAATCCCTGGATGACGCCGAGCAGCGCGGCCTGTAGATTAGTCACACGAAGGAGTTAATTAAGATCCTCGCTTGCCTTGGGACTTTTTCGTGCCAGAAGCGGATGTTCCTTGAGCGGTCGTGCGGCGCTCACTAATAAAAATAGCAATTGCCGCTGCAATGAACACCGTTGAATACGTCCCACTTAAGACACCGACGAGCATCGTAAACGCAAACCCTTGCAACACTTCACCGCCGAATAGGTATAAGGCAAGGACCGCAAGTGATGTGGTACCTGATGTAATGATTGTGCGGCCAAGTGTCTGGTTGACGCTCGTGTTCACTACAAGCTTAAGCCGATCACGCCGCATGGAACGAAGATTCTCACGGACGCGATCAAAGATGACAATCGAATCATTCACTGAGTAACCAGTAATGGTGAGAATAGCCGCCACGACATTAAGAGACAGTTCGTATCCAAAAAAGAGTAGAAACGCGAGAGTGATTAAAATATCGTGAAACACCGCTATGATTGCGCCAACCGCAAACGTGAAACGAAAGCGCATGCTGATGTAGATCAGGATGCCAGCCAAGGCAACCAAGGTGGCGTAAATGCCCTTCTGTTGCAGATCGCGACCGATCACGGGGCCCACCATGTCCGTACTCAACAGGTCATAAGCACCCAAGTTCGCTGCTTCAACCGCTGCGATGACGGCATTTGCGCCCTCTTCGAGAATGCTGCCTTCTTCTGAGGAAATCTGCGGAAGTCTGACGAGAACCTCATTCGCCTCGGGATCTCCATACTCCTGAACAATTTTCTCACCTTCAACATCTGCAATAGCGTTGCGTACGTCCTCTTCAGAAACGTTCTCGGAAAATCGAATGACGATAATACTTCCACCTGAAAAATCGACCCCGAGAGGCAAACCGCCACGTGACCACATGGTGCCGATCCCAGCTAGGATAATTAGCGATGAGACTGAGAAGGCCAGCCATCTCCATCGAAAAAAATTATAATCAGGCTTATTGAAAATCTGCATGTCGACTACGATGCCTTCCAGAAGATCGTCAAGGAGCGGTACCGCCAACCAAAATTAGAAACTACGTTGCTCAGATACTCAACCTCGCCACCTGCCGCCGGGAAAGAATGGTCTGAAACAGTGTTCTGGACACAAACACCGCTGTAAAGACGTTGGCCAGTAGACCAAAAAAGAGTGTGGTGGCAAACCCACGAATCGGTCCTGTGCCGAACTGGAACAAAAAGGCAGCCGCAATAAGCGATGCCACGTGCGTATCGACAATCGTTAGAAACACTCGGTCAAAGCCGGCTGCGACTGCAGCTCGCGGGCTCTTAGACGATGCGAGTTCCTCCTTAATACGTTCAAAGATCAAGACGTTCGAGTCCACACCCATGCCGATTGTGAGGATAAACCCAGCAATACCTGGGAGTGTCATAACCGCGTCTAGATAGGCCATGAATCCTAGCAAAATCAACAGATTCATTCCCACTGACAAAATCGCGTTAATGCCAGACAGTTTGTAGTACACGAGCATAAAAAATGCGACCAGCGTCAACCCAGTGATCGATGCTAGTACACCGGCGCGCACCGAGTCAGCACCGAGCGTCGGGCCAACAGTTCGCTCCTCAAGATACGTCAGCGACGCCGGCAACGCGCCAGACCTGAGTACAAGACTTAAATCGGCAACTTCTTGTTGCGAGAATGCCCCGGTAATCCGTCCCTCGTCGGTAATCCGAGAGTTAATCATTGGCGCAGAATAGACGCGACCGTCGAGAATAATCGCTAACTGTCGACCCACGTTCTGCCCTGTCACATCACCGAACTTACGGGCCCCTTCACGATTTAGCGAAAAGCTCACAGCTTGTTGATTATTCTCATCGAGAGTTGGACGTGCACTCCGCAAATCTCGCCCGCTCACAGCCGCAACGCGCCGAACTATGTAAAAAAGGTTCTGTGGCAAGGCACCAGGACTCACGGTGTCATCAACACCAGAAATAATCTCCATGCCGGCGGGAACCATCCCACCGTTCGCCTGTAACAGTGCTTCGCGAGTCGCTGACGGTCCCTGCTCTACGATCTTGAACTCCAACAGCGCCGTTGAGCGAATAATCTCCTTGGCGCGTGCAACATCAGTCACACCTGGAAGTTGCACAAGGATTTGATCCCCACCCACACTGTGTGGAGCTACAATGGGTTCCGCCACCCCGAGTTCGTTGACACGTCGTTCGATCGTCTGCAAGGCTTGCCGAACAGCTTCCTCGCGCAAGGAAACCGCCATGTTTGGTCTCAGTTCGAATGCATAGCGACCGCCTGCACCGGATTCCCGCGTGAACAGAGCTTGTAATTGTTCGTCGGCCACACGTCGAAATTCGGCATCCTGCTCCGTGGACACCCCCTCCACATGAAAGCGTGAGGCACTGTCTGAAGCAATTTCACCAACCGCGATATTCTGGGCTGACAATATGGACCGCAACCGCTCTTGACTGGACTCGGTTTCCAGGCGCAGGGCATCATCGGTCTGCACCCGCAAGACCATGTGCACACCTCCCTTTAAATCAAGGCCGAGCCGAACCTTTTCTTCAGGAGGATAGACGGACCATCCGGCCAATGCCACCACACCAAGAATCGTGATGATTTTCCAACGAAGGTTGGTCTGCATTATGTGCTCCGACCTATGAATTGTTGGAGTCAGGAACGACCGGGTCCTGCCCTTGGTGTCCACCAACCGCCGCGCGTGACAGGTCTACCCGCACCTTATCAGCAATTTGAAGCTGTACGGTGCGTTCGTCATTCAACTTAGTGATGGTGCCATGAAGACCGCTCGTCGTAACGACCCGGTCACCGACCTTCAAGGAAGTTTGAAATTCCTGGACCTTCTTCTGCTTCCGTTTCATCGGCAGAAGAATGATGAAATAGAAAATCGCCAGAATCATCGCGAACGGTACAAACTGCACCCATACTGGACCACTATCAGCAGGAGACGCCATGGCGAGGAATTTGGAAATATCCATAACGAAAATAAGTATCAACTCACTCGTCTAACTCATCGCTTCTTGTGATTCCCGCCCGGGCGTGCGGGGGTAGATCAGGCGGAACTCATGTCTGAGCTCTTCAAGCGAGCCAAACATGATAGCGTCCCTAATTCGTCGCATAGTGTCAAGGTAAAAGTGAAGATTATGCAACGTGTTAAGGGTTGCTGCAGTCATCTCATGTGTGACAAACAGATGCCTCAGATACGCACGGGAGTGGTGACTGCAAACTTGACACTGACATGTCTCGTCAAGCGGCCTGTCGTCTTCCTTGTAGCGGGCCTGTTTGATATTCAGGCATCCTGTTGAAGTAAAAAGTTGTCCATTCCGGGCATTCCGAGTGGGTAAAACGCAGTCGAAAAGATCGATTCCACGTGCCGCCGCTTCCACTAAGTCATCAGGCATGCCAGCGCCCATTAGATATCGTGGGCAATCGTGCGGCAACTGTGGTGCCGTCTCAGCGACAACGTCATACATAAGTTCATAAGGTTCACCAACACTCAATCCGCCGATTGCATAGGCATCGAAACCCAAGGACACCGTATGTTCGACACTGCTAGCACGTAACTCTTTATAGATACCGCCCTGTATGATGCCGAACTGTGCCTGTTCAGGATTTGGGGACTGCGGGTCAGACTGACCCGCCTCGTGGGTCTGCAAGGATACGAATCTATTCCGAGCTCGGCTAGCCCATCGCAGAGTCCGTTCCATCGCTCGGCGAGTTGCCTCAACTGAACTCGGGTATGCTTCACACTCATCAAACACCATCGCAATATCCGAACCTAAGCGCCATTGAATCGTCGCCACATCCTCAGGTGTTAAATGACATTCGCGACCGTCAATATGTGATTGGAAGGTAGCACCATCGTCGTTAATTGTGCGTCGGGACGCCAAACTAAAGACTTGGTAGCCTCCACTATCTGTCATGATGGGCCGATCCCATGCCATGAAACGATGGAGCCCGCCCCGTCGGGCTATTAGCTCAGCACCAGGACGCAGGTACAGATGATAGGTGTTCGCCATCAACATCTGCGCGCCAAGTTCTTGCAAGTTACGTTGCGTCACAGATTTCACGGCACCTCCGGTCCCAACTGGCATAAACGCGGGAGTTTCGACAATACCGTGAGCGGTACGCATTTGTCCTCGGCGGGCAGCACCTGTGCTATGCAATACCTTAAAATCGAACATGCGGCTCATTGACATATACTAAACGAGAGTCAGACCTTCACACATGTCACAAACCATTTCTTGAGGTTTTTGATCAGTGGCTCAACTTCGAATAGGTGTAGTGTATGGCGGACGATCGCGCGAGCACGAAGTGTCTCTCGCGTCGGCTGCTTCAGTCATTAGCCATCTCGATTCATCTAAATACGAACCAGTACCAATACGCATTGACCGTGATGGACGATGGTTTTTCCACCGCCAACCACCAACAGCCACCTCAGCTGAACAAATCATTAAGGAATCCAGCCAAGGCCACGACACGGTTATCGACCCACGGAAACCGAATCCATCAGGAGTAAACCTGACGGGTAGCCCAACACCACTGTTAAGTGGTCTCGAATTGGACGTTGTTTTCCCGGTCCTTCATGGACCATACGGAGAGGACGGTACAGTCCAAGGCCTACTAGAAATGGCCGACATTCCCTACGTAGGAGCTGGAGTGTTAGCTTCAGCCGTCGGCATAGATAAAGCCTTCATGAAACAGCTATTTGCGGCCAAAGGTCTTCCTCAAGTGCTTTATATGGTCGTTCTTGCCCGAACATGGAAAGCTGATGCCTCCGAGGTGCGTACAGAAGTAGGCAAACGACTTGGGCTTCCGGTCTTTGTCAAACCGGCACACTTGGGGTCCAGTGTTGGCATCTCAAAGGTGTCTAGCACCGAACAACTCGACGCAGCCATTGAACTGGCCTTCACATACGACCGAAAGATCATCATAGAAGCAGCTGTGCCTGATGCGCGTGATATTGAGTGCGCCATTCTTGGTAACGATGAAACAGAAGTCTCAGTTCCTGGAGAAGTGATTGCATCTCGCGAGTTCTACGATTACGAAGCGAAATACCTCGACGACTCATCGGAGCTATGTATTCCAGCAGCACTGGATCCTGCTACGATTGATCAGGTGCAGCAATTCACAACTGACGCGTTTCATGCGATCGAGTGCTCTGGAATGGCGCGAGTAGATTTTCTGATCGCTCGAGCGACTGGACAACTTTTTATAAACGAAATTAATACAATTCCAGGCTTTACTACTATCAGCATGTATGCAAAGCTTTGGGCGGCAAGTGGCATTACTTATTCAGAACTGCTCGATCGATTGGTTCAGCTTGCACTTGATCGACACGCAGTAAAAAGTGAACTAGGTAAGAACATGCCATAACGTAGTAACGAATGCATGCAGGCTTTAGGTCGCAGAGGGCTAAAGTGAATGACGTTTCGAACCGACATGACTTATGAGATGGTTCAGTTTTTGACATTGTGTGCACTTTATGCTTGACAGTTGATTTTTCTCGTCAATAATCTACATCTAGTATGATGTTTTCGCGCTCAAACTACCTATTGTGATGGCTTGAATAGCTTGAGCTGATACAGATGGTCCATTAAAGGAGCGTTAAATGGCTAAAAAGAAAGCTAAGAAGAAGAAGAAGGCAGCCAAGAAGAAGAAGGGCGCCAAGAAGAAGTAGCATCGAATTGTTTTATGGGTGTCGTTTGGCACCTCTAATTTTTTTTGGATTGATTGGTAGACGTATTACAGAAATCACTGATGTAATCGGGCTTTAAAATCTCCGGATGAAAGGGGGGATAACAGCTAATGGCAAAGAAAAAGAAGAAGGCAGCCAAGAAGAAGAAGGGCGCGAAGAAGAAGTAGCTCTTCAAATTCAACGACACTAAAGGGGGCACTAGT
>UINC01002269.1_pt1 | contig 11195 bp, 6 predicted proteins | sample 5385821 | NCBI WGS metagenome assembly UINC01 (sample SAMEA4666929, study PRJEB26691) | marine metagenome | isolation source: Pacific Ocean | place: Pacific Ocean | collected 2011-10-13 | reverse complement strand
TGATGGTTCGGAACCGACGTCGATGGACGAGCGCCGAATTGTTCCGGCATCGTATCGTAACGTTCGTATCGACCTGGCGACGTTTAGTCTCGAATTAACGACGGTTCCGCACGAAACCAACGTTTCATTGCATGAATCCGAATACAAAATCACGATTCCGTTGCCGGACGGGACGGACCAGGAATTTCGGATTGTCGAAACGCCGGTGATGGCTCCCGAACTGGCAGCTAAGTTCCCTTCTATCAAGACATACGCGGGTCAGGGGGTTGATGATCCGACTGCGACGCTTCGGTTCGACGTCACGCCACAGGGTTTCCACGGCGCGGTCATAAGTGAGCGGGGCGCCTATTACATCGATCCATACTCGCCGAAGGATCTACGACATTACATTAGCTACTGGAAAACGGAATACCAAAAAAATAACGCCCCTGTCTTCCAAGAGCTACCGCCAATACGGAGGGACGCGTCGGTCGACTCGAAGTTCGACGACGTTATTCGCCGGAAGGAAGCTACCAAAGAAGTCCTGCGCAAACGGGACATCGTCGCTCAAAAGACCTCATCGGGGACGGAACTCAGAACCTATCGATTGGCATTGGCTGTCACCGGGGAATACACGACTTTTCATGGTGGCACGGTCGCGGGTGCGGTGGCTGCGATGAACACCACCGTGAATCGGATCAATGGGGTCTACGAGCGCGAAGTGGCCATCCGGATGGTGTTAGTCGCCGATAACGATCTGCTGGTATACACCAATGCTGCCGAAGATCCCTATACCAACGACGACGGTGGAACGCTTTTGAGCGAAAACCAAACCAATATTGATGCCGTGATCGGATCGGCCAATTACGATATTGGTCACATTTTCAGTACCGCCGGCGGCGGCGTGGCAGTCTTGGGATCGGTTTGTCGCGGCGATAAAGCGCATGGTGTCACGGGACGCAGCGCGCCGATTGGCGACCCTTTCGACATCGATTTCGTTGCGCATGAAATGGGCCACCAATTTGGGGCGAACCACACGTTCAACAATTCGTGCGGGGGAAATCGATACAGTGGTGGGGCGTACGAGCCAGGCAGTGGCTCCACGATTATGGCGTATGGGGGTCTATGCGCACCCAATCTTCAGAGTTCGGGCGACGGTTATTTTCATAACGCGAGTTACAACGAGATCATCGCTTTCTCCGTGAACGGGGGTGGTAACGCGTGTGCGGCAATCAAACAGACAGGCAATTCACCGCCAACGCTCACCATGCCAGAAGGCAATCTCTCGATTCCCATCTCGACACCCTTTGAATTGACGATGGTGGGTAACGATGTCGATCAAGACACACTGACCTTCAATTGGGAGCAATTCGACCTCGGGCCCTCGACGGCGAGTACCGATGCTGACCTCTCACAACCGACCGGGAATCAACCAATATTTCGATCTTGGCCACCCGCGACCACCGGTGCCACTCGCGTCTTCCCCCGTTTAGACGACTTGACGGCCAACACGACCGTGATCGGTGAGCAGTTACCGACATACGCTCGCGATCTGACATTCAAGGCGACGGTGCGTGACAACCGTGCGGATGGCGGTGGCGTTGCCGACGATTCGGTCAGTTATTCGGTCACCGATACCTCTGGTCCCTTTTTGGTGACGTCTTCGACTGCCGCGTATGCTCGAAACACCACCCAGACGATTACGTGGGATGTCGCGAACACGGATAAAGCTCCCGTTAACGCGACCCACGTGGATATTTTTCTATCGATGAATGGCGGTGCGCTGTACCCCGTGACCCTCGCCGAGAGAGTGTTAAATGATGGGTCGCATGACATCGCGTTGCCAGATCTAGAAGTCGCGGCCGCGAGATTCAAAGTAAAGGGCTCAGACCATGTCTTTTTTGCGATTTCGGATATCGATTTCGCGATCGAAAACGACAGGGATGGTGACGGCGTAGCCGACAGCGTTGATGCGTTTCCGGATGACGTCGATGAGTGGGTCGATACTGACGGCGACGGTGTCGGCAACAATAGCGACGATGACGATGATGGCGATGGCGCCCCCGACTCTGCTGACAACTGTCCGTTGTTGCCAAGCGAAAGTCAGGTTGATACGGACACGGACGGTTTAGGTGATGCCTGCGACGACGATGATGACGCTGACGGCGTCCTCGATAGCGTCGACGTGTTTCCGCTCGATTCCTCGGAAGCAGTGGACACCGATGGCGACGGAGTAGGTAACAACGCGGATCTTGATGACGATGGCGACGCCGTTGCCGACGAGACTGATAACTGCCTGTTAGTCTTGAACCCCGAACAGGTCGACACCGACGATGATGGCATCGGTAACGCCTGCGATGACGACGATCCCGGGATTGGCCTTCGATGGCTCGATAGCGATTCAGCGGTTGGTCCGGCCTTCGACTGGATCGACATTTCAGCGACCGGTACCGAAATTACGGGCTTAACCGATGACAACCACTTGGGTCCATTCGACATTGGCTTTGATTTCATGTTCTACGGCGATCCGCACACGCAGTTTTATGTGCAGTCGAACGGCGTGATTAGTTTGCACGACCTAACTTTTGGCCCGGAAAACCAAACCATTCCGTCAGAAGATTTGCCGGTTCCAGTGATCGCGTGGATGTGGGACGACTTGTATCCGAGGGTTTTTTCGAATGTGTATTACCAATTGGTTGAAGGGGACAAGTTGGTGATCCAGTTCGCAAACTATGGCGAGTACGCGAGCGATTCGGGACGCGTCAATGCTGAGGTTATTTTCAAGAAAAACGGCGATATCGTGTTCCAATATTTGGATTTTAAGAACGAGATCGAGCTCACGAGCTCTACCGTGGGCATCCAAAACGCGGACGGTACGCACGGAATGCGAGCCGCATATAACTCGAGTTACTTGCACGATGAGTTAGCGATTGTTTTCAGTTTTGATGCGGATCGTGACGGAATCGATGACGGCCTGGACAACTGTCCGTTTGTCGTCAACCTTAATCAGTTAGACACCGATGTGGATGGTATCGGGGATGCTTGCGAACGCTACAGTTGGTCCGACAATAAAGCGGCAGGTGGCCCGGGCTTCGAGTGGTTGGATATTGCAGCGACCGGCACTGAGATTGCCGGCCTAACGGATGACAATCATGTGGGTCCGTTTGATATCGGTTTCGATTTCGAATTTTTTGGGGAGACGCGCACAGAGTTCTACGTGCAATCAAATGGAGCCATCAGCTTCGTCGACAAATATTTCACTGTTGATAATCACGCCACGCCGAACTCATACGGTTACGACAATGTCATCGCGTGGATGTGGGACGATTTGTATCCACGGACTGATTCGAACGTGTACTACGAAGTGGTGGATGGCGACCTGGTCATCCAATTTGATGACTACGGTGAGTGGGTGAACGATACGGGTCGTGTGGATGCTGAAGTCATTCTTAAACCCGATGGACGAATATTGATTCAGTACTTGGATTTTCGAGGAGGAATGACACTCGATAGCGCGACGGTGGGGATTGCCAGCGCTGACGGTAACGTCGGCACCCAAGTCGTGTTCAATGCGAGCTACTTCCAGAATGAATTGGCGGTTCTATTCAAGATTGATATTGACGGAGACGAAATCGATGACGACGTCGACAACTGTGTATTGGTGGTCAACACGGACCAGCTCGATACTGATGCAGACGGAGAGGGCAATGCGTGCGATGCGGACGACGACGCGGACGGTATCGCGGACGCACTGGACAACTGTCCCCTGATTGTAAGCACCAGTCAGCTCGATACGGACGGGGACGGCCGCGGTGACGCCTGCGACGATGACGATGATAACGATGGCGTTACAGATCTGGCGGACGAGTTTCCCGTTGACGCTTCGGAGTCTGCGGATACTGACGACGATGGTGTTGGTAACAACGCGGACACCGACGATGACGCCGACGGAGTGTTGGATGTAGTAGATAACTGCCCGTTGGCGACCAATGCGATGCAGACGGATACCGACGGTGACGACTTCGGAGACGCGTGTGACGGTGACGACGACGGGGATGGCATCCCGGATACGGCCGACGTATTTCCCATCGATGCGTCGGAGTCGCTGGACACTGACGGCGACGGTTTGGGGAACAACGCAGATTCCGATGACGACGGGGACGGCATTTCTGACGCACAGGAAGCGTCTGACGGGACCGATCCGATGGATCGCAACTCGTGCCGTGGTTGTTTCAACTTGGATATTGATGTTGACGGTACGACGGCGGCCCTGACCGACGGCTTACTTGTCCTCCGTCATTTATTTGGATTCGCTGATTCGTCGTTAACGGAAGGTGCCATGACTGACTCCGCCACGCGCATTGACCCTACGGCCATTGCCACATACTTGGAAACGAACTTAAGCCAGATCGATATTGATGGCGATGGTCAAACCGAGGCGCTTACGGATGGCTTGTTGTTACTTCGGTATCTCTTCGGATTTGATGGAGACGCTCTTATTCAGGGAGTCATTGCCGAGTCGGCGACCCGCACGACTTCGAACGAGATCAAAGGGTACATTGCCTCAATGGTCGTGACGACGGATTAGATTAAAGACCGCGACCGTAGACAGGGACATCGGCGCGTCTTCGGAAACGAGACGATATCGATGGTTGAGAGGAGCATCTAGGCGTAGGTCGAGTAACCAAGGGACGCCGCCTAGGATTGACCTTGACCCCAATGCGCGGAGCGGGCAAGTGGGCGGTGCTATGGTGTCGCCACCGCGGCTACACCACAATGTTGACGAATGTACCTGTGCCCTTCTAGTTCCTTAATCGAGGGAACCGTTTATTCACTAAATGTTCGTACTTGTCGGTGATTCGTTCGAGTTGGCGGTCACCAATCGGCTTATCTAGATCAGGGCTGACGCGTCTTCGAGCTTCGGCCTTCGTCATGCCGTTTTCGACCAAAGTGATGTATTGAATGACCACGTCAATGTTACGCCGTTGTTTTTTGTAAACGGCGAACGCGTTCTTTTGTTTGGGATCTAAAGCCTTTCTTAGATCACCGTGCGCCAACGCGTCGTTTACAACGCTATCGAAATACTCTTGCGCTTCGGGTGGAGGTACCTGCTCTTTCTCGCGACAGATTTGTAGACACTCGAGAGCGTAGTATGGATTGCCCGTGTCGTCGTACATGACCCAGGCGAAGGCGATTCGGGCATCGGTATCCAGTGCATCAACAGTTCGTGTACCAGACTCTAGCGTTTTGAACGAGTCGGACAAGGCTTCGGAAACGTTTTTTAACGTCTCAAGAGATTTTTGTAGCGGATTATTAAGAGGGGGGAGCTTGATTGCCATGTCGGTAAACCAGTTGGTGCGAAGTTTTCATTCCTAAGAATGAAAACGGTGTATCCGCTATTTAACTCCGAATCTGACGTAAGAGGTAGGTGAGCACGTTGATTTATAGATGTTCAGCAGCATGAAAGCTTCCCACCGGTCGGTAGTATTGAGTAGAGTTTGGCGTTAATAACTGAGGACAGCACGCATGGCCTACGAAATCGTTTACTGGCCTGGCTTTACGGGTCGTGCCGAGCCCGCCATCTTGTTACTTGAAGACGTGGGCGAGTCGTATACGATCGACACCGATGTTCCAGCGAGGGTAGAAGCGCTTAGTCAATCGGAACCCGTCTTCGCCTGCCCGCTCCTCATCGACGGGGAAACTGTCCTATCGCAGACGAGCGTCATCGTAGAATATCTTGCCAGAAAACACGGGTGTGACGTGGCGCCCGCTGACGCCATCCGCGCTGCCCAGTTCGGCTACAACCTTGCGGACATATGGCGGGAGACGTACGAAGGTCGTCGCGACGGTGCCACCGACTTCCTGACAGACCGTTTCTCGCGTTGGCTCGACGTCATCGAGCACAGCTTCGAAGGCGATCAGGCGTGGTTTTTTAGCGACGAAGCGCCAACGTGGGTCGACTACCTCGTACTCAACATCGTGACCCTCGCCACTTATTGTTGGGGCGACCCCGCGGTCCAAATGATGAACAGCCGGTCGAAGTTCAAAACATGGTCCGAGCGTATGATGGAGCGCCCGCGCCTCAAAGCTTATTTCGAGAACGAAGCTAGTCTACCGGTCGCCTACGAAGAGGTTCGCGCCATCTCGTAATCTTTTTTGGGGGGTGACAGGGAAAACAGTGTGAAAGCGGGGCGTCCTGTTTTTACTCGGCACGGTTCAGGTATCTTTAGCAATGACACCCCCCGCTCTCACCATTGGATGCTCTCACAAAGATTTTAGATCTGTCACGCTGCCAGCTTGCAGTATGCCCTGGGCGTGGACGATGGCTTTCCAGTCGACATCTCGAAGCTAGACGGTGTCAAACAGTTCTGCCCATTCTTCTAGAGCACTTTCATAACCATGCACCAACTGCACCGTCATCTGGGTGTAACCTGCCTCATCGATCGCTCGTATACGCTCGACTAGTTCGTCATGAGTGCCGCTAAACGTAGCCGCTTTCACTAATTCTGGAGTGACGTGCGTTTCTTCGGGACGGACATACATTAAGTGGCCTTTGTGGTTCTGTAGGTATCGAGCATCGGCAGGTTCATATTTATCGTGCTCCCTTAGATAATCCGCAAGCACATTAGACAGTGGCCCCGGCTGCAAATCCGATACTCCCATCGGCCCCACCTCGTCGGCGAAATTGTGAAATAACACCGAAGTCGCCGGTCCAGCCTGAGACATTAACCGCGCTTCGTCAGCAGCATGGTCTCCGGTGAGAATGGCACCCAGAAAAAATAGGTTGCTCTCCAAGGTCAATGCGTCCTGTCCAGCTTGGTGCCAGGCAGAAATCATCGCATTCAAGGCATCGGTCGTATCAGCAAGTCCGAAGAAATTCAGCCAGCCCGCGCCCAGCTCGGCGGTCAGCTGTTGCGACTTCGGTCCAAATGCCGAAAACCACAGAGGTATCTCGTCCGCAATGTTGATCAAGCCTAGTTCTGGATCCAGGAATTTGACCTTGTGCATCCCATCGGTATCGCTCCATTCGACAATCTCACCCGCGAGCATGCCTTGCACCACTTCGATATATCGTCTGGTCCGCTTGAGGGGGACTGCTCCCTGTCCCATCGTCCGGCGCGCTGTAAAACCCGTGCCAATGCCAAAGTCAATGCGCCCCGGCGCCAGCTTATTCAAAGAGGCCAGCGCATTGGCCGATACTGGCTCAATACGATTGGAAGGAATAAGTACACCGGTACCAAGCCGAATCCGAGACGTTTCGTGGGCAGCAAGCGCCATGCAGACGAAGATGTCCGGATTCAGTAACTGGGTGTCGTAGAACCAAGCTGCATGAAAACCCAACTCTTCGGCCCGTTTAGCCCATCTCCACGAGTCCACCTCGGATGCAAACGCCACTGAATATTTCATATCTCCCTCCCAGCTCGAACTCTATCAATAATTACTTTAGTTCATTAAACCCGTGGTAGCGTTCCACTTCAGAGGACGCCTCTTATGAACCGTGACTTGAGCCGGGCCGAACAACAGTTTTTTCAAAATCCCTATCCTGCATACCAACTTGCCCGGAACACGCGGCTGATATTTGATGAAGCAAATCAGTTCTGGCGAGTGACTAATTTCCAGGACGTGGACGACATTCTGAAAGACCCTCGTTTTGCCAAACAACCACCCCCAGGAACAGAGGCTAATAGTCCCATCCGCCAGGTCGATCGCTTTAACCGTGGCATCCTGAATCTGGATCCACCCGACCATACGCGTCTGCGCGCTCTGATGGTCAAAGCCTTCAACGCTCGCAGCATGGAAGCCATGCGGCCTGGCATAAGTGAGTTAGTCGAACAATTGATAGAGAAAGTGTACGAAGGTGGCGGCATGGAGCTAAAAAGTGAGTTTGCACACCCGATTCCCGCCACGATCATTAGTGACATGCTGGGGATTCCGGAGGCTGATCGCCCCCGCTTTGCAAACCTGTCGAACGACATCATCCGCTACGGTAACGACCTTTTACAGGCAAATGACGACAAGGCCGAAGAATCTGTTCGCGAGTTTGATGAGTACCTCGGATCTCTATTTGCGATCAAACGCCAAACGCCCGCTGACGATCTGACGACTGCGCTCATCAACGCAACGGATGAACAAGGCGCACTGACGGAAGAAGAACTACACCACAATATTAGGCTCCTATTCATCGCTGGACATGAGACAACGGTTAATCTGATTTGCAATGCTGTCATTGCGATCGCCCGTCACGAGGGACAGCGCCAACGCTTGATCCAAGACCCTAGTCTCATGCCCAGTGCCGTCGAAGAATTCCTCCGCTACGATTCATCTGTTCAGCAACTACCTCGGGTTGCTCAGCAAGATGTAGAAATCGACGGGCAGACGATTCGTGCAGGACAGATGGTGGTGCTGATGCTGGGATCGGCTAACCATGACCCCGAAATCTATTCAGAAGCAGAACATCTCGACGTGACCCGGTCATTTACGCGCTCCAAGTCATTCGGCGGTGGTGCACACTTCTGCCTGGGCGCGCAACTGGCAAGAATCGAAACGGAAATAGCTTTGAACGCTTTGTTGAAACGCATGCCAGACTTCGAGGTGACCCATCTCGACGCACTAGAGTATCCCCCTAATCCATTCTTCCGGGGGCCGGAGAGATTGGATGTAGTCTGGCACCCTGCTTAACGTCACCCCAGTCGCCTGTCCGAAAGCCCGTTTCGGGTCGTACTACTGTCTGTGTCGGTACTAAGGAGAACTCCTAATATTCAATCGATTAATGCTCAATCTATATGTTGTCGTGACCACGTTACTGTTCCTCGCTGCCCCCGTGATGGGCGATCGCAATGACAGCATTGCAAATCAGATTAACCGTTGTCTCAAGGCCATCCCAAGAGGAATTTCAACGGAGTGTGCAGCCGTTCGCGCCAGGCTCTCGGCGAGTGGTCGGCGCCATCAAAACGAAGCGTGACCCAGTCCTCGCCGGATGTGTATCCGTGTTGCCGCATCACCTTGTCCATCTGCTTTTGATACGGCTCATAGTGGGCGTCTAAGCCCTCGGTGCCATAGTCGAAATAAACTCGATGCGCCCCGGCGGAGGGCCAATGCTGGGTGAGCCATTGAACGACAGCACCGTCGCCTATGTTCCAGGCGGACGACATGCAGGCGGCGCCGCCAAAGACATCAGGGTACTCGGCAATGGCGTAGGCGGAGATCAAGCCACCCATGCTGGAGCCAGCGACAAAGGTGTTGTCTCGATCCGATTGCGTGGGGTATGTCTCGTCAATGAATGGTTTGAGTTCGTCTACAAGGAATTTCAGGTAATTGTCGGACCCCATCGTCTCGCCACCGTCCTCGACGGCGAAGCTTCCCCCGATCTCCTTCATGCGTTGCCAGACCTCGTCGGTGACGGGTTTCTGAGGCATGTACTCAGCGCCGCGCGCACCCTTGGCCCAGTCCGCCATCCACACCGAAACGACGATCGCCGACCTGATATCGCCCTCGCCGGCGAGTCGCGTGATGGCCTTGTCGACATCCCAGAACAGATCCATGCCAGCGTAAGGCGAAGTACTCAGGTGGAACATCATCTGGCCATCGTGCATGTAGATCACCGGATAGCGGTCGCTCGAGGCAGAGTCGTAACCCTCGGGCAACCAGACATCCACGGGGCGTGGCCGGATGTATTCCGACGGGAACTCCCGGTAGTGGACAATTTCACCCTGTATCGGAGTCATAGCCCTTTGAGCGACCTGTTCCTTCCAGAGTCCTTCTTTTTCCAGATCCGCAACTTTCTTAGGCGTCGATGTTGCTTCTTTCACCCCTGAGTCAGGGTTCGTTTGTTTATCTTGAGGCGCTGGTGCATTAGCCGCAGCCGCGGTAGTCGCCACGCCGACGCAGACCAAAACCGTCATGCACTTGAGACTCTGCAAGATGATCTTCATTTGGTCGTACTGGTGAAGCCTTCGCGCAACCAGACCTTGTTCTCGTCCATGTCGCCATTCCAGCCGTCCGCAATGTAAAGATTGTCATTGATGATCGTGGCTGCCCATGATCTCGCAGCTAAATTTACGAGGTTTCCTTTCCTAGAAACGGGGTGACATCCAAATCAAATTCGTGGAGGTCATGCCGCCTCGAATACTCCGCAAACACCTCCTTAATGGAGAGACCCTCTGTTTCAAGTACGTGTTCTTCGAACTCCCCCAAATCAGCAAACTTTGGATGCATCGCTTCGACCACTTCGCGAAAAGGCCGACCAGCTGGACGTAATGTACTTAGTTCTTTCCCTTCCCGTTTGGAAGCTCGCTCGAGTTCATCCACTAGCGATGCACGAATCACTACATACTCCACAGGAACCTCAGCCCCATATTCCTCGATTAAGGTCGGCACCCACCGGGGACCAAATACACCGTCAACAAAGACATCGTATCCACTTACAAAAAACGCCCTTGCTGCTCGTAATCCTGATCTCATGATCGTTTTATTCTGTTCATCCGACTCGGGCTTCGTGGGGTCAATGATATGGGTGACGAACGAGAAAAATGAGTCCAACGATAAATGGATACCTCGTTCGCTCGATTCAGCGAGTGCTGATGAAAGCGCAGTTTTCCCTGCGCAAGGGCATCCAGCAATGATCGTTATCGGAACCATCTCGAAGCATTAGTAGCATTCGTTAAGAAATACTATTCCATTAGGTCTAACGGAGGTAAGAGCCATGACAGGTCTCGGCGAGAGGCGTGCGTATCACCAATCCAAAAGCTGTCAGCCAGTAAGACCGAGATTATCGGTTGGAAATATTCCGTATTTAATCAATCACTTAGCGAAGTGAATGGCGGAAGAGGTAGGAGTCGAACCCACCAGACGCCTATTAAGCATCTCAACGGCTTTGAAGGCCGCGCGCCCCACCGGAGACGATACTCTTCCGCACACGATTAGACGTTAATCACGTGCGTCCTGCTAGTAGGACCTCTAAACAAGAACTTGGTCTGCCGTCCCGACGATTTGTCGTACATCACCGTTGCGTCGGGTGAATCCTTTACGATCGAAATACTCGAGAATCTCGATGACAATATTGCGACCGACACCGGTCGAATCGCGAAAGGCTCTCACCGTGAAATCGTCGTGTTCAGCAAGATCGATAGCAGTTTGCGTTAATTGCGCTATCTGATCCGGTAGGTAGTAACGATTTGTAGAGATCTGAAGACACAATCGAAATTTTACTAGCGACG
>UINC01002267.1_pt1 | contig 11210 bp, 6 predicted proteins | sample 5385821 | NCBI WGS metagenome assembly UINC01 (sample SAMEA4666929, study PRJEB26691) | marine metagenome | isolation source: Pacific Ocean | place: Pacific Ocean | collected 2011-10-13 | reverse complement strand
AACTGGCTCATGTATGGAGGGGGGCCCGCCATTATCGCCATCGTGGGGCAAGCGCTGTGGAAGCTTGGAAACAACGCAATCAAGGGACCACTGGCCGCCGCGCTCGGCATGCTAGTAGCCGGGCTCTCCTTGGCGGGATGGAATGAGCTCGGCCTACTTGCCCTGGGCGGCGTCGTAATGACCGCATCCCGCCTTCGGCAGCGGGACATCATCACCGGTGCCATAGCGACTATCGCGGGCAGCGCGGCCGCCTTCGCTCAGACAGTAGTGACCGCCAACGTGCCCGTGACCTTAACTCGGCTGACCCTGTTCTTCCTGAAAGTCGGCTCGGTACTCTTCGGCAGCGGATACGTGCTGCTGGCGTTTCTACGAGCCGACCTAATCGACCGGTGGGCGTGGTTGACCGAACAGCAGCTCATCGACGCTGTCACGATAGGCCAAGTCACTCCGGGACCAGTCTTCACCACCGCCACCTTCATCGGTTACCTAGTCGCAGGCTGGGCGGGGGCGGCCCTAGCCACAATTGGTATTTTTGCGCCGGGATTCTTCTTTGTGGCTATGTCGCGTCCAGTTATTCCCAGACTGAGAGACTCGGCCATCACGAGCGCTCTGCTCGACGGCTTGGTGGTCGCCTCACTCGGACTAATGGCGGCGGTCACATGGCACTTGGGTCGGTCTGCAATCATAGATATTCCTACCACTGGGCTCGCGGCGGCGGCGCTTGTCCTCCTGAACACCATCCGGCCTAACTCGACGTGGCTAGTGGTCGGTGGTGCGATTGCGGGTTGGTTGCTTCAGCGCGGAGCTTAACGCTTGCAAACATCCTGTCTGGTCGCCGGACGCTCTCGTAAAGTGTCACACCGAGCAACGCGATACCCCCACTCCACATTGCGGAAAAGCAGTCCATATGGGCGATCGAGAGGACGCGATGACAGCATGGTAGGATGCGAAGGGGTGGGGTAAGGCGCCATAGGCTCGACGTCTGGCGGCTGGCACCACGGGGCCCTTCCCAAAGGCATGACGACACAAACCGCGCTCACCGCATCAACCCTACTCATTTTGGCGTCCTCCATCTCCGCACAAGAGAGCCAACTCGTTGTGCCCGGAGCCAAAGTGCAGCGGGTGGCAACCGGTTTCGGCTTCCTTGAGGGTCCCGCAGCCGATGTCGACGGGGCGCTGTATTTCAGCGACATCGTCAATGAGCGTGTTCACCGTTGGTCGCCCGAAACGGGTATTACCACCTTCCGCGAAGAAACCGGGCGCGCTAACGGACTTCGCATCGACCTCGACGGCAGCTTGTTGATCTGTGAAATGGCCAACCGGCGCTTAACCGCGATTGACCCGGAAGGGCGTCTCACCGTCCTTGCCGACCGTTACGAAGGAGAGCGCTTTAACGGCCCCAACGACCTATGGGTGGACCCTAGAGGAGGCATTTACTTTAGCGACCCCCACTACGGCGCGGCCGAAACTAGAGAAATCAGTGGCAACCACGTGTACTACCTCTCCCCAGACCGAGAGACTCTCGTACGTGTGACCGATGACCTGGTGCAGCCCAACGGCATCATTGGCACACCGGATGGTTCGCGCCTTTACATCGCAGATCAGGGCGCGGGCCAGCTCTGGGCCTATCGTCCAGACCCAGACGGCGGGTTGAGTGACAAACGGCTCTTCGCTTCGCAGGGAGCCGATGGCATGACCATGGATGACCGCGGCAACGTGTATCTGACCGGACAGGACATCACTATCCTTGACCCAGCGGGAAACCCGATTGCCTCGATCGGCGTTCCGGAGCCCCCGGCAAACGTCACTTTCGGTGGTCCCAACGGCACGACACTTTTCATTGCCGCTCGTACATCACTTTACCGGGTCGAGATGCAGGTCACCGGTCAGTAGCTTACGCCAGACCACAAAAGCCTTCGTTCGCACTTCCCCGACGGGTCAGGAACTCCGAAATAGGTGGCGGCGGAGGGGGGGGCGGCACTAGAATCGTGCGGTTGAACCGTCGCTTGTTGTCGACGACCAGCAAAAGCCGCGCGATGGGTAACAAGGTCTGCGTGCAGTGTCGCGCACAGCCGGTCGCCCCAGAGTGGCGGCCGTTTTGTTCCGAGGAGTGCAAGCTGCTCGACCTACGGAACTGGGTCGACGGCCGGTACCGGGTAGCTGGGGAGAAGACGACCGCGCTGGAGGACGACACAGACGAGCACCACTAAACGCGCGCAACCGAACCGCACCGGATTTTTGACTTCTCAGAACTTCCGCGAACAAACATGGCTGATACGCTGACGATTACCGACAACCGCACAGGCAAACAATACGAGGTCCCCGTCGTTGACGACACCATCCGGGCGATGGACCTCCGTCAGATCAAAGTCCGAGACGAGGATTTTGGGCTGATGACCTACGACCCGGCGTTCCTCAATACCGCGTCCTGTCGGAGCAACATTACGTTCATCGACGGCGGCAAGGGCATCCTGAGATATCGAGGCTACCCGATTGAGCAACTCGCCGAACACGGCACCTTCGTGGAGACCGCGTACTTGTTGCTCGACGGCGAACTCCCGAACGAGTCAGAGTTGGCGAACTGGAAAGCCGAACTGTCGCAGCATGTGATGCTGCACGAAAACATCAAGAAGTTCATGGAAGGCTTCAGGTATGACGCTCATCCGATGGGCATTTTCCTGAGCACCGTTGGGGCACTCTCCACGTTCTATCCGATGGCCAAGAACGTTGATGATCCTACCTTGCGGCGCCGGCAGACGGTACGCTTGATCGCGAAGGTACCGAGCATTGCGGCCTACGCTTACCGCCATCACGTGGGGAAACCGTATGTCTACCCAGACGGTGAGTTGAGCTATACAGGCAATTTTCTTAATCAGTTGTTCAAGCGTACTGAATCGGTCTACCGTCCGGACCCGGTACTTGAACGGGCACTCGACGTTCTCTTCATCCTGCACGCCGACCACGAACAGAACTGCAGTACGAGCGCAATGCGCAACATCGGCAGTTCGAACGCCGACCCCTATGCGGCACTCGCTGGTGCCGCCGCCGCGCTCTACGGTCCACGGCACGGGGGCGCGAACGAGGCGGTGCTGCGGATGTTGAACAAGATCGGTTCTGTCGAGCACGTCCCAGCCTTCGTGGAGAGCGTGAAGAACGGTGAAGGTCGGCTGATGGGCTTTGGGCACCGAGTTTACAAGTCGTATGACCCTCGAGCCAAGGTCATCAAGTCAACTGCCGAGCAAGTATTTAAGGTGACCGGTCGAAACCCGTTGATCGACGTCGCACTCGAACTCGAGCGGATCGCACTCGAGGATGACTACTTCGTGTCGCGCAAGCTCTACCCCAACGTCGACTTCTACTCGGGCCTGATTTACCAGGCAATGGGCTTCGACCCAGCCATGTTCCCCGTGCTCTTCGCGATCGGCCGCACCGCGGGATGGTCGGCCCAGTGGGAGGAGCTACTTAGTGACCCGACCACAAAGATCGCCAGGCCTCGACAAATATACGTCGGACCGGGCCAGCGGGACTACGTACCGCTTGAACGGCGCTGACGTAATCAGAGCCGGTGGTGCACGTTACTACCCAGTCGATTCGCCACGGTAACTCACGACCAACACCGTTACGTCGTCGTTCTGTACAGCACCAGCGGTAAATGATTTCACACTAGAGAATAGGTGCTGGAGTTGCGCCGCTGCGGTTGTGTCGGACGCGCTTTCGATGCTATCGAGAATGCGCTCGTCTTCAAACTCCTCCTCGTCGGCATTGAGGGCCTCGGATACACCGTCCGAGAAGATCACAAGGAAATCTCCAGGCTCCATCGTGAGAGACTCTTCCTCGTACTGAGCACCGGGAAACATCCCAACCGGCATACCGCCTGTCTCGAGCCGACGCGTTCCATTTTTTCCGACAAGAAACGGGGGATTATGACCGCCATTACAACAAATCAAATGTCCCTGAGGATCGAGTAAACCGTAGAACATTGTCGCGTACTTGCCGTCGGCGTCGCGGGTGGCGATTGCGTCGTTCAGGTTGGCGAGGGCAGCCGCTGGACCCTGATCAGAATTCGTCTGAGCCCCCAAGTGCCCCTGAGCTAACGCCGCCATCAGGGCGGCTGCCGGGCCCTTCCCAGACACGTCACCGAGCGCGAAGCCAAACCGACCGTCAGGTAGATCGACAAATTCAAAAAAGTCTCCACCGATCGAACGGCAAGCAATCATCTCTGCCGCCAAATCAAAAAATTTTCCCGCTCGACTGCGGGTCGGCATCAACGACTGCTGGATCTGTGCGGCCGTGGCCATCTCTTGATCAAGCTTGGCTTTTTCTATGGCCGACTTGTACAACTGAGCATTATCGATAGCCACGGCCGCCTCGGCAGCCAATGTCTCCATTGTCGAGCGGGTCGCCGAAGACATCAGTGTTCCCTTTTCACGACTATCAAGATAGAACACGCCGACACGCCTCTGCTCGGATTGACCGCTCTCCGAGGACTCGAGAAAACGCGTCAGTTGCAGCGGCATGCATAGTACATTTCGAATTCCTAGTGCCACAGTCCCTTCATGTTGGCCAGCGAGGTCCCCTTCAAGCAGGTCCGCTTCAATACGCGGTCGCCCTGTTCGGAACACTTCTTTCGGAATCTTGAGACTCGTCTTAAACCCACCGCCAGGCAGTGTGGTCTGCTTCCGGGACCGACCCAACTTAAACTCAAGTTCACCGGCATCATCAGCCAACATGACAAAACCACGTTCGGCCCCACCGACAGAGATCGCTGAGTCCAGAACGAGTGCGAGAACATCGTCAAGCACCTTACCCGAACTCAAGGCCCGGAGCCCTTCCAATAGGACCGCCACCTGGTGCATTTCACCAACTGCAGCTATCTTTCGACTGTCCTCAGCTGGAGCGTCCGAGAGAAGAAACACCAGCTCGGCACCAGAGGCTCGTCCCAGTTTTATTTGGTCCCCGTGCTGGAGACTAGTCTTCTCGACTTCTTTTCCGTTAACAAACGTCCCATAGCGCGAGCCCCGATCGCGAATTTCGAAACTGTCACCCGTCTTAACAATTTCAGCGTGGTCCCTGGAAACCTCCCCATTCGTCAGGTGCAAGTCACTAGTAACCCGTCGACCGATAACGAATGGAACATTCTCCACTTCGATCGTGCGCTGACCGAGTTCGTCACTGACTTCAATTCGAGGCTTGGGCATAGCGATATTTGGTCCAGCAACGCGTCCGCGTCGAGATTATGCGCGCGATCATATCCAAAGCCGCCAGGTTACACTAGCGCCGACGACTCAGCCAGATCCGTGCGAACTGCACACGGAGGAAGACTATCCACCTCCATATCAACGGCCGCTTCGCTGAAACCGGTTCACGACGCCGATGAGTGCTGGCTGCCCCACACCGGAAACAAATCAGCGTGTTCTCGGCGATGTCCGTCTGGCAGTTAGAGCACCGCATCGCACTTCCTGGTTGTTGCTAATTCGAGGCACGTCCACTCTGGCGGGACGGGCGCGTGAGCCTGACAAATCGACCAACTACCGCGCCAGAAACATCCGTAGCCGCCTCTCCTCGGTGTAGCGCCGGATAGGAACAGAGAGCCACTCAAGTCGGTCGACCAACCGAGTTGAGTCCGCCAAGTCAGTATTCGTCGTGAGCGCGCGGGACGACTGTCCAGCCAGAAACAGGTCAGCCACGGAACCCGTGAACGCGACAATCACTGAAGTCTCAGCTCCAATCGGCTAGACCGCCGCGGCGAGTCACCCGCCGGCCTCCACGATCTGAAGTAATAGTTCCAATGCACGCTCGTAGGCGGGCGCGATCTCGAGCGCGTTTATTACTTCGCGTTTCGCGTCGTCGACTCGTTCATCAGAAAGATAGGTTTCGGCGAGGTCAACATGCGTAGCGACCCGGTCGATCGGTCCGATCGCCAAACTGACTTCGAATTCGCGAGCGGCCGTGCCGTAATCATCACGGGCCTTCGCCAGCTGGCCAAGGGCCTGATGCGGTATCGAGTCAAACGGGTCAATCTCGACGATGAGCTCATAGGCGCGCCTCCTCCGGCGTTCGTCGCCAAACTCCTCCGCCAGCGAAGCCAGACGTCGAGCCGACTCAATATCGCGATGGTCGTACTCCAAATGCGTCTCAAGATAATCCATCGCTAATCTTGTATTCCCTTGTTCGACCGCAATCTCAGCCAGCGGCACCCTAGGACTACTAGCCCCCGTCGCCGCCGGAGCTAGCTCGACTGCCACCTCGAAAGCGCGCGCGGCCGCCTCAATTTCTCTATCCGCCTGCAGCGCTCGACCAAGCGCCATCTGAACCGGAAAGCTTCCTGGGTGCTCTTCACCCAAGGAGCGCAGCATCGCAAGCCGGTCCTCTGGCTCCGCCGCGGACACCTCTTCCTCGGGCCCGAGCATCGCGCGACGAAGGTCACCAAACCGTGCCTCGACTGCCACATCGAACGAAGCTTGCAAGACGTCGAAGTTGAGTCCGGACTGCGCCAACGCCTCCTCCGTGTCAAGACCGTCGCCGTACGCGCGCAACAAATCACCAATGGTCCCTTCCCCGTAATGAGCAACGATGTGCTCAACAAGAACCGAGGCTTGAAAGTAGGCCATCGAGATGGTCTCAGGCCGAGAGAAACCACTGTTCAGATCGCGCAGCGACAGCACGTCATCCTGATTTAACGCGGTCGCAAAACCGAGGTCCTGGTCCCGTGCCCAATCGGCACGAGCCCTCTTCTGTTCGAACGTCGACAACCCCTCTGTGAGCCACCGGGGCACCCGCTGGTTGGACATCTGCAGCGTAATGACGTGCGCCATCTCATGCCAAAGCGTCGACTGCCAGTTGAACTCGCCGGGCGTGCGCGCACGCGGGGAATCCAGAGTGACCACCTTGCCAAAGCAAGCCCCCAACGCGCCAATCATTCCAGGGAGTCCGAGAGTACGCACCGCGAAATCATCATGACGCGGGAAAACCTCAACCAGAATCGGTCCTTCCACCTCGAACCCGTACCGGTCCGACAAGTCGACTAGCGCCCGTTGGGCCAGTGACATTACGTAGTTTTTCAGCACGGGTGCTTCGTCTCGGTGAAGCCGAACGACGAGATCGCCCATCTCGAAAGTTTCGAATTCATCCAGACTGTCCAGCAGGCCGAGCAGGTTGTAAGTGACTACGTCGTAGGGATCTTCGGCGAACGAGCGTTCCAACGCCACGCGCGCCCCGGGTTCATCACCGGTACGCAAAAGATGCATCCCCAATTCGGCATAGCTGCGAGTATTCGCAGGATCGATTTCTAGTCCCCGACGCACCAGCGAGACCGCTTCTTCAAACCGGTAGTTGCGTGCCGCCAAATTGCCAGCAACTCGAAAAACCTCACCGTAAACCGGATTGATTTCCAGTACGCGAGCAACTTCGAGCTCGAAGTCATCCAAGCGGTCTTCGACATAAGCCACTGCCGCGATCAACGACCGCGCCTCGAGACTATGTTCGTTAATCGCTAACGCCCGATCCAACGAACCACGGGCTGCTTCGTGGTTTCGGTCATCCAGATCACGCTGCGCGATGAAGAGGTGTTCCCCGACGTCGCCCGGCGCGAGTTCGATGGCTGCCGCTGCAGCGCTCCTAGCAGCGGGAGGGTCGGTGTCGGCCATAGCCTTGGCGAGACCCAAATGCGCCGGCGCCCATCGATCATCAAGTCTCAGCGCGTCGGCAAAAGACCCCGATGCTTCAAGTTGGTCGTACTTGTCTCCGAAGAGTTCCCCCCAAAGTGTGTGTAGCGCCGGATCGTCTGGCTCAGCAAGCGATGCATCGCGAATCAGGCTGTTCGCCATGCGATGCTCCCCCAGCGCCCGGGCAGCCCGGGCGGCTCGATACATGTCAAGTGGCTCCCGCGACCGCTGCAACCTGTCAAGAAGCACCTCGAGCCGCGGCGTCGCCTCATCCCTCCGCCCCAGGTAATCGTGAAGTAACGCCAACTCTAGGCTCGCCGCACTGATCGGGTTAGCGCTCGCGACTGGCCTCAATCGGTTTTCTGCTGCCTCGTAATCCCCGCGTAGGACCTCTAGTCGAGCCAGCAACGCCGTCGCGGACGGGTCGCTGGCGTCGCGTGTGGATGCCAGTGCATAGGCATCGTCATAGGCGCCATGCGCTATCGCGGCGGTCGAATCTCTATGAAATTGCCGCTCTTGCTCCTCCGTGTAGGGCGGCTGGGCAACCGCCGCCACTGGGCCTAAGAAAGCTCCACCTAGAAACGCGCCGGTGAGGCAGATCGCCGGAAGGCCAGTGAATACAGAACGAGAAACACTCAGCGACACGCACACCTCCCAATGGCTTTCACAAACACAAAAAAAGTTCGCTATATCGTGACCATCTGGCCCATCGGACCTGGCCAATAACCCTTTGTACGCAACTTCGGTTCTCCTGATGCAGTCCTGGGGTGTAAAGTGCGTCGCCCACTCGGCATCACAAGAACGCGACCGACTGGTGGGAGGGAATATCGAAGCGGCGTCGGCACTTATTGCAAGACACCATCTCGTCGACCCGCACCATGTAATCCCGAAGCTTCCGGTGCATCTCCCGGTCCTGTGAATCAGCACCGCGCGGCGGCTTGTCCTTCTTGAGCCGGCGGATCCACCGCACCTGGTATTCTCCCCGGTGCCGGCACTTCGGGCAGGTGTAGGTCGCCGGCTTCAGCTCCTCTTGCTCGTTAAAAAACTCTCGCTCGTGGCGTGGCATATGAAGATCATACCCGCGGACGGACGTTTCAGCGCGGTCTTATAAAGGGCAGGTATCCGCTAATGTCACAGGTTGGAACAGTCGTGTTCTATGTCTCGGGACACGGTTTTGGACACGCATCCAGACAAATTGAGGTTATTAATGCGCTGACAGCTCTACAACCTGATACTTCTGTTGTCATCCGCACAAACGCTCCCCGGTGGCTGTTCGATCGAGCATTGACCCGTCCGTGCAAATTCGCGGTGCTTGAACCAGATACCGGTGTCATACAGGTCGATAGCCTCCACGTGAACGCCAGCGCCACAATCGCCAGGGCCTGGGATTTTCATCGTACGCTCGAACACAAAGCTTGCGATGAAGCGCGACTCTTGGATGAGCACGGTACCGCCCTCGTCGTGGGCGACATTCCTCCCCTGGCTTTCGCAGCGGCCAAGGCGGCTGGTGTCCCCGGAATCGGCATCGGCAACTTTACCTGGGACTGGATCTACGACCACTATGGGGACCTAGTGGCGACCACTCCAGACTTACTACCTCGACTCCGGGCGGCCTACAGCCTAGGGGACATGGCGCTGCGACTTCCGATGGCAGCGGGATTCGAGACATTCCGTAGGGTCGTTGACGTGCCGCTGGTGGCACGACACTCACGGCAACCGCAGAACCACACGCGCGCCGAACTGGGGCTTCCCATCGATTGTCCGCTGGTCCTCGTATCGTTCGGCCGATATGGACTCGAAGCGATCGATTGGTTGCAGGTGGGCAAGTTGCGCGACATCGGGGTAGTGGTGACCGATGATCCGGTCGACGGCGGAGCGACAGCAGCGCGACCGAGCACTCCGAACGTGTATCAGCTCAACATCCCTGCCATCACGAAACAGGGAATCCGGTATGAGGACATCGTGGCAAGCGTCGATGTTGTTCTGAGCAAGCCCGGATACGGAATCATCGCCGAGTGCGCGGCCAACGACACAGCACTGCTCTACACGTCACGAGGCGCCTTTGCGGAGTATCAGGTACTCGTCGACACCATGCCCGAGTTCGTTCGATGCGAATACATCGAACAAGACGAACTGTTCTCGGGGTCGTGGTCGTCCGCCCTACAGAAGTTACTAGATCAACCTACGGCGCCCCGCGCGCGCACCGACGGCGCCGAGGTCGTCGCGAGACGACTCGCCTCCTACTTGTAAAGACTCACTAAGGTTTCCTGCATGTCACGAGCGACCAAATGCGCGGGATGTTGACCTTCTCAATGGAAATCGGTTCGAGGCCCGCCTGCGCGAGGAACGCCGTTAAATCAAGGTCGGCCTTGAAACCAAAATGAACGGTGAGCGGCGAAATGAAACGCTCAAGGCAGGCCCCAAGCCGGTGGGAACTGCGGAAATGACTCAGGAACACGAAACGGCCGCCACGCCGGCAGACCCGGCGCATCTCATGCACCGCCTTGATTGGATCCGACACCACGCTGATGGTATACGGGGCGTAAACTACGTCGAACGACTCTTCCGGGAATGTCAACGCCTCGGCATTCATGCGCAGCAAGCGTACGTTAGCGAGGCGGCGCCTAGCGACCCGCCGTCGCGCCCTATCGAGCATCGAAGCGGACAAGTCGATACCGGTAACACCGCAGTCCCGCGGATACAGCGCGAGGTTAATTCCCGTACCAACACCTACCTCCAGAACGCGATCCCCAGGACGGATACCCAGGCGCCCGATCGACTCGAGACGACCCGGATGCAACGTCGGACCGAAGACTAGGTCAAGTGCGGGACCGATTTTATCGTAGACTCCCTCGACAAAATCGGTTTCGACCTGCGCGACAGAGAGAGTCCGAGTCATGGAATCCGTCGACGCGAGAGTTTCTTTAGAGGTTAGCTGTCGGTATTCCGGGGGCATGCTCTGGGGCTCCAGCGTTAGCGGCGACTCAGGGGAGGGCAACCTAACTACCACGCCCGTCCGCAGAGACGACGACCCCGCGACTATAGCCGCTCACCAGAGGATGGGCAAGGTGGCGGTCACGAAATAGAAAGTCGGCTTCGGCATCGCCAAGCGACACACGATGGCCACCGATTCAGACTAGGCCAGTAATGAACCCCAAACTGACGGTTCACAAAAGCTCCACGCTATTCCTGAATGAGACGCGGCTGCCGGCCCGGGCTAGATGACCACCTGCCCGCCCAACTCAATTACAGGATTCGTTCTCATAACTCCTTAAGACATAACATGTTGAGCGCCATCGAAAGTTTGACTCCAAGGTCAGACCGCCAGTATAGTGCTCCGCAGATAGGCCGGGAGAAACGTCTCCTTCCGTCCTCGACACCAAGGCCGTGCAGGAAGACAGGCTCCTCTCCGCAGAGCAACTGCTACTGACGACGCTACTGCTCAAGGTAGCAGTCACAGCAACACTCGCAACGATGCTCGTCCGTTTCGGGCAGTTTCGCCGAATTTTGCTGACGGAAAAACGGGCCTGGCGGGAACGACTAACC
>UINC01002265.1_pt1 | contig 11222 bp, 9 predicted proteins | sample 5385821 | NCBI WGS metagenome assembly UINC01 (sample SAMEA4666929, study PRJEB26691) | marine metagenome | isolation source: Pacific Ocean | place: Pacific Ocean | collected 2011-10-13 | reverse complement strand
CGGAGTGAAAGCGGTTGCGCCGACAGGACTGGTACGGATCGAAGTTACCATTCCTAGCCAAGTGGATTCAGTCACCATTCTTGGTGAGATTCTCGAGGTACGTAGACTGGATGGGCACGATATTTTTACATCGCCTGGGCGACCAATTGCCATTATCAGTAACGTTGAAGTTGGTTATCTGTCTCGTTGACTAGGCTTCACGAAGTTATTCACGGCAGTTGATAATCGATGCTGCAATCTGATTTGTATGCCGTGATATTTTGCGATCCTAATAATTTGATCCCTCCTTGGTTTCAAGATCGCAGGAATATTGACTGAGTAGTAGCTAAGATAGTTAAACTCATGAAAGTAGCGAACATTAATTTCGTTGATTTATTTAAGGCGGATATGACCCTTGCCCATTGATGTCACCAAAGAAGGCCGACAGAGTATGCATGTGTACGATGTCATGGTCGTGGGAGCTGGCCCTTCGGGGTTGGCTGCCGCGATTGCAGCAAAACAGTGTGGACTCGATTACAAGGTCTTGGAGCAGGGACTTCTAGTCAATTCCATCTTTCATTTTCCTGTAAATATGAGGTTTTTCACGACCCCAGAATTACTGGAAATTGGCGGACTTCCCTTTGTGACGCCTTACGATAAGCCGACGCGCCAGGAAGCTCTTCGATACTATCGTCGGGTCACTGACAGCTATCAGCTGGATATTGAACTTGGAGAATCAGTAGTTGACTTGAAATCACCAGAAGCGACTTCAAGGAAGGAATTTACAGTCGAAACACAATCAGAAGGTAAAGGGAAGCGGCAGTTTTATAGCCGTACGGTGGTGCTTGCACTTGGCTGCTACGATTATCCCAACCGTTTGAGTATTCCTGGTGAAGACTTGCCTCATGTGTCGCACTATTACAGTGAACCGCATGCTTATTATCGTAAACAGGTCATCGTTGTCGGTGGGAAGAATTCTGCTGCTGAAGCTGCACTTGAGTTGTTTCGTGCCGGTGCAAGAGTAACGTTAGTACATCGCCGAGGAGAACTCGGGCAATCGATAAAATACTGGGTGCGACCGGATATTCTGAATCGCATCACGGAAGGATCCATTACAGGGTGTTTCGAAGCGCAGGTTGTCGAGATTCGTGTGGGCGAGATCGTCATTGAAACCCAGGGCAAACTACATACATTACCGGCTGATGCGGTCTTCTTATTGACGGGTTATCGGACTGATACGAGCTTGATGAGCCAGGCGGGGGTGCGGATTGCCCCGGACACTTATATTCCTGAGCATGATCCTGCAACGTTTGAAACCAACGTTGATGGTCTCTACATTATTGGAACTGCAATAACTGGTATTCACAGTGGTCGTATCTTCATTGAAAACGGCCGATTCCACGGTCAAGTAGCGATCAAGCAGATTCTAAAACGATTCAACCGCAAGAAGAATTGAATATTCAGGGTAAAACTACTGAAGTTGACGGGATTGCGATGGGTAACGTGCGACCAGAAGCTTCATCTCAAGTAATTCGATGAGTGATTCACACCGCTTGGCAAGTCCTTCGCGTTCAAGTAGCGCCTGTTTCTCTATCGCGTCGATGTCAAGATATTGAGCGAGTGCATTAACAAGGTCTTCATCGGAGACTGACTTCGGTAATCTTCCCTCAGCGTTTTCATTTTTGGCACTTTGAGTCAGTAATTCTTCCAGGCGACCACGACTCCCTTGTATGGCTAAGCGGGTCACTTCGTCTACGGGTTCTGCGATACCACTAACGCGCGCGATTCGATAACCTTGACCATTATCCTCGCCACAAATCTTGAATTTTTGTAATCCTCTGAGGACAATGTTGTAACGGCCATCTTTTAATGTTTCCGAATGTGTAATCAGTCCGGCACATCCAACGGAAAACACTGCTGGACGCCCTTCATAGTCACTTTCCCAACCTGATCTGAGTAGGGTCATTCCAATAATTCGATCTCCAAGGAGAGCATCAGTAATCATCCTCTTGAATCGGAGTTCGAAGATATGTAACGGTAGAAAAACATTTGGAAAGAGCACCGTGTTGGGCAGCGGAAAAATTGGAATAGATGGCGGTAACATTAGCGTGACTTTGCAGTGGTTACATTCCAGGTGATTCTTATTTCACAAGAGATCCCAAGTTACTACGCATGACTATTTAGTATAGTCGTCGCAATAAACCGCTCGTTCACTCAGTCCTCTTATATAAGATTTTAGCACGCTGGGCGTGAAAAAATTCCAAGGGATTAATTCAGTTGAGGGCTGCGTCCGCTTGTTCGTGCGCATGGTATGAACTGCGCACGAGAGGTCCTGATTCCACGTGTTTGAATCCGAGATCCTTTGCTATACAAGCCAATTCGTTGAATTCGTCTGGATGATAGTACCGTGCCACAGGCAAGTGAGCCGGGGATGGACGCAAGTACTGACCGATTGTTAGTCTCTTACAGCCAGTTGCATACAGATCTTGTAAGGTTGTTATTACTTCATTCCAATATTCCCCAAGCCCGACCATGAGGCCTGACTTTGTCGGTATAGTCGGTTGAAGGGCATGCGATCGACCTAGCAGTTCAAGTGCTCGATCATACTTTCCACCCGGTCGTGCCGTTCGATAAAGTCGTGATACGGTTTCCAGATTGTGATTCAAGACATCGGGTTTACTCTGAAGAATTGTGTGAAGTGATTCTACCTTACCTTGAAAATCAGGGATAAGCACTTCCAACCGGCAAGTTGGGCGTAGTGTGCGGGTTGCTCGAATTGTTTCTGCGAAGATCGATGCTCCACCATCAGGTAGATCGTCACGGTCGACTGAAGTAATCACGGCATAGTTGAGTTCGAGCGTTTTAATGGCTTTAGCTATGCGTGCAGGTTCATCGCCGTCGACTTGACCGGGATTACCGTGCACGACATTACAGTAGCCGCATGCCCGTGTGCAGACGTCACCCAGGATCATGAAGGTCGCTGTACCGTGATGCCAACACTCGCCGATGTTCGGGCAGTTGGCTTCCTCACAGACAGTGTGTAGGTTTAATGACTGAACGAGCTGCTTGAGACGAATATAATTCTTGGTGCCAGGTGCTTTCACCTTAAACCAAGGAGGTTTGCGTTCTCTTGGTAGTGGGTTGGCTGGTATGGGACGACCACGTTGTAGAGTGACTGGATTCGACACCCCTATATGTTATCAAGAGACTTGGAGTTGTGTGGATAGGAACCTGAAGCCCGTTCAGGAATAGGAAGACTAAGAGTATCCAAATATCTTAAACTTGTAGTTTTTTTTGCTAAATCTTACCCTGTCAGTGATGAATGTGTTCTTGATCGATGGCACCTATGAATTGTTTAGGCATTTTTATGCAGTGCCGAACTTCACCAACGCGGCTGGTCAGGAGGTTGGTGCAGTCAGAGGAGTAGTGCGATCAGTCTTGAGCATGCTGGAAGACCGCGTGACACATATTGGCGTTGCTACCGATCATGTTGTCGAATCATTCAGAAACAAGATGTGGCCAGGGTATAAATCTGGTGAGGGCATTGACCCGGTATTGATGTCGCAGTTCCCGTTGCTTGAGCACGCTCTGACCGCAATGGGGGTGCAAGTTTGGCCAATGATCGAATTTGAGGCTGATGATGGACTGGCATCTGGGGCGGCGAAGGCCGCGTCTAATCCCGAGGTTGAGCAGGTGTTTATCTGTACTCCAGACAAGGATCTGGCCCAGTCCGTAGTTGGTACACGAGTTGTGCAATTTGATCGGCGCCTAGGAGAGGTAAGGGACGCTTCAGCCGTTAAGGTGAAATATGGTGTAGGTCCTGACTCAATTACCGACTATTTAGCACTCACTGGCGATACAGCTGATGGATATCCTGGACTTGCCGGATGGGGCGCTAAGTCGTCGAGCTTGGTACTCGCTCGATATGGGCATATTGAGTCAATACCGGTTTCGGGAGATGTGTGGGATGTGAAGGTTCGTGGCGCTGCCAAACTTGCAGTGACTTTAGCTAAGAATAGGGAACTTGCATTAACATTTCGAGATTTGGCCACGTTACGCACGGATGCGCCTGTGTTCGACACGGTCGATGAACTGAAGTGGGGCGGACCGCGAGAGGATTTTATTGATTACTGCACTCAGATGGATGCTCAGGCGATCTACCGCCGAGTCGACCGTCTCGCTATTCAGAGATCAGAGTGAACCTTTTATTGCGTTAGAGGTTTGCGCTTATTGGGAAATGAGTTCGTCATTATAACGGAGGTGTTGCAGTATGGTTGAAAATCAAAACCTTGGTATCACTTGGCTCGGTCATGCGACGTTTGTGCTCACGTCACCTAGCGGTAAGAGAATTCTCATTGATCCTTTCCTAACGTCGAACCCATCTTGTCCGAAAGGTCAAAAAGAAACAGACGAGCTTGATCTAATTCTCATTACACATGGCCACCATGATCATCTAGATTTGGACGATCTCAGAGCGATCTCACGAGCAACAGGTGCTCCAATTGTCTCAATCCTCGAACTGGCAAATTGGCTGGAGAGTCAAGGATTCGCTAATGTGCATGGTATGAACAAGGGTGGCACCCAACGTGTAGCAGGTGTTGACGTCACAATGGTGTCGGCCAGCCACAGTTCCAGTGTCCAAGACCCGAAGGATAATCATTTAGTGCCTGTGGGTGAGCCTGTCGGCTACGTGATCCGATTTGAGAATGGTCAGACGATCTACTTTGCGGGTGATACCGACGTGTTTGGTGATATGACGATTATTAGACGGTTATATGAACCAGAAATTGCCTTTTTGCCGATCGGGGACCACTTTACGATGGCTCCTCGAGGTGCAGCGTTGGCAGTTGAATTACTCGGGGTGCGGAAGGTTGTGCCGATGCATTATGGTACGTGGCCAGTATTAACAGGAACCCCAGCAGAACTGGGTAAGCTGTTGCCTGCCGGTGTAGAAATGCTCACACTCAAGCCGGGTGAGACTGTTTGAGAATCTCGCAATCGTGTTTGCGGATTAGCTTTTTCGGCGATCGACGATCCGCTTGGCCTTAAGGTCAAAGCGGGGAAGGGTCCCGGCAGGTACGATAGCGACTGGGATTCTCACTGCCAGTCGCTGAGACAGGGCCTCACTGAGTGCTGGCGCAACACTGGCGGCCGCTTCAATTTCTAGGTGCACCTCTTCCATTGCCCTTTGCTTAGTCCGTACGATTCTAAATTCATCAACCTCGAACTCACGAACTATCGCTTCGATGGAGGACGGATATATGTTGATGCCACGCACCACCATAAGATCATCAGCTCGGCCAATCAACCCATCTGGCACCATAAGAGAGGTACGAGTGCATCCACACTGGCGTCCGCCACCTCGAACAAGATCACCTGTTCGATAACGGATCACTGGCCAGCCTGGCCGACCGAGGTTGGTGATAATGAGTTCACCAATCTCGCCGGTATCAACTGGTTCATTGGTAGTCGGATCGAGAATTTCTGCAATAAATTCAGACTCGATTAAATGAAGGCCACATTGTTTCTCGCAGGTGAAGCCGTACGCACCAATTTCGGTAGCGCCAGCGTGATCGAAGCATTGCGCACCCCAAGCGGTTTCGATTTGTGCTCGCACTGTTGGAATTGAGGCGCCTGGTTCACCTGCATGGATAGTGGCCCGAACGCCAAGTTCTGTAAGGTTGATGCCCTCGTCCCGTGCCACTTCAGCTAAACGTAGGGCGTAAGTTGGTGTGCTTAAAAGGGCTGTGGCGCCGGCGTGACGCAGTAGGTGCAAACGCGCCTTCGAATCTAGGCCGCCTCCTGGAATTGTCAAGGCTCCGAGTTTGATGCCTGCGTTGTGGGCAGCCCAAAAACCAATAAATGGTCCGAATGAAAACGCTAGAAAAAGCCGGTCTTTGTTATTCAGACTAGCCCCATGATAGACGTATTGCCAACACTCCGCCCACCAGTTCCAACTTTCTTCGGTGTCGAGAATGGTTAATGGTTTTCCAGTAGTGCCAGACGTTTGGTGGTAGGTGATGTAACGGTCACGTTCATAGGTAGCGATTGTACCCAATGGGGGTGTTGTAGCTTGGTCAGCGACGAGTTCAGACTTCGTTGTAAATGGCAGCGCTTCAAACTGATCCCAATCTAGTGGAGTCGTGATTGAGTCGAACTTTCGTGCATAGAATCTATTTTCTGGAAGAATCGTGTCGAGAAGTTCATTGAGCTGTTCGAGCTGCCTCGTACGAATCTGTTCAGGTGTGGCTGTTTCGAGATCAGGTTTATATATCAAAGCAATTCGTCAAGATTACGGAAGCGGCAATGTTTTACTATTCAGCGTAGCTCGAATAATAGTCGGATAGGTCTCACGCATTGACCCGTGTAAAAAACAGGTCTGTTCACCCATTCGAACGGAACGTTTCGCACTCTCGTCGGTTTCGTCAGCATCCATGAAGACTTGCGTGTCTGTTGGGCCGGCTTCTGCGCTTGTACCATTTGGTCCAGGTTGCAGGTAATTATTGAATTGTACAATCTGACTTGAACGAACGTTCTGTTTTGTGATGTAGGCGTAGCGTCCAAGCTGCGTCATATAGCAGAATCCCACGCCTGCCGACAGATAGGCGAGAGGTCCTGGGGCTGTGGTTCCGCCAGCCGCGTCGCAGAGAAAACGGAAGCTGCTGCCAAGTGGCTGAAATAGATGAATGTCTGTTTCGAAGAGATCATTGCCGACCAATCTAGCTTCCGAATGAATGTGCAGCGTACGCTTCTGTTCTGCCTGTAAGCTTGATCCGGCACCTCCTGTTACTCCATGCTTCACTTCGGCCGTCTTTATTTTCGTGACAAGATTTTCTCGAAAGCTGTTGTTTGTAGCTGGTTGCAGGTTGTGAAAACTCTCTTGAGGCTTGACTACCAAATCGTTCGGCGAGGGCGCCATGTCAGAGAGTGAAACTTGATTGCCATTTAGTTGGAGTGCAAATGTATTTGTGAATAGGTCTCGCATTACTGCGTGTGCTGGTGAAAGATCAGAGGCCTTCATCACAAGTGGTGCCAGAATTTCAGGAGAGGCATCCGATTCCAATTTGACAGTCAACTCAGCCGGGACACCTTCTCCGATCATGTCACCTCGTAAGGCTGAGCCGGTCATCGTGTACTTTGTATCCTGATCGACGGCGAGCGAGTGGACATTGACTTTATTGGCCCGCAAAAGTTCCACAAGTTGGCTCATGTAGCAGAATTGGAGGCCTGCAGCAAAAAAGGCGAGAGGAAATGGTGCGAGATCAGTGCCATTCAGATATGGACCTTCGTCTGAAACTAATCTCCACGTTGCTCCCGGCGGCACTAATTGACGGACGACTGCCTCCTTCTGCATACCGTCAAGAGACCGAATGTCGATACGATAGGACAGTTGACTTGGTATCGGTCCTGGACTCGTGGAAGCAGTAGCTTCTGAGTCATCCACTTTATAGACCAACGGAGTATTGAAATCCTGCAGTCTTGGCATCTTTACTTCGCTCCCGCTATCTTCCCTATTGACTTTTACACTGTATTATAGCCGGTCTAGAGGAAGCTGATTGACGGCTCCTACCAGCCGCAATCATAATGGTTTAATGGAACACCTCGTTACTACAAATACGCACCCTGATGAATATAAACACTGGAAGTTAACCTTTGAGGGCTCACTTGCTCGGCTTTCGATGGATGTCCAAGAAGATGGCGGTTTGCGCCCAGGTTACTCTCTAAAGTTAAATTCGTACGATTTAAGTGTCGATATCGAGCTGGCTGATGCGCTACAGCGCATTCGATTTGAGCACCCAGAAGTGCGAGTTGTAGTCATTACCAGCCTAAAAGAGAAGATTTTTTGCGCTGGCGCGAATATATTCATGCTTGGCACATCCTCTCATGCCTTCAAGGTTAATTTCTGTAAATTCACCAACGAAACACGTCTGGCTATTGAGGATGCAAGTGAAAATTCAGGATTAAAGTTTGTGGCAGCCGTGAACGGTATTTGTGCTGGAGGTGGTTACGAATTGGCATTGGCGTGCGATGAAATTCTGCTAGTTGACGACGGGAACTCTGCCGTCAGCTTGCCCGAAGTTCCGCTATTGGGTGTGTTGCCTGGCACCGGTGGTTTGACGAGGGTGATCGATAAGCGTAAGGTCCGTCCGGACCTCGCAGATATTTTTAGTACATTAGTAGAAGGTGTGAAAGGGAAGCGTGCGGTCGAGTGGCGTCTGGTTGATGCCGTTCATTCTCGTTCGCGGTTTCAAGAGGCGGTGACTGAACGCGTGACTGAGTTGGCTGCTCAGTCGGATCGACCCGAACAGGAATCTGGAATCACTCTTGAGTCCGTTGAGCCCGTGATTTCCGATACAAAAATAGTGTACTCATCTGTCACATTATCGTTCGATCGCCCTAAGCGTACCGTTGAATTAACGGTGCATGGGCCAACCGAAACACAACCAGACACGCTTGATGAGATCGTTTCGCTCGGCGCTGAGTATTGGCCTCTACGCGCGTTTCGGGAACTCGATGCTGCTCTCTTGCACTTGCGGTTGAATGAACCAGAGATAGGCCTTGTTATACTCAAGACCGTGGGCAAGGCGGAAGCAGTACTCGCGGTTGACAAGGCGCTACACGCTCATGCTTCGCACTGGCTCGTTCGAGAGATTCGCTTACTCATGAAACGTACTTTAAAGCGATTGGATCTGACAGCTCGAAGTTTTATTGCCTTGATCGAACCGGGATCGTGTTTTGTCGGATCTCTGTTCGAAATCGCGTTGTCAGCCGATCAGTCGTTCATGTTGGACGATCCCGATCGTGCGAATACTATTGCTCTGTCTCCTCTCAATGGCGGTGCTTACCCGACGAGTAACGGTCTGACTAGACTAGAAATTCGATTTCTGGCTGAGCCGAGCCGTGTGGCTGAACTTTTGACTCGCGATAGTTCATTTGACTCGCAGGATGCACTGACTCGGGGCCTCGTGTCATCGTCTCCAGACGACTTGGACTGGGATGAGGAGGTCCGACTTGCAATTGAAGGCCGTTCCGCGATTTCACCTGACGCCCTCACTGGCCTTGAGGCCAACCTTCGGTTTCCTGGTCCTGAGACACTTGAAACGAAGATTTTTGGGCGATTATCCGCGTGGCAGAACTGGATTTTTCAGCGACCCAATGCAGTTGGTGAACGGGGCTCACTCAAGGTATATGGTGTTGATGGACGTCCCGACTTCGATTGGCGACGCACCTGAGTGATTTACAAGGAACACATGTATGGAGATAGCTTGACTCATGATATCGAGTGAACGAATTCCGAACAACGTTGACCTGGCAAGCAATAAGCGTTTGCAAAGAGCACTTGAGCACTGGCAGCCAAAGTATCTCGACTGGTGGCGAGAAATGGGGCCAGAGGATTTCCAAGATCATCACCAGGTCTACCTGCGAACCGCGATTAGTGTTGATGCTGCTGGATGGGCCCATTTCGACTTCGTCAAACTACCTGAATATCGGTGGGGTATTTTTTTGGCCGAGCCCGTGAAGGACAAGGTAATTGGATTTGGCGACCTGATGGGGAAACCAGCTTGGCAAGAAGTGCCTGGAGAATTTCGCAATCAACTCCGGCGTCTGATAGTGACCCAGGGGGATACCGAACCGGCGTCGGTCGAACAGCAGCGCAAACTGGGATCAAAATGTCCGAGTCTCTATGATCTCAGGAACCTTTTTCAAGTGAATGTTGAAGAGGGTCGCCATCTCTGGTCGATGGCCTACCTATTGCACTCATACTTTGGCCGAGACGGTCGAGATGAGGCTGAGGATTTACTCGCTCGCACTAGCGGGAACGCGGACAAGCCACGTATTCTTGAGGCGTTCAATGAGCCGATTGATAATTGGCTCGATTTCTTCATGTTTACTATGTTCACCGACCGTGACGGTAAATCACAATTGATGTCGCTTTCCGAGAGCGCACTTGACCCATTAGCGCGTACAACCCGCTTCATGCTGACCGAAGAGGCACACCACATGTTCGTTGGTGAGAGTGGCATATCTCGCATTCTTGAGCGAACCTGTCAGTTAATGAAGGAGGCGGGTGGAGTAGCCGAGGATGTACGCCGGCAGGGAGGGATAGATTTGCCGATGATTCAACGGCATCTAAATTTCTGGTTCAGCCGAAGTCTCGATCTACATGGCAGCGAGGTCTCGAGCAACGCCGCTTCCTACTTTTCCAATGGTTTGAAAGGTCGAGCGCGAGAAGAAACGTTCCAAGATCATACGGTTGTGGATACGTACTACGATATGGAGGTATTTGAGGAGGGTCGCCTGCAGCGGCAAGAGGTACTAATGCGCAAAGCGATGAATGAGGTTCTTCGCGACTGGTACGTTGGTGACTGTCAGGCTGGTATGGACCGGTGGAACAAGGTGCTCGAAAATTACGGGCTATCAGACCGCCTGTACCTACCAGACAAGAAATTTGGCCGCAGCATCGGAATTTATTCAGGATTTTATTTTGACCCGCAGGGGCAGTCTATTTCTTTCGCAGAATGGGATAGAAGACGGAATGAGTGGCTTCCTTCGACCGATGACAAGAATTACCTTTTGAGTATCATGGCTGAGCCAATCTTTGAGCCAGGTGTTTTTGCCAATTACATCGCTCCACCTCGGCGTGGCATCAATCGGCTACCAGTTAACCATCAGTATGTGAGGGCCGAAGCGTAAGGCGCCGTCTTTCTCAAGCATTCCAGAACAGTCCCTCTAGAATTCTATGATTCATTCGATTGCTGTCCTCGGCGCCGGAATTATGGGCCATGGTATCGCGCATGCTGCAATGACTGCAGGATTTGATACACGATTATTCGATGTTTCGGAAAAGGCCTTAGCGCTTGCGCGCACGGAGATCGAGTCTATCGGCAGAGTTGGTGTCGAGCGAGGTAAGGTCACTTCGTCTGAGGTCGCTGACACCATGGAACGGTTAACACTTTGCCAGGATATTGCTAGTGCGGTCGACGGTGTTGGTTTAGTGATTGAAGCAGTGCCTGAACAGATGGATTTGAAATTGGCCTTGCTCAATGACCTGGAACAACTGGCGCCACAACAGGCAATCATTGCATCCAACACGTCAGCGCTCAGCCTCACTGAGATGTCAACAGCTCTATCAGACCCTGGACGTGCCGTCGGCATGCACTTCTTCAATCCTGTGCACAAGATGAAGCTAGTCGAAATTGTTCAAACTTTAGACACTACGTCAGAAACCGTTCAGACCATCG
>UINC01002264.1_pt1 | contig 11223 bp, 8 predicted proteins | sample 5385821 | NCBI WGS metagenome assembly UINC01 (sample SAMEA4666929, study PRJEB26691) | marine metagenome | isolation source: Pacific Ocean | place: Pacific Ocean | collected 2011-10-13 | reverse complement strand
CCCAGTTCTGGGGTGGTGAAGAAGAAGCTAACCGCCCAAGGCGACGGCTTGTCCAGGGATACCGCCAACGCTTCAACCACTACCTTGGTTCGACTTCAGCACCTAGGATTCGACAGGGCGCACCCAAAAGGTACGCCCGCCAATATCGACCTCTACTACTTCGATTTCTTGAACCATTACTTGTAAGCCAGGTACTCGCTGGGTTTCATGCCCTGCTTGTAGACCATCTCCAACTCGTCGTTGGTTGGCTTTCCCATTTGTCGAGAGGTTGCTGGGGAATCTCCGGCGCAGAATTTCCTTGTTGAATCAGGAGATTATCTACTTGAGGTCCGTTTCCGTGGGTGATCACGACCCGATTTCCGGAGCGGATCAGCGGGGCTAGTTGTCTACACGCCAGTTCCATATTGGACATCTGCTGCACAACATCGCCTGAATCATCTTCTGCGAGTATCGCGTTGCCACCGAGCGCGATGACGATTGTCTTAGCTGAATCAGACATTGGTTCCACAAGGGGGCATTTCGAGAAACATTCATCATTTCGGAGCACGAATTGAACCACAATGGTTCGGTCGAGGGCAAATCAAATGATTCTAGCTAAAGTCACGTAACAAAAAGTTTACATCTACGACACACCTGAGAAACATCACCTGGCAATAATAGACTCCCTAGAGCATTTTCGAGCACGGGGGCTACGTGATTCCTTGTTCCCTGTGTTTGTTTTTTAGCCGGGAGCTATTTTCTTTGCCTATTAGATTGCCTTGGTCGGGCAGTCCCTCTGATATACCCACTACTCTAAACCGGCCGGAACCCTCCGGCGGAACAAACGCGCTTCAGGACGACGCCGATCCCGAGCCGCTCCTGGCCTTGCGTGGCATCACGAAGAGGTTCGGAAACCTGGTCGCCAACGACAGCATAGACCTGGATATTTACGGCGGAGAGGTCCATGCGGTTTTGGGTGAAAATGGCGCCGGTAAAAGCACCTTGATGAAGATAATCTACGGTGTTTACCAGCCTGACGGCGGAGCTATACAGTTCAAAGGTGCAGACATCAACATCGGGTCCCCGCGTGACAGCAGGGCCTTGGGAATCGGCATGGTGTTCCAGAATTTCGCCCTTATTCCAGCTCTAACCGTGACCGAGAACGTTGCTCTCTTTCTTCCCGGTCAGGGGATGATTCTAAGCCGACGTGAATTGGTCCGGCAGATAGAAGAAATTTCTGGGAGATACAACTTGCATGTGAGTCCGTCAGCCCGCATCAGCGACCTCACGATGGGAGAGCGTCAAAAGGTTGAGCTGATCAAGCTCATTATGGCTCATGCCCAAGTATTGATATTGGATGAGCCCACAAGTGTTCTCGCTCCCCATGAAGTAGATGGTCTATTCGAAGTCTTCAATGAGCTCCGACGTGACGGCTATGCAATCGTGTTCATCACTCACAAGATCCCAGAAGTGCTGTCGTCCGCCGACCGGATTACCGTACTCAGACACGGGGCGGTGGTGACCAACAGGTCTAGCGAAGGCGTCACCGGCGATGACCTCGTTTCTTTGATGATGGGCATCGATGTTGGAGAGCTGGCCCCGAGAGCCCACATACAAAGTCGCATCGAGTACGACTCCAGAAAACTCGCCTATCAAAGAGATGTGAGCCACTTGGGCGGAACGGCAGCCATAGAATTCAAAGAGGTTTGGACCACTCAGTCCCATGACCCCAGAGGCCTGCATGGGGTGAGTTTCAGCGTGATGCCGGGGCAGATGTTGGGCGTGGCAGGTATATCAGGCAACGGTCAGCAAGAATTAGGCGAAGCTCTGTTAGGAATAATTAGAAGCACAGGTGGGACCATCTCTCTGTTGGGAGAAGACGTGAAAGGCTGGTCGGTAGCCAAGACCCTCGATGCCGGGGTCAGCTACATCACCGAGGATCCTATAGCTATGGCCATGGTGGGGGATATGAGGGTGGACGAGAACCTGGCGCTGGGTGAACTGGCCAATTACAGCAACGGGGGCATCTGGCTGGATATTGCGTCCATACGCGAGAAGATTGCCGCTGCACTGAGCAAATTCCCTCTGCAGTTGGCTGGTCATGAGATGCGGGTAGACAAACTGTCGGGCGGAAATGTCCAAAAGGTAAGCCTCGCCCGAGAAATGGAACTAACCCGCCAGTCAGCGACTGCTCCCAAAGTACTGATGGCTTATTACCCCACCCGGGGATTAGACGTGGTAACCGCTGAATCCACCCGTCGGTTGATGATGGATTACCGGGACCGGGGCGGCGCCATCGTTCTCATATCGGAAGACCTGGACGAATTGTTGGCGCTCAGCGATCACATGGTGGTGATGTTCCAGGGACGCATCGTAGGTGAATTCCCAACCGAATCTGCTTCGATCCAAGAGATCGGCATGCTCATGACCGGGCAGAACGAATAGCCCGTGCAAAGCCCGATATCGCTACAACAGGCACAGGGAATTGCCTTCACGTTAACCGACCGTCCGATCGTTCGGTCCCTTCTCGCCATCGTTTTCGCGTTCGTGGTCTTCGCCATATTCATCGCTGTCATCGGTCGTGACCCGGTGGAGATCTACGGCAAGATGTTTGAGGGGACCCTTGGAAGCAAGGTGGGCCTCAGTGAAGTCGGTGTGAGAATGATTCCCTTCGTTCTCACCGCTCTGGCGGCTTCGATTCCGGCGCGGGTCGGCCTGATAAATGTCGGCGGCGAAGGCCAGCTATACATCGGGGCTTGGGCTGCCACTGGAGTGGCCCTGTATGTTGATCTCCCAACAATTTGGTTGATGTTGCCCGCCATGGCCGCCGCCGGATTTGTGGGTGGAGCAATCTGGGGCGGTATCGCCATATTCCTGCGACATTGGCGCAACGTCAACGAAGTTATCTCGACCCTTCTGTCGAACTATGTAGCGATCCTTTTCGTCAACGTATTCGTTTTCGGGGCCTGGAAGAACCCAACCGGGTTCGGGTACCCCTACACTTCGAACTTCGAAGTCGCGTCGATCTTGCCAAACATTGCCGACACGCGTTTGCACTACGGGTTGGTCCTGCCGGTTATTGGGATCATTGCCACTTATCTGTTCCTCAGCCGGACCAGATGGGGAGCTAACATGCGCGCCGTTGGAGGCAACTCTGACGCGGCACGCCGGCGCGGCATACCGGTGCTTCGCTACATCATCATCGCCATGTTGGTCGGCGGAGGTCTGGCTGGCCTTGCCGGCATGAGTGAGGTGTCGGGCATCCAGCACCACCTCAGACCCGGAATATCCAACAATCTTGGGTTCATGGGATTTCTGGCCAGTTGGATGGCCAACCATAACCCCATTGCCATCATCGGCACCTGCTTCTTGATCGCCGCGATCGTAGTCGGTGGCGACGTTCTCCAATTCAGCGGGAATCTGCCCTCCGCGGCCATGTTGATCTTGATCGGGCTTGTGCTGTTCTCTGTCCTAGGGTTCCGGCGGATGGAGCGGAAAGCGGAATGAGCGATGTCTGGCTGGTACTTGGTGGCACTTTGACCGGGGCAGTTGGCCCCGGTATCTCGGTGTTGTACGCAACCTATGGAGAACTGATCACTGAGAGGGCCGGAAGAATCAACCTGGGGACCGAAGGCTCTATGTTGATGGGGGCCTGCTTCGGGTTCATCATCACCGTGGAAGCAAGCTCCATTGCGGTTGGCGTCTTAGTGGCCATGCTCGCTGGTGCCGGTTTGAGCCTGGTCCTGGCCTATCTCGTTATATACCGCGACACCAACCAACTCGCCACGGGGTTTGCCCTGACTCTCTTCGGGGCCGGGATCACCGCCTACGCCGGCAGAGGATATGTAGACAGCACCATCGAAGGGCTGAACCCCATATCCATCCCACTGCTGTCTGAGATACCAAAGCTTGGCCAGGCCCTATTTCAACAGGACATCTTGGCCTATATCGCATATGTGCTCGGACCGTTACTTTTCCTTGGCCTGCACTACACGCGAACCGGGCTGAGCCTCAAGGCGGTGGGAGAGAGCATCGACGTCGCTTTTGCAGCGGGCCGAAACCCCCGCGTGATACAGATCGCAGCCATCGCCGCAGGCGGCGCCCTGGCGGGATTGGGTGGCGCTCAGTTATCCCTGGGCCTCACTCACACATGGTCGGAGGGAATGACCGTGGGCCGCGGCTTTGTCGCCGTGGGGCTGGTGATTTTTGCCATGTGGTCGCCGCTGAGGGCAATGGTGGGCGCATTCTTGTTTGGCGGTGCGATCGGCCTTCAATTACAGCTTCAAACCGTGGGAGCGCCGATATCGCCATTCATCCTGGATATGCTCCCCTACCTGATAATCCTATTCGTAATGGCCCTCTGGAGCCGTGCGTCGGCCCGTGCCATGCCAGAAGGCCTAAAGGGGGTCTTGAAGGCAACAACTTGACCGCGTTGCCATCGATCAAATATTTGGGGAACAACATGACAATCAAACCGATATTCGAGTCATGTTCGGAATAAAGCAGGCCTGATTGAGCATCTTGAATGTTTCAGGCCACACAAAAGGGATCATAAATTTCAGGAGGAACAGGTTTGTATAACCGGATCAGGAATCTATCCATGTTCAGGCAGCCCCATAGGATATTGATTGGGGCATTCATGCTGATGGCCATCGTGGCCCTGGCGGCTTGTGGGAGCGACGATCCAACCGCTGCCCCACAGCCCACCACCGCTCCGCAACCCACGGCAAGTTCCAGCGGCGGATCATCGGCGCCAACGACCGTCACGGCAACGAATCCTTCAACGGCTGACCTGCACGGAGGCTCAACTGAGGTATTCCTAAAGGGGTTCGCGGACGCCGTTGCCGGCAGTGAATTCCGTTCGACCTCTGAGTTCGCCGCTGCTGCCAAACCCTTGCCCGCCGGCGAAAAACTGAAGGTTGGGTTCATCTTTGTCGGTTCCCAGAAGGACCTGGGCTACAATCAGGCTGCGGCAGAGGGCAGCCAATATCTGGAGAAGGCCTTCGATGATATCGAGGTGCTGCGATCGGAGAACATCCCGGAGACCGCTGATGTTCAAGCGGTTGAAGAACAGATGATTCGTGACGGCGCAAAGATCATCTTCGCAACCAGCTATGGGTACTCCGGCCCCACCAAAGAGATCATCGAAAAGCACCCCGACGTGATGTTCCTCCACATGGGCGACGTCGAGGCCTTCGAGAATTACGCCTCATTCTTTGGTAATATCTGGCAATTGGAGTACGCTGCGGGTCAGGTCGCCGGCGCCACCTCAGAGACTGGCAAACTGGGGTTCATCGCGGCGTTCCCGATTCCGCAGACCCTGCTGAACGTGAATGCGTTCCATCTAGGAGCCCAGTCGGTCAATCCTGATGTTGAGACAACTTTCGTGTTGACCAGCAGTTGGTGCGACCCGGCCAAACAGGCGACCGCAGTACAGGCCATGGTTGACGCCGGTGTGGACGTTCTCACCCAGCACCAAGACTGCACAAAGACCATCGTAGAAGCGGCGGAAAGAGCGGGGATCTTCGTGTCTGGTTACCACCAAGACGCTAGCCCTGCCGCTCCCAACGCTTGGCTGACCGGCGCCGCATGGAACTGGGGCCCGGTCTACTCTGAGATCGTCGCTGAGATCAGGAAAGGGACCTACAAGAGCTCGGTCATGTTCCAGGGACTGGACGCTGGCTGGGTCCAACTATCCCCCTTCGGCGACTTCCTTCCCGACGACGTGAAACAGAGAGCTCTGGATACGGTGGAGAAGTTGAGGACTGGTTCGTTCCAGCCCTTCACCGGCCCCATTACCGACCAAGACGGCGTGGTACAGATCGCCGCTGGAGTGGTCCCGACTGATGCTGACCTGCAAAGCACAGGCTACCTGCTGCAAGGCATCACTGGTAGGACTAACTAGCGCTTCTGGCATAATCAAGGTATCAAAGTTGATTGTTGGGACAAGCCCGGTACTTCCGGGCTTGTCCCACTTTCTGAGGAGTAAATCGTGTCTAAGACTGTTTCCGCCGACCCCTACGAGTGGCCATATGACGGCGACATAGATCCGAGCCGTACTGCCCTGCTCCTCATAGATTGGCAGCATGATTTCTGCGGGCCTGGTGGCTATGTGGATACCATGGGCTACGACATCTCTCTGACCAGAAGGGGAGTTGAGCCGACGCGTAACGTCCTCGAAACGTGCCGCAACGTCCCTGGTTTCATGATCATCCACACCCGCGAGGGACACAAGCCCGATCTCTCAGACTGTCCGCCAAACAAGCTTTGGCGGTCACGTCAGATCGGCGCTGGCATTGGCGATGCCGGACCCAATGGCCGGATACTGATCCGGGGGGAACCCGGATGGCAGATCATTGATGAACTTGCCCCCATAGAAGGGGAGCAAGTGATCGACAAACCCACTAAGGGAGCATTCAGTGCCACCGACCTGGACTTGGTGCTCAGAAACCGTGGGGTGACGCACATCGTACTCACCGGAATAACTACCGACGTCTGCGTCCACACGACCATGCGGGAAGCCAACGACCTTGGCTACGAATGCCTGCTGTTGGAAGATTGCACCGGCGCCACCGACGAGGGAAACTACGAAGCAGCCCTGAAGATGATCAAGATGCAGGGCGGAGTGTTTGGCGCAGTGTCGAACTCCAACGATTTCATAAACGCCATCAATTAATAATTTAGGGTGGAGGCCCATGGATACCCGTACCAGCTTCAGGAATGCCGTCCAAGACGCGCAAGCGTTCAATACCGATAAAGTCGATCGGCGGCCCGGGTTCATTTCCAGCGTTGGCCGGATGGGGAAGTCTCAGAAACGCGATGTCCGCGCTCTGCCGGCGATCGACAACGCTCGCCGCGGCCCGGTGGCCGACGTGGCCCGCCTGATGGCGGAGGGGACCACCTCAGCCGTTGAGCAGGTTAGAAATGCACTGGAAGTCATCAACCGGCTACAGCCAGAGCTAAACGCTTTCGCCCACCTGGCTCCCGAGGCCGAGCTGATGGAACTGGCTGAATCGCTGGACCGGGAAAGAGCGGCGGGTAAGATACGAAGTCCACTGCACGGTCTGCCGATCTCAGTTAAGGACGTTGTTCACGTCAAAGGCATGCCCACCAGTTCGGGCTCCAAAGTCATGGAGGGGTTCATGCCCGACGATGACGCTACCGCCGTGCGACTCCTCCGAGAAGCTGGGGCAATCATCATTGGCAAAGCCCACACCCACGAGTTTGCATTGGGAGTCACGACACCACAGAGTAGGAACCCTTGGGACACCAGCCGCGACCCAGGCGGCTCGAGCGGCGGGTCGGCTATTTCGGTATCCACGGGCATGAGCTTTCTAAGCGTCGGCACCGATACCAGGGCGTCGATTAGAGTACCCGCCTCGTTATGCGGCACTCTCGGCTACAAGCCCACCTATGGACTGGTCTCAACTGATGGAATAGTCACTCTTTCCTGGAGCATGGACCACACAGGCCTGATGGGACGCACCAGCGAAGATGTGGCCATCATGATGAACATCATCCAAGGAGTGGATTCCAAAGATTCGGGGACCCTAGACCTTCCCGACGATGACTACACCGACTACCTCTTCAAGGACGTATCTGGCCTCCGGGTCGGACTCGCTGTAGAAGCCCTTGAAGGCGCCGACCCGGAAACATTGCGCACATTCAATGCTTGCGTCGAAACGTTCAAGTCATTGGGTGTGGAAGTGGTGGAAACCAAACTGCCTTCTGCAGATGACTTCCGACTGGCCAATAATCTAGGACTGATAATCAGCAGGGTGGAGGCTGCCGCGTACCAGCGGGCCTTTCCGGATGCCGGGCCCTTGTACATCAAGCAGGTGTTCGAACAACTGGATGAGGCGTCAAAAGTAACAGGGGTGGACTACATCACCGCCCAAAGATTCCGCGCGGAGTTCCAGGAGCGCATGCTCGCCGAACTAGAAGGGTTCGACGCATTTATCATGCCCACAACTCTGGTCCCGGCGGTCAAGGCCGAAGACACGGAGCAATACCTGACCATCCTCTCCAGGAACTGCATTCCCTGGAGCATGATTGGCTTCCCGACACTGTCGGTCCCGGCCGGCCTGACCTCTGGCGGACTTCCGGTGGGAGCCCAATTGGTGGCAGCCCCCTTCGACGATGGCATCATTCTGGCCTTGGCCTCGGCTTTGGAGTCGGCCACGGAAGACCTCAGGCCGTATAGGGGACCATGACCGCATCGAGTGAGATCACGGACATGGGAACGCGCCCATCTGTTGAGCGAGTCGGATTCAAAGCACACCGGTGCATGACTGCGCCTGGATTCTCCGGGAGTGTCATCGCCAATGGGAGTCGGGCCGTGTACATTTCCACAGATGACGGTGACTTGCTGGCCGCCTGTTCCATGGATCAGCAGCCCCATCCGCGTTCGTTCCTAACGGACCTTGATCTCACGTCCCTCCATGAGGGGCTACGCACGTGGTACAAGGACGATGAGCTCCGTTTTGGCAATGGCGCGTCTCTGATGGTGAGCGAGAACCAGATCTGCTACAGACCTTCTGCAGTGCCGCCATGCGTCGCTCCCAGCAACGTCTTACGATCCCGTTGCAACGACCTCTTGCAGGCCGCCCAAGACGCTCATGAAGGCGAAAATTTGGGGTTGGCCCTATCATCGTTCGCCATTGGAGACCGTGCACCGACATTTGCCGGCGCCGACCCGGACATTTCACCGTTGATATCCGCAGGCGCGGAGATAGTAAAAGGGTTGGCGCCAATATGCCGCCTTGGAGATTTAGAGCCCTCCCTGAAGGTTTCGAAACGGTTGATTGGTTTGGGTCCGGGACTCACTCCGTCGGGAGATGATTTCGTCGGTGGCCTGCTCTTCATGGCCCGGCACCTGAATGCGGCCTATCCGCAGGAACGTTGGTGGCAAGGCGGAAACATCGGGGGACTTCTAGCTCATTCAGAAGCCATGACTTCCCGGATAAGCCATGCTCTGCTCTCCGACCTGGCCGAGGGTCAGAGCCACGAGTCCCTGCACGACCTTGCCGAAGAACTGGTTGTTGGTGACGAAAAATTGGACGCCGCATCCCACGTACGCCGTGTGACTGAGATCGGCCAGAGTTCTGGCTGGGATATTCTGACCGGGATGCTGGCAGGACTTTTGCCAGTCATATATCGGGTCTAGGGAGTTCTACCCCATCGACATCAAAGAAAAAATTCAGTCCGCCAACGCTGAAGCATTTAACCGGATAGTTTCAGCTGACCCGGTACTGGTGGATATAGTTCCAGCGGGAGAGGTTGTTCCCGGTTTGGAAGACCGCATGGTCCTGCACTCGGGTCCACCGGTGGATTGGCAGCATATGAGCGGGGCGCAGCGCGGTGCGGTAACGGCAATGGTCATCTTTGAGGGCTGGGCCGATGATATCCAGAGCTCTGAAGAACTGCTGGCTGGCGGCGGCATCAGATTAGACCCAAACCACCATCATGACGCAGTAGGCCCCATGGCCGGCACCATCACCAAATCTTTGCCCGTCTACGTGGTGGAAAACCGCGCCCAGGGCAACCGGGCATACTGCCGGTTGGTTGAAGACGAGCAACAATTCGGCAACCACAGCGCCAGGTCCATTGATGGTCTCCGAATGTGGCGCGACGTTTGGGCTCCTTCATTGGGTCGGGGTGTCAGGCATATGAGCGGCCTAAGCCTCAAACCAATCATCGCCAAGGCCTTGCAGATGGGGGATGAGCTTCATAACCGGCCGAATGCGGCCAGTTCCATCTTCGCCGGCGCCATGGGTGTTCCGATGATCGAGGCGGGAGTGGCCACCGCTGACCTCACCAGCACTCTCTCTTATATATCGGGCCATGACCTGTTATTCCTGGGACTGGCCATGGCCTCTGCCAAGTCCGCAGCCGACGCCGCCCGTGGGATCGAGTACTCGACGATTGTGACGGCGATGGCCCGCAACGGCTATGAATTTGGCATCAATGTCAGCGGATTGGACGGAGAGTGGTTCACAGCCCCTGCGCCGGCCATCGATGGGCTCTATCTGCCCGGCTACGGGAAAGGAGATGGCGGGTTAGATATGGGAGACTCGGCCATCACCGAGACCGTTGGCTGGGGCGGTTTCGCCCTCGGCGGAGCGCCCGGGATACTGTCCCTGGTGGGTGGCACCCCGGAAGAGGCGCTGAATTACAGCCGGGAGATGCGGGAGATCACCACCGGCCTCAGTCCGGATTATGCCATCCCGGCCCTTGGTTTTGAGGGCACGGCTGTGGGAATCGACATCAGAAAAGTGGCCCAGTCTGGCGTCTTGCCCGTCATAGATACCGCCATAGCTCACAGAAATCCAGGCCACTCTATCATTGGGGCTGGGCTGGTCCGGCCTCCCATGGCCTGTTTCCACGGTTCCCTAAGGGCATTCGCAGCCAAGTACGCTTTGGAGTGAGTGCAATGATCACCGAATCAACACTGCTGGAGAATCGGTATTTCGACTCGGTGTTCCTGATGCGGGTTTCCAAACGTCTCAGCGAGCAGCCGGGTATCAACTACGCCGCATTGATCATGGGCACCCCTAAGAACATTCAGATACTGGCCGACGCTGGTTACGACGGCATTGATGGGTTGGGAGCATCGAGCAACGACTTGGTCGTGTCACTCAAGGCCGATTCTTCCGACGAAGCCCGCCTGGTCGTCGATTCTCTTGAGCAGTTTCTCGTCCGGGACTCGGCTCGGCCGACAACTCAAACCGTGCGGTCTTTAGAGCAGGCTTTGACCCAACAGCCTGACTCAAATATCGCTTTGGTCTCGGTACCCGGGGAGTTCGCTGCCAGGGAGGCTCGGCGGGCACTTCAGAATGGACTAAACGTGTTCTTGTTCAGCGACCATGTTTCTGTCGAAGATGAGTTGTCCCTGAAGCGGCTGGCGATGGAAAAGGGATTGCTGCTGATGGGCCCCGATTGCGGCACCAGCATAATCGGCGGGGTCGGCTTGGGATTTGCCAACGCAGTGAGAAGGGGTCCGGTAGGAGTTATCGGAGCATCGGGCACTGGCACCCAGGAAGTGACGTCGTTGATCCATCGCTGGGGTTCGGGAGTCTCCCACGCCATCGGAGTCGGAGGCCGGGACCTGTCCGACGACATCGGCGCCATCTCAACTCGGCAGGCCATAAACGCCTTGGAGCGAGATTCCGACACCGAGGTGATTCTTTTGGTCTCCAAGCCACCGGGAGCCGCTACCACCGCGTTGGTGAACGAACGAATCGC
>UINC01002261.1_pt1 | contig 11231 bp, 9 predicted proteins | sample 5385821 | NCBI WGS metagenome assembly UINC01 (sample SAMEA4666929, study PRJEB26691) | marine metagenome | isolation source: Pacific Ocean | place: Pacific Ocean | collected 2011-10-13 | reverse complement strand
GAACGCCTCGCTGGGGGTCATACGAGTCATCTCACTCATGCGGCGATTGCTCCCGGTTTTGGCCCGCTGGCGCCCAGGTCGGCCGTTCCTGGCGACGCGCTGCGTGTTTATCGAATTTCTTACTGGGCTGGACGCTGGCTCCCCAACACACCCTCCCCGCACCGAGACGAACCCACTCGCATCTCGGTTGACTCTAGCCGGATCCCGCCTGGCAGCTCAGGGACGCAGCTCGCGTCCCAGACGCTCAAGATTCCGCGCACCCGCCAGGATGCCATACAGCCCGATGTTGCCTTCATGGCACGCGTATTCGAACAGCTGACCGTCGGTACGCCGGAACGGCATCATAACGGTATACGGAGCGGTATAGACCGTGGGATCCGTAACGGTGTACTCGTAGGCGACAGTGTCGGGGTCGAGCCTGGTCAAACGTTCAATTAAGTGCATGTCCGGACCGGTGCCACCATTCTCCCGACCCCGAAACTGAGTCGTTTCGATGACCAGAGTCTCGCCTTCCCAATGGGCCCGCGACACGCCGGCGAGCTGCGGGAACGAGGGTTTCGCAGTGTCTCCGATCGGGATGAGCCTCGCCTGTCTCGCCTGTTCGGTGAGAATCGCCACATACCCTGGCGTCTGGAAAACCATCAGGTTGTTGTTGTAGGCGCCGGTCCGAATTGGTGGACCAGATTTAGAGAACATGATGCAACGATCGCCCATGCTTCGATTCTCATACGAATCGTACCGATGCTCCTCCTGATACGCGCGGCGTTCCTGGGCTGCCGCACGAGCAGCTTCCGTTTGCGGTGGAAGCCGGCCGTCGGGTGGATCGACAACCAGTGAGGTTCGTTTGTCCGAGGTCAACTCGATGCCGCGCTCGTACCAGAATTCGTTGTACGACAGCACCCCGCCCTCCGACCGTGGCCGGTAGCCGCCAGAGCCCTTCTCCGGGTCGAACAGGTCGCGATTTTGGCGAGTCCGTTCTGACGCCTCAAATGCCGCAGCCTCCTCGACCGTCAGGTTCTCTTGCCCCTCGAACTGGGCGGGCCGCTGGAGCGGTGTCAGCGTGCGGAAGGTAAAGACGCCGGAAACATGTGGCTGACCGTCCGGAGTCCGCATCGGCATCCGGCCCCCGGCCGACTGGGCCGCAACCGGCTGGGTTGCAAGCATGACCAGGATTGCCAGACTGAAGAACGTCCCGAAGCATTTCTTGAACATCTGCAATCTCCCATTAGTCGTGATCGACCGCCACACCCCGCTCACAGTGCCCTGTTCAACGGGGTCAACCACCGGGCGCCTCACGGTGCGACAGCAGCGTGAGTGGTTCTTTCCGCCGCAAGCCACATTATGGATCAACCTATGCGCGCGCAAGTTTCCTGCAGATGCCCACAATTGACCAATTGAACAGTCTGGAAAGGCAGACCATTTTTAGCCGATACCGGAAACCTGCGCAGACACATGGAGTCCGGGAACGGCACTACCCGGACGGATCCGGGCCAGAAGCCAACACGTCAAGCCACCACCGTTTTCGCTTATGATGCACTGTGCACTGCAGTGGCAGTGCTCATTGGAACCTATCCTTCGGCGGCGCATGAGGGGGACCTACGTCCCTTTGATACGAACGAGGAACCACCATATGAGAGTGCTATCGACAATGACCGTAAGCTGCGTGACGGCCGCGTTGGTAAGCGTCACAGGGCCGGTCTCGGCCCAGGAACCGTCGACGGCGAACGGCGAGTGGCCTTCCTATGGCGGCAATCTCTCGCATGACCGCTACTCACCACTCGACCAAATCACGCCTGACAACTTCAACGACCTCGAATTGGCATGGCGGTTCAACACCGACAACCTCGGTCCGCGACCAGAAAACAACTACCAATCGACGCCGTTAATGGTGAACGGCATCCTGTATGTGACTGCCGGTTCTAGGCGAGCCGCGGTCGCCCTCGACCCCACGACCGGCGAGCTGTTGTGGATGCACCGGGTCGACGAAGGAGAACGAGGGTCCACCGCACCGCGGCGGCTGTCTGGCCGCGGACTCACTTACTGGAACGACGGTGTAGACGGCGTCATCATGTATGTTACGCCCGGTTATCAACTGGTCGCGCTCAATGCGCTCACGGGACACCCGATGGACGGCTTTGGAGCAGACGGTATCGTCGATCTCAAGCAGAACATCGACCAAGACCTTGAGCCGACCTCAGAGATCGGTCTCCATGCCGCTCCGGTTGTTGCCGGTAACACCATCCTTATTGGCGCCGCGCATCTCCCCGGCGGAGCTCCGCCGTCCCGCACTAACGTCAAGGGCTACGTCAGAGGCTTCGACGCCAGAACCGGCGACCGCAAGTGGATTTTCCACACAATTCCGAACGGCGACGAGTTCGGAAACGACACCTGGGGCGACGGCTCGTGGCGCTACACGGGCAACACCGGAGTCTGGGGACAGATGACCATCGACCCGGAACTCAACATGGCCTATTTTCCGGTCGAAGCTCCGACCGGTGACTACTATGGCGGCCATCGTCCGGGTGACAACCTGTACTCGGGCAGCGTGGTCGCAGTCGATCTCGACACCGGTGAGCGAGCTTGGCACTATCAGACCGTGCACCACGATATCTGGGACTGGGACCTGCCTTCGGCTCCAGTACTCCTCGACGTTACCGTCGACGGTCGAGCCATCAAAGCAGTCGTACTACCGACCAAGCAGAATTACATGTTCGTGCTTGACCGCCAGACCGGCGAGCCAATCTGGCCGATTCCAGAGGTGCCGGTGAAGCAAGGTGACGTCCCTGGCGAGTGGTACGCGCCGACCCAGCCAATCCCCACAAAACCACCGCCAGTCGACGAAACTGACCTGAGCGAAGCGCACCTCGTTGACTACACACCGGAGCTCCAGCGACGCGCGCTGGAAATTTATGGCCGGCATACCATCGGCTGGCTGTACGACCCACCGACCGTAGCCGAGCCAGGGATGCTCGGCACGTTACAGCTCCCAAACTCGACCGGTGGTGTGAACTGGCCCGGCGGCGCGGCCGATCCGGAGACCGGACAGTTCTACATCTACACGAAGACCCAAATCGGTGCCCTCGGGCTAGTCAACGATCCGGAACGCTCGGACATGGATTTCATTCGCGGGCGCCCCGAAGGGGTTAGCTTCCGCGACGCGTCCACAAGTATTGACGGGTTCCCCATGATCAAACCCCCCTGGGGGCGAATTACCGCACTGAACATAAACACCGGCGATATGGTCTGGCAGATTCCGCACGGCGAAGCTCCCGACAACATTCGCAACCACCCGCTGCTCGAAGGCCAAGATATCGGCCGGACCGGTTGGCCGGGTCGGGTCGGCTTGCTCATCACCAAGAACCTTGTGGTGGCGGGAGAATCTGGAACCTACACCACTGACACGGGCGAAACTGGCGCCATGCTGCGCGCCTACGACAAAACCACCGGGAACGAAGTGGGAGCCGTGTATATGACGGCACCGCAGACCGGATCGCCGATGACCTACGCCGTGGACGACCAGCAATACATCGTGGTAGCCACCAGCGGCGGAGGCCAATCTGGAACGCTGCTCGCATACAGGCTGCCCTGACGCCACGGTCTCGGCAGACACACATTTCGCGGCCACCCCCTGCCCGTTACGCTAAAACGTCGGCGGGTGGGTCTTCGTTCAGGTCTTCTGCCGGCGAGAACTCGAGACAAGTTCTCGACATGTCATGACATCCCCGGCCGTCACCACACGCTTTGTTGACGCAAACGGACTCCGGTTCGAAGTCCACGAATGCGGCGAAGGGGATCGTCTAGCGTTGTGCCTGCACGGATTCCCGGAAAGCGCATTCTCCTGGCGGTACCAGCTCCCCTGTCTGGCGCAGCTGGGCTACCGGGTCTGGGCGCCAAACCTGCGTGGCTACGGCCGGTCGAGCCGCCCCGATCGGGTCGAAGATTACCGTGTCAATCACCTCGTAGCGGACGTCGAAGCATTGATTGACGCCGCCGGGCCGACTCATACGCTGCTCATCGGCCATGACTGGGGCGGGATCCTCGCTTGGATAATCGCAACCGGCAAACGTCGGGCACTCGATGGTCTCGTCATCATGAATGCCCCTCATCCGGCACGGTTTGCCCAACAGCTGTTCACCTGGAGCCAGATTCGACGGTCGTGGTACGCGTTCGCGTTTCAGATCCCGAGGCTTCCGGAATTCTTTCTGGGTCGCCGAGAGGCCCGCGGTATCGCCGCGATATTCCGCAACATGGCCGTAGACAAGAGTCGGTTCCCACGCGACGTCCTCGACGTGTATCGAAAGCAGGCCCTCGAACCGGGAGCTCTGACCGCCATGGTCAATTACTACCGAGCCAATCTCGGTCTCGGATGGAGACAACGAGCTGAACAAGCGGACCCCATCGACGTACCGACGTTACTCGTGTGGGGCGAGGCTGATACCGCCCTAGGTAAAGAGCTGACGTTCGGCACCGAACAACTGGTGAAGCACTTGACGATTCGCTACTTGCCGGACGTCTCGCATTGGGTGCAGCAAGAAGCGCCTGAACAGGTTAACGGAATCCTTGAATCCTGGCTGGCCCAGCACAGACCGGCTGATTGAATATTAGCGTAGCACTGGGAGTCGAGAACCTACCGGCTTACGTACGCGGTGCCCCCAGGACAATTCAACCAACGCGCACCTACAACACCTCTAGCGAAGTCGCAGCAGAACAGCGGGTGGTGAAACGCCTTCCGTTCAAGCACCGCGGACTAGTCGCCGCTAGCATCGATGGAGAGCCGGTAGTACGCTGCGCGTGCGACGAGGAGGACTGATCGCGATGTACGAAACCATCCGATATGCCGTTGAAGACCCAATCGCAACCATCACGCTGAACCGCCCGGATCGACTCAATGCGTTGACGGGCCTCATGCTGGCGGAACTCCAACAGGCCATGAAAGCCGCCGAAGAAGACGAACGCGTGGTGGGCATATTGCTGACTGGTGCCGGTCGGGGCTTCTGTGCTGGTGCCGACATGGAACGCCTGCAAGCTACTAGCCAGGGCAAGACCCGCTCGTCGGTTGAGGTCAAACCGACGGAAAAACCTGGTGACTTCGACATGCTTGGCGACGACTATCGGCTAGGGCACGCCTACCTAATGGCGATCCGCAAACCTATCGTGGCCGCGATCAACGGACCGTGCGCCGGACTAGGGTTCGTTATCGCAATGTTGTGCGATATTCGATTTGCTTCCGACCGTGCCCTATTCACCACCGCGTTCGCTCAACGCGGCCTCGTTGCCGAACACGGAATCAGTTGGCTCCTGCCACGGCTAGTCGGGCCCGCCAACGCCATGGATATCCTACTCACGGGACGCAAGTTCGACGGCGCCGAGGCCGAGCGACTAGGAGTCGTAAACCGCATGATCGAGCACGATCGACTACTCGAACATACGCGAACATATCTGGCCACGATGGCCACCACCGCAGCACCGAAGTCCCTTCAGAGCATGAAACATCAGGTCTACAAACACCTCGACGTGTCACTAGGGGACGCGTTACGCGAGTCCCTCGCCTTGATGGAGCAGAGCCTTCGACACGCCGATTTCAAGGAAGGCGTGAACTCGTACCTCGAGAAGCGACCACCCCGCTTCACGCGGATCGTCATCGGCCCACCTACGACCGAGGCACCGTCCGAGTGACCCCCGAAACGGAATCCGGCGGCCACGATGACCGCATCCTACTTGAGGGGCCACAAAGTCGCATCCGAGACCTGTCGCTGGTCGTCCGGTCACTACGAGACTTTCTGACAGGATTTCGAGGGCTGCATTTCGTCGGTCCCTGTGTCACCGTCTTCGGTTCGGCGAGGTTCCAAGAAGACCACCCCTACTACACGCTGGGACGTGAGGTCGGAGCCGGACTCGCGCGGCTCGGTTTTACCGTGATGACCGGAGGCGGTCCTGGATTAATGGAGGCAGCGAACCGCGGCGCACAGGAGGCCGGTGGGCGCTCAGTCGCCTGCAATATCCGGCTGCCGAACGAAGAGGCACCAAACGCTTATCTCGACCACTCCGTGCAAACCCACTACTTCTTCGTTCGCAAGATTCTGCTGTTCAAATACTCCTATGCCTTTGTCGCATTACCCGGTGGCTTCGGCACAATGGACGAGCTGTTCGAAGCCTTGACCCTCGTGCAGACGCGGCGAATGCAGGGCTTCCCAATCGTGTTAATGGGCACCAGCTACTGGCGCCGATTACTACACCTCATTCATCGAATGGAGCGGGAGGGTGCGATTAGCCCACGGGACCTCAGCTTGTGGCTAACAACCGACGATCTCGGCGAAGCCCTCGCACATATCCGCACGCACACCGTCGATCGGTTTGGGCTACTCGAATGGCGACGACCACGTGCGTCCAAAATTCTGGGTGAAACCAACGTCGCGGCCAAGTCTGCAGGACCAGATTAGCGAGAATCGCCAACGGCGTTGACGACGAGCACGTCATGATCGGCCCCTGGCGGACGCGCAGCCACGCCTGTCACCTCGACCGGCGGCTTGCCCACCATCGACAAGAGCGCGTCTGTCGCATCCTTCGCGTCGAGCGCCAGAAGCACATTATCAGGCAGCGCTAACACGAACCCGTCGTCCTTTCTCTTGACCTCTCCGAACGCATGCACCCGCAACTCGACGGGCTGAAACCCTACGTTTCGAATGACTTGACGGACCGCGTGCAAGTCCAGCACAGCACCACGCTCCGGCGTGAGCACGATCTGTCCAGATTCCGACAGAACCTCCACCAACTCAACGTGGTCCAGCCGTCCCAATCGGCGTTCAAGACCCTGTGCACACGAGGGGCATGACAGCTCCACCACGACCGTCACCCGCAACATACCTGGCACAACATCGGAAGACTGCCCGAAGGCCTCAGGAGCGCAGACAGCCCCGCCAGCGATCAGACCCGCCACCATCCACGTCCTCATCGCAGATCGACCGCCACGAGGGTATCAACGTTACGAGCGTACAACCGCCCGTCCGCTAGTGCTGGATAGGCACGCACAATACCCGGGAGTATGCGCGCACTCGATCGCGGGGCGAAACTGTCCGGCGACGCATCGGCCAGCAGCAGGTCACCTGATTCGCGGAGAATCACGAGACGCTCGCCAGCCAGCGTGACCGTCCCCGCTCCGAAGCCATCCTCACTCCAGCGCACCTCCCCGGTGAAGAGATCAACGGCGCGCAGGCTCGGCCCGTATTCCTGTCGACCGTGATACCCGTAGAGTACGCCATCGCGCACGACTGCGGTCGCGTAGTGGTTAGTCATGCTATCGTCACCGGCCCACTCTTCGACCAAGTCACCTCCGTCGACCCGTAGCAGGACCGCACCGGTCCCGTAACTTGACGAAATGAACACACGGTCGCCGACCACCAAGGGGGTCGCTGCATTCACTGACGCGCCCAAACGAGACCGCCAGCGGTGCTGAAATAGGACCGTGCCCGAGATTGGATCCACTCCCACGAGCCCCGTTCGCGTGAAAAACAGCGCGTGACGGAGTCCGCCGAAAGTAGCGCCGACCGCCGACGAGTAGCTGGCTTCATCGGACGTCGAGGTCCACAGTTCGTCCCCGGTTCCTACATCAAAGGCCACGATACCGCCACGTTGCCCCCCCACGTTAACAATGACCCTCCCATCCTCGACCAGCGGGGACCCAGCGGCGCCAAAGAAGCCCTTGCGAACCCCGTAGCGTTCGTGAGTGTCGACCTGCCAGATGCCCGCGCCAGTCTCGAAATCTACCGCGTGGAGCTGCCCCTGGGCACCGAAAGTAAAAACTCGACCATCGGCCACGACCGGCACGGAGCGGGGGCCTTCGTCAAAACCGAAATCGTCTCGATAGGTAGTCTGATAGTCGTATCGCCAAAGGGTCTCGCCAGTGTCGACCCCAAGGGCCTCGACGACCTCCCGGCTGCCCTCGCGGTGGAATAAAACAACCCGTTCTCCAACCACTACCGGACCGGCGAACCCCGCGCCGATCGGTCGTTGCCAAATCCTGACCGGTCCTTCACCCGGCCAGGCATCGGCTAAGCGCACCCCCGAATAGCTACCGTTACGAGTGGGCCCCAAAAACTGCGGCCAGTCCTGGGCTACCAGCGTGACTCCAACCGTACAGACCAGCAGCGCAACCGCCATCGAGTCACGCCAAGCCCTTCTCATGGATCAGACTCCTCTCGACAACGCACCTAAGATGACTGGATTTGAACCAGCGACTGGAGCAAGGTCGGGATTATATCGCGCAGCGACGAGTCTAGACCGCGTAGGACTCAAGCTTGCTAACGACCATACGCTGTGCGACATTTTCCGACCTTTGCCACTTGCCGCAAGATCACGTAGCCTTGTGCCATAGTTCTGGGGTGTACTTGGACCGATGAGCCTGCCACGGCGTCGTCTCACGCGAAGTATCACGTTACTCGTAGCCGTTCTCCTGCTCGCGGGACTGTCGGCGACATCCAGCGCCCAACGTTACTTCAGCGAGGGCCGAGCCCCCGCCCGGTTTCCTCCCGCCTCGATGCCTGACCGAGACTTTTCGTTCTGCAAGCTCGCCTACACCAGCGTCCGATACGAGGAACTGGGGATGGGGTGGCGCACCGATTATCCCTACGCAGGGATCAACCTGATGATCCGGTTCTCGGAACTTACGACCGCGCCGGTCAGCACTGACCAACGAGGCGAGCCCAACCACTGGGTCGTCCAATTGACTGACCGAGAACTGTTCAACTGTCCATTCATCATGGCGGCCGATGTCGGCACCATCGGGCTCAGCGGTGTCGAGGTAGAACAGCTTCGCACCTACCTACTCAAGGGCGGGTTCCTGTGGGTGGACGACTTCTGGGGTACACGCGCGTGGCAGCATTGGAGTGCTGAAATCGCCAAGGTACTCCCCCCTACTGAATATCCAATTCACGACCTGCCGTTAGATCACCCAGTCTTTCGCACCCTGTCCTTTGTTGAAAAGGTACCGCAGATCACGGCGATTCAATTCTGGGGGTGGAGTGGCGGCAACACCTCTGAACGCGGACGCGACAGCGCTGAGGCCCATCTCCGAGCGATTACAGACAAGAACGGCCGTATTCTGGTCCTGATGTCACACAATACCGACGTTGCCGACGCTTGGGAGCGGGAAGGTGAAGACCCACGGTTCTTCGAGCGGTTCTCGCCGGCAGGATACGGACTCGGTATCAACGTTCTGCTTTACGCCATGAGCCATTGACGAACCACGCTTCCAACGTTCCACGGTTCGTCTGTAGGCTCCGACGTCTTTGCCCAACCGAAACCGCCGCACATCGATGACAACGTCAGAGACCGCTCGCTCGCAACAAGAACTGCTCGGTCTTTTGCGTGACCTCCCTTTCTTCAAGTTGCTTGGTCTCGAATTTGTCGAAGCAGAGCCCGGGCGCTCGATCACTCGCATCAGCATGCGTCCGGACCTCGCCCAACCAGCTGGACTGATGCACGGAGGGGTCATTGCCTCGCTCATCGACACCGGTACGGCGTACGCCCTGTTACTGCGAGAAGAGATCCAGGACACACTCCGGGACGGGGGCTCACTCGTCACGGTGGACTTACGCGTAAAATACTTGCGTCCCGTAGCAGATGGAATCATCACCTGCGAGGCTCGAGTGATTCGAATGGGTCGACAAATCATCCACACGGACGCCGTCGTAACCAACGAAGCCGGGGCGGAAGTCGCCCGCGGCGACGCGATCTACACGACGGCCGGAACTTTGTCCACCTCCAGTTAGGCACACCTTATGCGTATCCAAAAGCGTAAGACCAACGAAGTACTCCACCGGACGCCCGCTGCCGATGTCACATTGCGTCTCTGCAACCGCTATCTGAAAAACCATCGCCGTTCCGCCTTGGGCAATGAAATCCGCCGGCGAAGCATCTCCAGGACGTTTCGCCGATACCCAGGATCGGCGTGCGGGCTTGCCGTTCTGGCGTTCGCGCTGGCGAGCGCGCCTTCCGACACGCTTGCCCAGGGCTCCGGGGTGAGCATGGTAGCTCCCCCAGGCGATGGAGCGCGGTACTGGTCCCGATGGCGAGGACCCTCAGGACAAGGAGTGGTCGCAGGCACGGGCTACCCAGACACCTGGTCGGAAACGGCGAACGTCGCGTGGATGACCCCAGTACCTGGCGTCGGACATTCGTCTCCGATTGTCTGGCGTGACCGCATCTTTCTGACAACGTCCCGCAACCGCGGTCGGCAGGTCTCCATTCTCAGCTTCCGGCGCTCCGACGGAGAGCTGCTCTGGGAATCGGAAGCCCCCGAGGGACGGACAGAGAACCATCACGGCAAGAACACGCCGGCGTCGGCTACACCGACGACTGACGGCGAACGAATCTACGCGTCATTCGGTAGCCGAGGCCTGATGGCCGTGGACTTCGACGGGAACATCGTCTGGCATCGTGATTTCGGTCGCATCAACAATTACCATGGACCGGCGGGGTCCCCGCTGTTGTACCAAGACACGATCATCATCTATCAGGACCAAGGCGCCTCATTCGGGGCAGGCGGTATCAACCGCGAGTCCGCTGGAGCCTTCGTCATCGCGCTCGACGCCGAGACCGGCGAGACCCGGTGGCGTACCGAGCGCTCGGCGAGCGTGGGCTGGGGTTCCCCAATCGCGATCTCGTTGGGCGACCATGACGAGTTGATCGTGAGCAGCAGCCGACAGGTGCACTCGTACGATCCGACGACCGGCGAGGAATTGTGGCGGTGCGGTGGCAACCTGTTCGAGGTGATCCCAACACCAGTCGTCGGTCATGGCCTGGTCTTCTGTACCTCAGGCCGCGCCGGCCCGACGTTGGCGATCCGCCCGGGTGGCAGCGGAGACGTTACCGAGAGTCACGTCGTCTGGAAGACCACGCGAGGCTCTCCATTCGTCCCTTCGCCGGTACTGTACGGCGACTACCTGTACACGCTCAACGACATGTCGAGCATCATTACCTGCCTGAATGCCAGAACCGGCGAGACGGTCTGGCAGGAGCGGCTGGGTCGGCCGCGACGGGAAGCGATTTCGGCTTCCCCGGTGGTGGTCGACGACAAACTCTTCGTCACCAAGGACGACGGGGTAACCTACGTGCTCAAGACCGGGCCGGAGTTCGAGATACTACACACCAACGACATCGGCGCCCGGACGCTCGCTTCACCCGCCCTAGTTGACGGTATGTGGTACATCCGCACCGAAGAAGCGCTCGTCGCG
>UINC01001386.1_pt3 | contig 11234 bp, 9 predicted proteins | sample 5385821 | NCBI WGS metagenome assembly UINC01 (sample SAMEA4666929, study PRJEB26691) | marine metagenome | isolation source: Pacific Ocean | place: Pacific Ocean | collected 2011-10-13 | reverse complement strand
CTCCTGCACGGATTGACGTACGCATTATTGGGCGCGTTGCTACTCCGAGGATTAGCGAACGCGCAATGGCAGTTGGTCACGGGCGCAATGGCGATGTTGGCCTCTCTCCTCGCAACGTTGTATGGCTGTAGCGATGAGTTTCATCAGAGTTTCGTACCGGGGCGTTCACCTGAAATTGCCGATGTATTGTTTGATGCGGTCGGTGCGACTTGCGCGGTCGTACTGCTTTGGGCGTGGAGTATAATTAAAGCAAGGCGAGCGGGCAAAATAGTTCACTCATAGACGTGTCTCAATCGCCAATGTGAGACTTCAGCAGCAAGCGGTTTCTGATAATTTGTGAGTAGCTAGTATCTCTAACGCTGCCTTTGGATATACACGACATCATGGACGTTGCCGTGTTTGCAGTATGTAGCTTGGGTGACGGGTCGATATGGCCCGTCACGATATTCGAATGACTTTTAAACACTTGCTGGTCGAACGCGACGAACCGGTTGCCCTGGTCACCTTCAACCGTCCGAAGGTGCTCAATGCTTTAAACAGTGAGACCCTTGACGAATTCAGCCAAGTCTTACGTGAGTTAAGGGATGACGCGACGATTCGATGTGTAGTGTTGACTGGGGCAGGTGAGAAGGCATTCGTGGCGGGTGCCGATATTAAGGAGTTGGCGGTACAGACACCAGTGAGTGGTCGAAACCATGCGAGACGTGGGCAACAAATCTTTGACCTGGTAGAGAACCTTGGGAAGCCAGTCATCGCAGCAATTAATGGATATGCCTTGGGTGGTGGATGCGAGTTGGCAATGGCCTGCACGATTAGACTGGCTGCGGAAACTGCGAAAATTGGACAACCAGAGATCGAACTCGGCCTCATTCCAGGATATGCGGGGTCTCAGCGTTTGCCCCGTTTGGTAGGTAAAGGTCGGGCCCTCGAATTGCTTTTGACCGGTGAACACATTGACGCACGTGAGGCATGGCGGATTGGTCTCGTAAATCAGGTTCTGCCGCCTGACCAGTTGCTTGACAAGGCGCTAGCACTTGCACGCCACCTCGGGACGAAGGCCCCTGTGGCGATTGAGTATATTCTCAATGCAGTCAACTCCGGTCTCAACATGCCATTCGAAAAAGCGGTGCATTACGAAGCCACGCTTTTTGGGCTGGTGGCCTCCACTGAGGATATGCGGGAAGGCACTCAGGCCTTTCTTGAAAAACGCAAGCCTACGTTTAAGGGGCAGTAGGGTGTTGAGATCATGACACGTAACAAAACTAGTCACGAACCGCGTGGAGAGTCTGGTGGTCCGACTGGTGCCATATCCCATCGTTTTGCGCTTGTGGTGTCACGCTATCACGAAGAAATCACCGACCGCTTACGTCAAGGTGCTCTCGACGCTTTGGTGGAGTCTGGTGTGCAGTCGGACAGAATAGAGATCTACGTGGTGCCAGGCGCATTTGAGCTTCCATTTGCCGCGCGTCAGGTGGCGGAGAGCGGAGGATTTTCAGGGGTCGTGTGTTTAGGCTGTTTGATTCGCGGTGAAACCTCACATTTTGACTTCATTGCGTCCGCTGTAGCTCATGGCATTACAGCGGCTTCTTCAGAGACAGGTATTCCGATGACGTTCGGTGTGCTTACGACGAATTCCATAGAAGAAGCTCTAGCGCGCTCAGATGAAGCCCCTAAGGAAAACAAGGGTAGAGAAGCAGCACTTGCCGCAGTGGAAATGGTGGAGTTTTCGGCCGGGCTATTTTTGCCGGGATTGTTAGACGAGGAATAGTGCGGATGATGGTAACAGGCGCAGGGCACCAAAATCGCCATCGCAGTCGAGAACTGGCGTTGCAGGTGCTGTACCAATGCGAAATCACTCACCTGAAGGTAGCGACTGCTCTAGAAACATTCTGGTCAACTAAGCCAGCTCCAGAGAGCGGGAGACCCTTTGCCTCTCTGTTAGCTGAGGGAACGATTGAACATCTCGATGAAATCGATCTATTGATTGCGAAAAGTGTCGAGCATTGGCGTCCCTCACGGTTAGTGTTGCTCGATCGATTGATTCTGCGGATGGCCGTGTTCGAATTTCTCTATACGAGTGAAACTCCCAAGCCTGTGGTGATCAACGAAGCGCTAGAACTTGCCCGTACATTTAGTGCTGCTGACTCCGTAGCATTTATCAATGGTGTGCTTGATGATATTAGAATTAGGTTAGAGCGAGACGATCCAGCAACCATCATAGCTCCGGCAGTTGGCGACGGCTGTTCCTCTTGACACCGAGTGATAACGGCGTGGCGTAATGAAATGAGTCAAGAATCAGACCAACTTATTCAGCGTCGGACGAATCTCGAGGAAATTGGTCGCCTTGGCCGCGCTTTATATCCTCACTCGTTCCGGTACACCGACACGATCGATTGCCTCGTTAAAACCTATCAGGAGGAAAGTGGCGAGACACTTGAGGCTGCCGCCAAGACAACTATTACGACTGGTCGGATTGTAGCGATGCGCAGCTTTGGAAAGGCAAATTTCCTCGAACTGTTTGATGGCAAGGCTCGCATCCAAGTGTATATTCGGGAAGATGGGCTAAGCGAAGACGATTTTTCGTTATTTAAACTGTTGGATTTCGGAGATCTCCTAGGGGTTGAGGGCCGTATCTTCCGCACCCGCACACAAGAGTTGACCATCTGGGCTTCACGACTGGAATTTCTAGCGAAGTGCTTGGTCCCACTTCCAGAAAAATGGCATGGTTTAAGTGATGTCGAGACTCGCTATCGTCAGCGCTATCTTGATTTCATTGTCAATCCAGATTCCAGACATGTGTTTGAGGTGCGTAGTCAAATCCTGGTTGCCCTACGGACATTCTTAAATGAGCGTCGTTATTTGGAGGTTGAGACTCCGATGATGCATGGAGTTGCGGGTGGGGCACTCGCACGTCCGTTCGTTACCCATCACAATGCGCTAGACATGGATCTCTATCTCCGGATTGCACCGGAGCTTTATCTTAAGCGCCTGGTAGTGGGTGGTGTTGAGCGCGTGTATGAAATTAATCGTAATTTTCGGAACGAAGGGGTGTCGACTCAGCACAATCCAGAGTTTACGATGCTAGAGTTCTACCAGGCCTTCAGCGATTACGAGGAGATGATGTCGCTGACTGAAGAAATGCTAGCAAGCGTAACGCGTGCGGCGACTGGTTCTCCGGACGTCACGTTTGGCAAAGATACCATCTCCTTTGCGCCTCCGTTCAGGCGGTTATCTTTAAGAGAGACGGTTCGAGAGGCGGCCGAAGAGAAGTTGGGTGAATCTGTTGGAGAGAGTGCCCTCCGTGTGCGTGAGGAGGCTGCTGTGTTGGCGTCACGGCTTGGACTTGAAGTGCCGTCAGGTGCTGGTGCTGGAAAGATCGTATTAGGCATATTTGAGAAGCTCTGCGAACCTCGTCTCATTCAACCTACGTTTGTGTACGATTTTCCAACTGAGATTTCGCCGCTGTCGAAGCAAACTCCTGGCGACCCAGAGACTGTTGAACGCTTTGAGTTATATGCAGGCGGACTCGAAATTGCCAATGGATTCAGTGAATTGAATGACCCGGCTGAGCAGCGACGGCGTTTCGAGGCTCAGCGTTTAGAACGACGGCAGGGTGACGTTGAGGCGCATGTGATGGATGAGGACTATCTACGCGCTCTTGAGTACGGCTTGCCACCTACGGCTGGTAACGGTCTAGGTATCGATCGACTTGTGATGTTGCTTACTGACAGCCATTCAATTCGAGACGTGATCCTTTTTCCACTTATGAAACCTAAGGCAGAGTCGATTAACGCGGCTGAGAACGAATGACCCCACCTTTCGAGCTCTACATCGCCTTGCGATATTTGCTCGCTCGCCGTAAGCAAGCGTTTATTTCTCTCATCTCAGTTATTTCCACTGCAGGTGTTTCTGTGGGAGTCATGGCTCTTCTCATTGCCCTTGCGTTGATGACCGGTTTGCAGCAGGAGCTGCGAGAGCGCATCGTAGGGTCGACTGCCCACGTCTACGTGTGGAAACTCGGTGATGAGGCAGCGTTGGCAGAGTATGAGCTAGAGATTGAGCGTCTCCGTACTGTTCCTGATGTGGAGGCGGCTGCACCGGTACTGCTAGGAAAGGCGCTAGTGAAGACTGATGTTGGTGAGTTCTTCATCACCGTTAAAGGCGTTGTACCTAAACTAGAACGAACTGTGACCGAGGTGGCCGAGGCGATTCAGGAAGGCAGTTTTGATGCGCTTAGCGATTCAGGGACAGGCAATCTAGCTGGGATGGTAATTGGTGAAGGCTTGGCTTTGCAGTTGGGAGCATTCGTGGGTGACGAGGTGACAGTGCTCACGCCGCAGGGCACGTTATCTCCGATGGGAATCATGCCTAATGCTCGACGGTTTCGAGTGGTGGGTGTGTACAACATGGGTCTTCATGAATTTGATACGGGCTATGGTTACGTGTCACTTGCTGTGGCGCAGAGATTATTTGCTAGGGATGGTCCTGACTTCATTGAGTTAAAGGTCCAAGATATGTACGCAGCATCTCAGATTGCCCGCACAATTACGGAAATGTTAGGACCTGACTACTTGACTCAAGATTGGTCCGAGCTCAACAGGTCACTGTTTTCTGCTTTATGGCTTGAGAAAATGGCGATCTCGATCACTATTGGATTAATCGTTATGGTTGCTGCGCTGAATATTGTTGCTTCACTTATCTTGCTTGTTATGGAAAAGAGTCGTGACATTGCGATTCTTAAGACCATGGGTGCTGCATCACGAAGCATTACAACTATCTTTATGTTGCAAGGCTTAATTGTCGGATTGTTTGGCACCGTGATTGGCGCCCTAGGTGGCCTCGTTGTTATTCAGGTCCTAGACCACTATCAGGTGATCCAGTTGCCAACTGATGTTTATCAAGTTGCATACGTGCCGTTTACGCTGGAGACTTTTGACTTCATCGTTGTAATAGTCGCTGCAGTGCTAGTTTGTTTCTTAGCGACGATCTATCCATCTCGGCAAGCGGCTCGTGTCGACCCGGCTCAGGCGCTTCGCTACCAGTGATGTAATGGCGTTCATTGAGGTAACCCAACTATCTAAGTCATATCCGTCCCGACTTGGGCCGCTTCATATTTTGCGTGGACTCACGTTACACGTAGAGCGAGGGGAAATGGTCGCGGTTGTAGGAGCTTCAGGAGTTGGGAAGAGTACGTTGCTGCAAGTGCTTGGAGGCCTTGATTCCGTTGATGACGGAATAATCAGTATTGGGGGTAGCATATTGACCACCCTGTCGGATGCCGAGCGGGTTCGTTTTCGGCACTATCATCTTGGTTTCGTCTTCCAGTTTCATCACTTGTTACCTGAATTTACCGCGCTTGAGAATACGGAAATGCCGCTGCGACTTGCGCGGGTAGCACTCGATGAAGCTCGACCACGCGCGGAGGAACTGCTTCACCGAGTCGGCCTTGGGGAGCGACTCGACCATCGTCCAGGTATGCTATCTGGAGGTGAGCAGCAGAGAGTTGCGCTCGCGCGCGCGCTCATTATGCGACCGACCGTCTTGTTGGCTGACGAACCGACTGGTGATCTCGACGAGGCGACAGCGCTGAGTCTTCACGAATTATTACGGGAGATGCACCGTGAGCATCAGCTCACGTCGGTAATTGCTACTCACAACCTGCGTCTGGCGAGTTCATGTGACCGGGTAATGAAACTCGCCGAGGGACATTTGAGCTTGGAGGCGTGAACTTGTGATTAGCCGATGCGTTTGTGACTGTAAAAGGTTGCGGATTACCGGTAACTGTTTATAGTAGGCGCCTACGTTTGCTTAAGGTAGAGTTGCCGTATAATTGTCATGCAATGACCGAACTACGGTCAGATTGATTCTTCTCACGGATAGATTTAGATGTTCGAACGCTATACTGAGCGAGCCAGGCGCGTATTATTTTTTGCTCGCTATGAGGCTAGTCAACTTGGCAGTGTGTCCATCGGGACTGAGCATCTTTTGCTAGGCCTGATCCGTGAAGGCAAAGGGCTGACCAGTCGGATTTTTGCTCGATCTCACCTTTCCCTCGAGACTATTCGAAAAGATATCGAAACCAGCACGAAAATTCCACGAGAGAAGGTTTCAACTTCGGTTGAAATTCCGTTCAGCGATGAGACGAAACAGGTGTTGCGTCATGCTGCGGACGAAGCAGATCGCTTGCTGCATAACTATATCGGCACCGAACATTTACTGTTAGGCCTTTTGCGAGAGCAACAGTCGGTGGCCGCCACACGACTAATTGAGAAGGGTATGCGTCTTGACAGTGTCCGAGAAGATATCGTGCAGCTGCTTAATGAAAAGACAAAGGTCACGCGTGTTAAGGAAACACCCTTATTGGTTGAGTTCGCACGTGATCTGACCGAGTCAGCTATGAAGAATCGACTCGATCCACTCGTAGGACGTGAGGTTGAACTCAAACGCGTGCAGCAAGTACTTTGCCGACGAACCAAGAATAATGCTGTTTTAATTGGTGAACCGGGCGTAGGTAAGACTGCCATTGTTGAGGGCTTAGCTCAAATGATTGCCGGTGGCAGCACGCCGCACTTTTTGGCTGACAAACGCTTGCTTCAGCTCGACATTTCTTTAATCGTTGCCGGCACGAAATATCGTGGACAGTTTGAGGAACGGCTCAAAGCGATAATGAAAGAACTTACCGAGAATCCTAACGTTATCGTGTTTCTTGATGAATTACACACTCTGGTTGGTGCCGGTTCTGCCGAAGGTTCACTTGACGCGGCGAATATTCTCAAACCCGCACTGTCACGAGGGGAAATCAGAGTCATTGGTGCAACAACACCAATTGAGTACCGCAAGTACATCGAAAAAGATCGTTCACTTGAACGGCGTTTTCAGGTCGTGAAGGTTAATCCACCGAGTGAAAATGAAGCCATTCAGGTCTTGAACGGTGTGAAAGAACGTTATGAAGCCTTCCATCATGTCAAATACAGCAAGGAAGCGATCCAGGCAGCTGTTTATCAATCCAGTCGTTACATTAACGATCGATTTCTGCCAGACAAAGCGATTGATTTGTTGGATGAGGCAGGAGCTTGCGCCAAGTTAATCGGGGTTGGAGACAGTAATGAGTTTGGTGAAATCAACAAGAGTATACGGGTGGCTGTTGAGCAGATGGAACATGCGGCTGCACAAAAAGACTATGAGAAGGCTCAGTTTTTTCGTGACCAAGAAGTAACTGCTAGGGAGAATCTGCAAACTGTGCGAGAAAATTTCGATGTGAAATCCCACACTCGGCCAATCTTGGTTGACAAGGAAGGCATCAATGAAGTCGTCTCCAAATGGACCGGTGTGCCGATCACCTCAATCAATCAGGATGAAGGTGACAAGTTGCTCAACATGGAAGCCGCGCTACACGAGCGGGTTATCAGCCAGGAGAAAGCCGTTTCAGCGTTAGCGCGGGCCATCCGTCGTTCTCGGGCTGGCCTGAAATCACCAGACCGTCCTGTTGGAAGTTTCGTTTTTCTCGGGCCTACTGGCGTTGGCAAGACTGAACTCGCGCGTGCATTGGCAAATTTCCTTTTCGCTTCGGACAGCGCCTTAATCCGTTTTGATATGTCTGAATATATGGAGAAGCATGCGGTTTCCAAGCTGATTGGGTCACCACCGGGTTATGTTGGCCATGAAGAGGGCGGGCAATTAACCGAGCAGGTTAAGAGGAATCCGTACTCGGTTGTCCTGCTCGATGAAATCGAAAAAGCACATCCGGATCTCTTCAATATCCTTTTGCAAGTATTTGAAGACGGCCGCCTCACTGACGGCCTAGGGAATCGCGTGAATTTCAAGAACACAATCCTAATCATGACGTCGAACATCGGGGCACGCTACATTCAGAAAAAGACGACATTGGGGTTTCAATCATCCGATCAAGGCAAAATCAACAAGAACGTTTCGGATATGGTTCTCGCAGAAGTTAAGCGAACGTTTAATCCAGAATTTATCAATCGTATTGATGAAACGATCGTTTTTGATGCCTTGTCAGATTTCGATCTTGAGCACATCCTGCATCTTTTGGTCGGCCAATTGAATCGCCACTTAGCTGATCGACAGCTAGAAATTATCGTGACCGCTGAGGCAGTAACGTGGATTATTGACCAAACGTGCCAAGATCGATCTTACGGCGCTAGACCATTACGGCGTGCCATGCAACGGCATATCGAAGACCCTCTCTCTGAAGCGATGATTCGAGGTCATTTAGGGAAAGGCAGTATTGAGGTGTATCTAGATGCGGGAACGCTAGCTTATCGTGAAGTTGGCGAGGCGAACAAAGGTTCTAAATTGGTTTGCAACGTTCAAAGTTGAGGCATGGGGAGTTTTCGACGATACAGATTGCACAGAACACGAATGGAAACTGTGAAGATCAAGCTAGCGTGGTGTTTAATCCTGTTGGGACTGAGTTTGCCGCGCTTACTTTCAGCTCAGGTCCCCGTGCTGCCGGCGCCTGGGCCTTCCCCTGCTGCGCAGAGCACACCGCAGCCTCCTACTGGTTCTGAACCAGTTATCCGGACCATTCAGATCGCGTTTCCGACGCAAGGTAATGTTCCTTCGATTGAACCACAGACCTATCTTTATTACATCAAAACTCGACCCAGCCGGCCCTCTGAGGACGTTTGGTTGCTCTATGACGAGGAACTACTGCTAGACGATTTTCGAAGTCTCTGGGGCACTGGCTTTCTTGATGATTTGTCGATCGAGACTACAGATGAACCATTTCCTAATGGGGTGATGGGGAAGCATGTCCTCTACAACATGGAGGAGCGAGAGAGGGTACGAATCGTTGAGTACAACGGATCCGAAAAGCTTGAACGGAACAAGATCGAAGAATTCCTGGAGCAGATGGAGGCTGTCATCCAACTCGACACGTTTATCGATGAAGCGTTGCTAAGAAAAGTCAAGGACATCCTTACGGTGATGCTCGCGGAAGAGGGCTATCAGTCGCCGACTATTGTTCATGACGTGCAGGCAGTAGCCGGAGGACCGAAGCGCGTACAGGTCACCTTCAACATTGAAGATGGCCCAAAGACTCAGGTTCAACGAATCACCTTCGTTGGGAATGAAACAATCAGTGGTGGCACGCTGCGCAAGCAGATGAAAGTCAACAAAGAGCCAAGATTTTGGCCACTATCGATCTTTAAGAAGTCCACGTATAAAGAACACAGGTTTCCAGAGGATGCCGAAGCGATTGTTCAGTATTACCGCGAACGGGGTCATATTAGGGTCCAAGTAGGCCAGCCACAGCTTACAACTTTACGAGATACTCCCGATGGAACTGAGCGATGGGTGGAGATGCGAATCCCTGTTGAGGAGGGGCGACAATATCGACTTGGTGAGTTTGAGTTCGAAGGGGTGACAGTTCCAACTGTAGAGGATGTACGTGCCCAATTCGAATTGGCAGAAGGTGATTATTACAACGAATCCGAGGTGCGAGAGGGCATTGAACGTCTACAGCTACTCTACGGCGCCAGCGGATATATGGAATTCTTGGCATTCCCGGATTTATCACCTCGAGATCAACGTGTAGATGAGGATGGCCTGGAGGTTCCCACGGACGGGCCGGCGATTGTTGATGTGATGATGCGTGCTGAAGAAGGAGATCAATATTTCGTCAATCGAATCACTTTTGCAGGCAATCGGACAACGCGTGATTATGTTGTAAGGCGAGAATTTCGGCTGCTGGAGGCTGGCGTCTACAATTCTAATGCGCTTACCACCAGCGTTCGGCGTATTAACCAACTCGGGTATTTTTTACCCATTCAGGAGGACGACGTTAGCGTCGAGCAAGTTGAAGGCGATGAATTTCAGGTCGATATAGAGGTGCCCCTCGAAGAACAGAACCGTAACCAAGTTTCGTTTGGTGCGGGTGTCTCACAGTTTGAGGGTTTCTTCGGTCAGGCGTCCTTCCAGACGGGAAATTTTATGGGTCGTGGCGAGACAGCATCCGTTGCTTTGATGTATGGCTCTCGGTACAAGAATTTCATGCTGGGTCTTTCGAGGCCGTACATGTTCAACAGGGCGATTTCGTCTGGAGTCACGCTGTTCAGCCAGGAATTTCGTTTTATTGGCCAGTTCACCCAAAGGACGACTGGTGGAAACCTAACGCTAGGCATGCCGGTTGGAGTTTGGAGCAGGATGTTCATGGGGTACAGTTACGAAGATGTGAAGGTCCTGGAACTCAACCCGCTGTACACTGATCCTCAAGTGTTACAGTACAATCCGTTTTTGAGGGATTCATTACTGATTGGACAGGATGGACGCCGCACTATTAGCAAACTCTCCCCTGGTTGGATATTAAACACTATTGACAATCCTATTTTTCCAAATTCTGGAAAGCGATTGAGCGCGGCGCTCGAGTATGCGGGGGTCGGGGGCAATACGAACTTCTACAAACCACGTGCTGAGGCCATTTGGTATTTTCAGACTACTGAAAGCCAATCGGTGGGATTGCGGTTTAACGGAGAATACATCGTGCCGTTTGGTGATACCGTTGAAATTCCCATATTTGAACGTTTATTCCAAGGCGGAGAATACAGTATTCGAGGGTTTGATCTGCGAAGTGTGGGACCAATGGATGAGAGTACTGGTCTCGTGCTGGGGGGGAACAAGAGCTTCTTGTTTAATGGCGAATATATTTTTACCATCGCACCGCCGGTGCGCCTAATACTTTTCTTTGATACCGGTCAGGTACAGGCTCGGGGAGATCGATTCTCAAAAACTGACTTCAAAACGTCAACGGGAGCCGAAGTTCGATTTATGATGCCGGTCATGAATGTGCCCCTCAGATTAATTTTTGCTTACAACCCGCAACGGTCTGGAGTCTTGGATAACTCATTCAGGCCAGAATCGGCCTTTAATTTCCGTTTTGCAGTTGGGTCGTCCTTCTGACAGGCTGGAGCCTACTTCTGGAGGGCATTTGCTAGCCTGATGACTAGAACTCGGTTTATTCTAGGGAAGAAGCGTGTACAATCAGTTCTAGTAAAGCATGCTCACTTATTCTGCTGGTCCGAGTAGATTGTTCGTCAGTCTGGGGCAAGTACGGTAGTGTGTGTATATATGAGGAAAGGGAATAGCGTCATGACTGGTTTGTTTAGAACTGCACTAACTGCATTTATTCTGGCATTGTGTCCGATGGTGACACTAGTGGCTCAACAAGAGCCCGTAGAGTTGCCCCCGTTTCCTGACGGTGCGAGGGTGGCGTT
>UINC01002259.1_pt1 | contig 11235 bp, 9 predicted proteins | sample 5385821 | NCBI WGS metagenome assembly UINC01 (sample SAMEA4666929, study PRJEB26691) | marine metagenome | isolation source: Pacific Ocean | place: Pacific Ocean | collected 2011-10-13 | reverse complement strand
GAAATGAGGCCCGATTTACTAGGCGCTATGTCAATTTCGATATCTTCGAAATGTGACCGATTATCATCACCCGTATAAATTCTAGTTAACTTCATTTTGTTCAAGGCTGGGTACCTTTCTTGCTCAAAATCAAACGCGTGTCTTGGGGGATTCAGGAATGGGCAATAACGCTTGCGCACACAACAGGGATGGTTGGTTTGCCGTCAAAGATCATGGATGTACATTTATTTAGAAATGGATAGCTTCGTTGGATACTGCTGCTCCGGCTTCTTTGACAGCTTCGGACAATGTCGGGTGCGCATGTGTCATCTTATGCAGTTCAAGGTTCGTACCCTCAAGTAGCTGTAGCATTCCGATTTCAGCTATTAGTTCAGTGGCTTCAGGGCCAATGATATGTGCTCCAATCACCTCTCCTGAATCATCATCTGTGATCACCTTTGCGAAACCGTACGGCTCACCAATTGCTACTGATTTTCCAGCTACTTGGAATGGAACTTTGCCGATTTTTACATTGATTCCTTGTTCTTTAGCTTGAGCTTCAGTAAGACCAATCGACGCTATTTGTGGCTGGCAGTATGTGCATCTGGGCATATTGGTGTAATTGTCAATGGGAGTTGTTTCGTGACCCGCAATCGTTTCTGCCGCCACTACACCTTGATCGAATGCTACATGCGCTAACTGCAGCTTGCCGTTTACGTCTCCTACAGCGTATACACCACTAACATTGGTTCTCATGTTCCCATCCACTTCGATATATCCAGCCTCGTTCTTGTTGATACCCACGTTTTCAAGACCAATTTGATCGGTGTTGGGTTGGACGCCTACGCCAAGAAGTACTTTGTCACATATGAATTCTTGTTTTTTGCCTGAGACTTCATATTGAACAGCGAGTCGTCCATCTCTTTTTTCAACTCCTGAAACGTCAGCGGAGGTTGCAAATTCGATTCCCTGTTGGCCGAACTGCCGTTCAAGTTCGATAGAAACCTCTTCATCTTCTCTTGGGACAAGATGTTGAAGCATTTCAAACATCATCACATTGACGCCGTATGAGTTGAAGTAGTAAGCGAATTCACAACCTATCGCCGAAGCACCGATAATGGCAACGGCTTCTGGCTTGTCACGAAGTTCAAGGGCATGACGGGAGGTGATGATGTCAGTCCCATCTATTTGTAGGCTTGGTAGGCTTCGTGCTCTCGCACCGGTCGCAATAACTATATTCTTGGCTGTTAGCGTCTCACCGCCTTCAATGTCGATTTGAGTTGATGACTTCAGAGTGCCCTTACCTGCTACGAGTGTGATTTTGTTCTTTTTGAACAAGAATCCGATACCGCTGGTCAGAGATTTTGAGACTTTACGACTGCGATCAACAGCCTTATCCATACTTGCGGACCACTCGCCAATTTCGATGCCCCAGTCTTGTGCATGGGCGACATGGTTAACTATTTCAGCGTTTTTCAAAAGCGATTTCGATGGGATGCAGCCCCAGTTCAAACAAACTCCACCGAGTCCCCCGATTCCTGTGCCGTCATCTTTTTCGACGACCGCCACGCTTAACCCTAATTGTGCTCCTCTAATCGCGGCATGATAGCCGCCTGGACCTGCACCGATGACAACGATATCGAAGCTCGTTTCTGACATTCGAAATAATTCCTACGACTAGTCTGGTCAAACCGGAGAATCAATTTAAATGTGTATCTCAGTTGAGGAAATTTACTGGATTATCCATCAACAGTGATCTGCAATTTACAAAATCAACCCGGCGATTATACGTTTGAACTGAACTGGCAAACAACGTCGACTCAACCTTTCATCGTATCTCTAAGGTCTTTGATAGCGTGTTGAAGGGGAGATCATAAACATGCAACAGAGTAAAACTTGCTGTGAGGGTTACTCTACCGGTTCGTTATCACCGGTGTACAACGCTGTGTCAAAAATTTTATACAGTCGAGACCCGACGACAGCGACTATTACACCGATTGGGGTAATCACCATGAAAATAATCGCTGTTACGATAGCAAATGGAACCCAGTTATCTGGGCATTTTCTAATACCTGAACATAGCCAAATACTAGTGATCCCGTAACCCAATGCAATCATCAAGCCAATTGTTGCACCCAGAATTAATCCCACTATAGCGGGGCGTCTTTTACGAACAAAATTAAACATCACACTTCAACCGTATCGTGAACTTTGTGAAACTGCACTATTTAACGGGTGCTTATATTCATTACAACTTTGCTAGCTATATTCCTTTTTTTGATTAACAATCAGTATCTAACAATTACAAACTTGGAACCGAACTGAATTTTGATGACAATCCCAGCAGCTAACGATCCAAAAGCCTTACGCCAAGCCGTACTTGACCACATGCATGTTGGCATGACTAATCACACTATCCTTGCGGAGGAAGGCGGACCCCTATTAATGGAGTCAGCCGAAGGTATCTACGTAACTGATGTCGAAGGCAATACATATATTGACGGCATATCAGGCATGTACTTTCGCAATGCTGGTCACGGGCGTGAGGAAATTGCTAAAGCTATTTACGAACAGTTATCTAGTGTAAGTATGAATGTCTATTCAGGTGCCACGCCAAAGACCATCCAGCTTGCTGCCAAGCTGTCTGAAATCACTCCGGGAGACCTTACTCGAACGTTCTTTTGTCAGGGTGGTTCAGAGGCTAATGAGTCATCCCTTAAAATGGCGCAGGCATATCATGTGCGTAGAGGTGACGCTGGACGTTACAAAGTGATATCCCGTCGAGGTTCGTATCATGGCTCGACTTATGGAACCATGTGGCTGGGTGGCCACCCCGGATTTCCGCGCATCGACTATCAACCGAAACCGGCGAACGTTGTAACGGTTGGACAACCACACTACTATCATGATGAATACGGGGCTTCATCACCAGAAGAAAACGGAGCGCGCGCTGCAGAGGAAATCGAACAGGCGATTATATTTGAAGGACCTGAGTCCGTCTCGGCAGTTATTGGAGAACCTGTATCGCAACCTCTCGGAGGTGTTGTGCCGCCGTTTAATTACTGGCCGATGGTACGTGAGATTTGCGATAAGTATGGCGTGCTGTTGATTTTTGATGAGGTAATTACTGGTTTCGGACGGCTTGGTGAATGGTTTGGCGCCGATTTTGTCGGGGTAACTCCTGACATTATGAGCTTTGCGAAAGGCATCACATCAGGTTACTTCCCTGTGGGCGGTTCGATCTCTACCCAGGAGGTGGCCGATGCCTTTGCGGGTGGACCCGAAAAAGTCTGGAGTCACATGTATACGTACTCGGCTCACCCGGGTGGTGCCGCTGCCGCATTCGCTAACCTCGGTATAGTCGAAAGGGAAAATTTAGTCGATAATGCCCGAATCCGGGGAGAACAGATTTCGGAAAACCTGCTTGCTATGAAAGCTAAGCATGTAATTATCGGTGATGTACGCGGAGTGGGTCTTATTCAGGGCATTGAGTTTGTGAAAGATCGTCAAACCAAGGAACACTTCGACTCATCGGTTGGCGTAAACGCTATGCTCACCGAAGAGCTAAGGAAGCGAGGGGTTTGGATACGAGTTCCGGCGTATATTCTGCCGATTGCTCCACCCCTTACGATCACGGCTGATGAGACTGACACACTATGTACAGTCATTGATGAAGCCCTTGGGTCGGTTGAGCGACGATTGGGCTTGTAGGGTGTGGTATCAATCTCACTCAGGCACTTACTCGTGATTGTGTTAACTAAATAACCGTGTTTGTGGAGTAATGGCATGGCGTTTCATGGAGCTATCGTGATCGATGCAAAAGACAAGGGTACATGGCGATGTAAAGTTTGTTCACTGTGACAGAGACCACTCCTGATCCGCCACAGTCCGAAGGCAATGCTCGTGTCAACAAAACTAAAGATTCTGTCAATATGCATTCTGCTGGTGATCAAAAACACGCTTCACTGAGTCTGATGTATGGGTTGTCCGCGGGTCATGGGATTAAGCACTTTGGTCAAGGTGCGCTTTTAGTGATGATCCCGAGCATAAGGGCAACTTTAGGACTTTCAGACGTTGCCGTCGGTGGTATGTCTTCGGCTCAATCGATTTCGTCGGGTATCGCCAACATTCCGGCTGGCATTCTTACTGATATGTTCCGTAAAAAGATTGCATGGATTCTTTTTGCGTCGATGATGATGGTTGGCGTTGGATATTTCCTGATCGCCATATCACCCGTTTACTGGGCGCTCCTTGTTGGAGTGGTGATTGTTGGTTTCGGTACTTCGATGTGGCATGCTCCTGCGTTTGGCACGTTAGCGGCCAGATACCCTGAACGCCGCGGTTTTGCTATGGCCGCACATTTAACGGGTGCGCAAATAGGAAACACTACCTCGCCGCTAGTTATAGGATTCCTGTTAGCGGGCACGATCGGATCTTGGGTTATATTTGGAGGAATCGAGTGGAGATGGATTGCTGCATTCATTTCGGTTCCCATGGTTCTGACAGCCTTGACGGTTATTTCAAGATTCAAAACCGCAGGAATTGAATCTAAAGGAAACGTTACGTTAGCGGATTACTTTCGATCAGCTGGACGGCTTATCAGTAATCGTGGCGTTTTGGGTATGGCTTTATTGGGTGCAATGCGTGGAGCTGTACACACGTCATTTCAAGTATTTCTCGTTATATACATGCGTGAAGAACTTGGTTACTCCGATACTTTTGTTGGCTTACATGTTGCACTGATAACTATGGCAGGAATTATTTCGACGCCAATCATGGGCAACGTATCTGACCGTATGGGACGTCGACCTGTTATAGCTTTCGCAATGACTGCCATGACTATATTGATCTTTCTCTTCTTGTTGTTTGACTCAGGTTTGGGTATGACCTTATTAATCGCAGTATTGGGTCTCTTTTTCTTCTCAGTGATGCCGATCATCAATGCTGCTGCGATGGATATGATTGATAAAGGATCGGAAGGTTCTGGAACTGCCCTTATGTTCTCAGGTGGAGCTGTTATTGGATCACTAACACCGATTGCAGCTGGATTTATCAACCAGTCCAATGGATTCCAAGGTGTAGTCATATTTGCAGGAATTATAGCCGCCGCAGGAGCAATACTCTCACTAGTTTTACCAATGAAAACCCAAGCTAATACCTAGATGTGTCATTCGCTTAAATGACAGCGATGTGTTGGCTATTTGTTAACGGAATCATTAAAAAGCTTTTACTTTTCTAATCAAAGTAAATTCAGACTCATTAGGATTTATCTATGAAAGCTATCGATATACATGCCCACATCCCTCGGATGCCAGGTCTTTCTGAATATGGTATTGAATCAGGCCTACGTCAAATGTTCCGTATGAGTGATGACTTAATAAGCGTTGAAAAGATGGTTGAGACCTATCGTGCTATCGATACTATGGCTGTGATCTTTTCGGTTGATGCGGAAACGGAAACTGGAGATTTACCCGATCCGAACGATTATGTAGCTCAGACAGTAGATGCGTATCCAGACGTGTTCATGGGATTCTGTAGTGTAGATCCTCGGAAGGGTAAAGCAGCGGTTGAAGAGTTAGAGCGTTCGGTGTTATCTCTTGGATTACGTGGCTTGAAGCTTCATCCGATCCATCAGGCGTTTTTCCCCGATGATCCTGCATTTAGTCCATTATTTTCCAAAGCTGAAGAGCTTGAAATACCGGTACTTATGCATTCAGGTTACGCTGCCGCAGGAGCCAACGCGCAAGGAGGAGATGGATTTGAACTTGCATACTCACGCCCTATACCACATGTGGATTCGTTGGCGGCACGACACCCTGATTTAACGATTATCATGGCTCATCCTGCATGGCCGTGGATCCAAGAGCAGATCGCAGTTGCATTGCACAAGGCAAATGTCTTCATAGATCTTTCAGGTTGGGCTCCGCGTTATATCCCGAAAGACTTGATTGCTGAAGCTGGCGGTCGATTACGGAAAAAAGTTTTATTTGGTTCTGACTATCCGTATATTTCTCCGGTGACCTGGTTGGAGCAGTTTCAGCAGCTAGATATTCGTGACGAGGCTCGTCCACTTATACTTTATGACAACGCTGCTAGAATTCTCGGGTTGGATTAAATTGTTCAGCTTTGGCTTTATCCTACCTATAACAATGGGTTTTCTCACGTGATAAAAAGCGTTCTATGTCGCTTAATGTAATGCGCCCCTCCGGAGGCGAATTTGGAGGGGCGCATAGGCTCGTAGCGGAGACTGTGCAAGTAGTTTTTGAGCCCATAAAGTTACTTACGGCGTGAGGTTTGCGTGTCCGCACAAACCTCAGCATTTCATGGTTTTGTCTCTACGCGATATTCAGGCTTGTCGTTGGTCTTCTTACTTGATGTAGCTCCGTCATCTTGAGTTTTACTCATTTTGCTATACACGCACTTCAGTTGTTGTTGAGAGTTGCTGGGGCACCGCTGTTGCCGCTGCCATACCTCCGTTCAGAGTCATGAGAGCGGACTTCAACCGGCTATCAAGAATTCTCAGGCTGCTGATTAGTGTTAACCGCCGATATTCGGGAATAACTTGTAATTGCAGTGCATCCAACTCACCCGCAATTTTCAAAATGGCATTTTCAATTAGCGCTGTGTTTGCTTCGACAGGTCTTGCCCTCTGAAACACTGGAGTTGGATCTGGCTCGGTTTCTGCTGCGCGCTTACCGTTCACGACCTCTTCGATGATGTCTTCGATCGAAAGAGTATTTGAAGTTTTTGCCCGCCCTACTATTCTCTCGACATGGACGCTGGAGAGTCGTCCTTCAATAAACGGCTGCGCAATTTCTCGTTGTCGTACATGATCTTCAATGTCTGCGATAGACCTCGCTTCTTTAAAGGTTAATTCTCCAGTATTCACCTTCTCGCCCAGACCAGGATCTAGCGTTCGTATCAGACTCTCGTAATGATGAATGGTGCCGGGCGTGATACCTGTTCGTCGGGCAAGTTCTTGTTGTGTAACACTATGGGAGTCTCTATATTCCATGAATGCTTTACCGAGCTCCATCGCCGGTACAAGTGACGAGTGGTACTGCTCAGCCAGCGAGAATTCCCAACGTTCTTGTGCGGTAACTTCTTCTTTAACGGTGCATTCAACTGTGACTTCACCAGCTTCTCTCGCAGCAGTGAGTTTTCGCTGGCCGCATAAAAGTAAGTACCCGTTATCTTTAAATAAAACTACTGGATCACGCTTTGCGCGCACAGACCGGGTACTTTCTCGTCTCCCATTTTGACTTTTCGATCGAGGAAGGTCGGGGTCAGGGAAGATCTGATCTATGGGAATCTTCAATTTATTGTCCTATTGTTCTGGTACTGAGTGTTTAAATTCGAATTTTGAAAGCCTGTCAGAATGTATGTAGCGCACCAATAAACACGATTCATATGTCATTCCAAAACCCTGAAGAGTATTCTCCGCGTTCCAAAAAGAAGTTTCATAAACTGTCCTCGCCGGGGAAACGGCATTCCAAAATATATTTGACTTTGGAATTGCTGGGAGATACCTTAGTTGTGCGATAAGCTTGGAATGTGTAAATACGAGTTCAAATGACCCCTCAAGAACAAACTCCTGCTATTCCCCCATACGTCCCATATCGGACGTTCCAAACTTTTTTGGAATTTTTACTTGAAGAAGGTATCCCTGGAAGAATCGATAAAACGGTTTGGGGCCTTAGATTTTCGGGCAGCTCTGGTACTCAATTGATGACTGCTCTGAAGGTACTTGAGTTGGTTGATTCCGAAGCCCACCCGGACGACAAGCTTGATCGACTTGTTCACGCTGAGGGTGAAGAAAGACGAGCATTATTGCGTCATATTCTTGAAGGGTTTTATACGCCTGTGTTCGAACTCGACTTGTCTCGAGCGAGCAAAGGCCAATTTCGTGATGCATTTAGAAAGTTCGGCACGAAAGAAGGTGTGTTAACGAAATGCGAAGCCTTTTTCATACGTGCTGCACAAGCGGCTGGAATAAAGCTTTCACAGCGAATTCTCGCAGGTCGGCACGGAGCCAGTCGGTCACGTAATCCAGGGACTTCTGTTCGTTCACGTTCTCGCAGGTCGGCATGGAGCCAGTAGGTCACGTAATCCGGGGACTTCTGCTCGTTCACGCGCGGCGGCTGTGCAGGTCGTTAATTCCGGAAAAAATGAACGAGCAGCAGAGGTTGAGCCTGCGTCACAAGAGCTATCGACACAATTGGAGCTAGCTGACCGCATCCTTGCGAAATACCCTGATTTTGATCCCGCTTGGGATCCATCTGTTCAGACCAGATGGCTTGAAGGTATGACCCGCCTGTACGAAGGGCTGTCTGTTAGCGGATTGGATCGCTCGAACGATCGTGAAGTAGTTGACGGCGATATTCCCTTAGCTTAATTGAATTGGCGATTAGGTGTCGTTAGATGCCTGGCTGGAAAAACAGGTATAGCTAAGCGTGTATCGCAAATACCTTTGATGCGATGTAGAACGTGCTCAACTGGGTTCCATCGTTTATCTGATTTTAATAACAGCTTCATGATCCCAAAAGGTTATCGACGTTTAGATAAAAAAAGGGTCGCTCCAAATAGGAGCGACCCTTACGAATACCTGTTGAAAGGAGAGGCTAGAAGCCCATGTCTCCTCCTGGAGGTCCACCTGGCATTGGCGGCATCGGCTCGTCTTGTTCGCTGATTAGTGCCTCAGTTGTGAGGATCATTCCAGCGACAGAGACTGCATTTTCTACTGCTGCGCGAGTTACCTTGGCCGGGTCAACAATACCCATCTTTACCATGTCGCCATACTCGCCCTTGTGGGCGTCAAAACCGTAGTTGTTCTCATCGTTATCAGCGACATTGCTTAAGATGACAGCGCCTTCGTGACCGGAATTAGCGGCTATAACTCTGATTGGAGCTAAGAGGGAACGTTTGAGAACGTCGATTCCAGTCTGTTCGTCATTATTGTCTGACGTTACCCCAGAGAGTAATTCAGATGCCTTGATTAAGACTGTTCCACCACCCGGGACTATTCCTTCTTCAACGGCTGCACGTGTGGCTGAAAGGGCGTCTTCCATGCGCTGCTTTTTCTCTTTCATCTCGATTTCGGTTGCTGCACCGACCTTGAGAATCGCAACTCCACCGGAAAGCTTGGCTTTGCGTTCTTCAAGCTTTTCACGATCATAGTCGGATGATGTGTCCTCGATCTGTGTTTCGATCTCGGATATTCTGCCTTTGAGAGCATCAGCTGAGCCGTCACCATCTACGAAAGTGGTTTCGTCTTTGCTTACTACGATCTGCTTGCACTTGCCAAGGTCATCCAGGGTCACAGTTTCTAATTTGCGACCTATTTCTTCTGAAATAACCGTCCCGCCAGTGAGGATAGCAATATCTTCGAGCATTGCTTTTCGTCGGTCGCCGAAGCCAGGAGCCTTGACGGCTGCAACGTTAAGCGTTCCACGAAGCTTGTTTACTACCAAAGTCGCAAGAGCTTCACCTTCTACATCTTCAGCAATCACCAATACGTTCTTGTTGGTTTGAAGAACCTTTTCAAGAACTGGTAAGAGGTCTGAAATTGCAGAAATCTTCTGTGAAGTGATTAAAACGTAAGGATCGGCCAGAACAGATTCTTGTCGTTCTGGATTAGTTACGAAGTAAGGTGAAAGGAATCCACGATCTATTTGCATTCCTTCAACGAATTCAGTCTCGTATGAGAGAGACTTTGATTCATCAACGGTGATAACTCCGTCTTTACCAACCCGTTCCATAACGTCGGATATGAGGCTACCCATTTCCGGGTCATGAGATGAAAGGATTGCAACACTTTCAATCTGGTCCTTAGAATCAACGGGGGTTGATTGGTTCGCTATTGACTCACGAACCGCTGCCATACCGATGTCCATACCGCGCTTCAATGCCATTGGGTCGGTACCTGCTGCAACGTTCTTGAAACCTTCGGCTATGATTGCCTGTGCGAGAACAGTTGAAGTAGTTGTACCGTCACCAGCATCGTCATTTGTCTTTTTTGAGACTTCCTTGAGTAGCTGCGCGCCCATGTTTTCAAACGGATCTTCGAGGTCGATCTCCTTCGCGATGGTTACACCATCAGAGTTGACCTGTGGAGGGCCGAATTTTTTGTCGACGATAACGTTTCGACCACGTGGGCCGAGTGTCGGCTTAAGAGTGTCGGCGAGAACGTCGATGCCTGCTTTAAGGCGAGCTCGAGCATCATCGCTGAACTTAAGTTCTTTTGCTGCCATTAGATATTTATCTCCAATATTAGGCGGCTAGTTTCAGATCAACTAGCTAACAATTGCAAGAATGTCGCTCTCTCGAACGATCAGATAATCTGTCCCGTCTTCTACGTATTCAGTACCTGCGTACTTCGAGTAGATGACGGTTTGACCTATTTTGACCGGCATGTCGATGACTTTGCCTTCGTCAGTTGTTCGGCCTGGGCCAGCTGCTACTACAGAACCCTGTTGAGGCTTCTCTTTCGCAGTGTCGGGAATGATGATCCCGCCGGATGAGGTTGATGCCTCTTCATCGGCGGGCTCGATGATTACCCTATCACCGAGCGGTGTGAGGTTCAGTGCCACTGAATGTTTTCTCCTTAGTAGTGACGTGAGCGTTCGGTTATTTGACTGTTTAATGAATGGTGCGGACACACCAAATCAAGATCAAATTGAACCAAATTTGTAATTAGCACTTGACCTTTTCAACTATTAGCAGTCGGAAGGCTAGAGTGCTAGTTAGGGAAATTTTATGAACGGTTTCACCTTGCGTCAACTGGTAGTGACGGTACATATGACGAATACGTGTCGAATTAAAGGTCTAAGGTTGCGTTGATTTGAACAGCGTTTGACCATCTATTTCGATATTAACTGAACGCTGGAACCTTCTAATAGTTTCGAGATTTACGTCGACTCCAAGGCCTGGAACATCAGACGCTCGGACGAAGCCATTTGAATCTCTGAAAATCCCCGATGGCGCGGTGAGATCAAGAATCAACGGGGAATTGCCAGCAGGGTATTCGATGAGATCGAAACTTTTGTAGCCAGCGAAAACATGTATTGAGGCGGCAATCGAAAGATGACTTTTAAAAGTATGGTTTACGTATTGGATACCCAGCGCTTTTGCACGATCTGCAACTCGTTTAGCTTCAGTAATACCTCCAATGCGTCCTACATCGATTTGGACATAATCAAGCCCACCGTTTGTCATCATATCGTCGGCTGATCGATAAAAATCTGCACCTTCCCCACC
>UINC01000616.1_pt1 | contig 11235 bp, 8 predicted proteins | sample 5385821 | NCBI WGS metagenome assembly UINC01 (sample SAMEA4666929, study PRJEB26691) | marine metagenome | isolation source: Pacific Ocean | place: Pacific Ocean | collected 2011-10-13 | reverse complement strand
CTTTGTGAGATGACGATCCTTGATAAAAGTGGAGAAGAGTTACCTAACGGCGAACCGGGACAGATAGCGGTGCGTGGGCACAACGTCATGAAAGGTTATTTCAACAACAAAAAAGCCAACAAAAAAGCCTTTGCACACGGTTGGTTTAATACGGGATTGACCGGTCTTTCTCAGATAGGTCCTGAAGGAGTTAGGTCATTCTTTGTGACAGCTCCCTAATTCAAACTAACCGATCTCGACTTCGGACCAATCGATCCGGCCGTCGTTGGACATGAGCATGCTGTTGACAACTGACAGCGCTTTTTTTTGCTCATTCCATGTCAGTACCTTCACCGCCTTCTCGAATGGAAGCCACTGATAATCTTCATGTTCTTCCGAAAGGCGAACTTTGGCTGAGTCCACTTCCACACCGAAAACAGGGACACTGTTTATTCTGTCGTTGTAACTCTGGTAGAAGGATGTGACATGATCGGCCACAAAAACACGCTTCGGGCAAAGTCCTGTCTCCTCCCCAATCTCTCTCAGGAGCGTCTGCACTGCCGTCTCTCCCTCTTCAATCTGTCCCGCAACGCCTTGCCAAAGGTGCCCGTAACGTTTCTTCATTTGTCGCCTTAGCAGCAGGTAGAGCGGACGGCCGTCCTCGCCAAATCGATAAGGATAACTGTCAATATGTGTCACTGCCATATCAGTCATCTGAAGGAGAGACTGCTAAGAGTGTATCTTTTGCCCATGGGGCAAAGGTCCCTTCTTCAATCTCTTGTCGGATAGTGTCCATTAGTTCGATATAAAATGTAACATTATGGAGCGAAGCAAGGTGAAGGGCAAGAACGTCATTCAGTTTAAATAGATGCCGGAGATAGGCCCTGGTGAATGTTCCGCAAGTATAACAGGAGCAATTTTCACTGATGGGAGAGAAGTCTTTGTTGAATTGGCTATTGTGGATATTGAGTTTCCCGTCCCAGGTAAAAAACTGGCCATTCCTTGCGTTCCGGGTCGGAATGACGCAGTCAAACAGATCAATACCTCTTAACACAGCATTGATAATATCTTCCGGCTTTCCCACACCCATAAGGTACCTCAGCTTATCTCTTGGTAAAATATTGTTCATCAACACTACCGTTTCAAACATTGCTTCTTTTTCCTCACCTACCGCCAGCCCGCCTATGGCAATTCCGCTTTGGGCAAAAGGAAGAACAGTTTCGGCACTCTGTTTTCTGAGCTCTTCGTCCACGCCGCCTTGAACAATAGGAAAAAAATGAGGGCCCGACTCTCCAAATCCTTTATTTCCCTGCAGGAATTTATAGCAACGATCAGCCCAATTTTCCGTTCTCTTGACGGCTCCCCTTAGAGTAGCGTCATCTGAGCCGCCGGGCGGACATTCATCAAATGCCATAATAATATCAGTGCCCAGCGTCAGTTGAATCTCCATAGAAAGTTCTGGCGTCAAGAAATGTTCACTGCCGTCAAGAATCGACGTGAATATGACGCCGTCGTCGCTGATTTTCCTCAGCTCAGCCAGGCTGAAAATCTGGAAGCCACCGCTGTCGGTAAGAATGGGGCTCTCCCACGCCATGAACTTGTGGAGCCCTCCAGCATCTTTGATAACGTCCATCCCCGGACGGAGATAGAGGTGGTAAGTGTTACCCAGAATGACATCAGCACCTATCTCTTTCAGATCTCTTGGTGAGAGTGTCTTAACGGCACCATAAGTACCGATAGGCATGAAAGCGGGCGTTGGTATCTCGCCCCGGGAAGTCACTAGGTGACCAACGCGGGCTGAAGAAGCAGTGTCTTCTGATTCTACTGTAAAACCCATACTTCACCCGCTGTTGCAGACACACGCCTCTTCACATGCATCCATACTTTCGAACGGAGCAACCCCATCACAACCACCCCAATAGAAGAATTCGCAGTCACCGGATCGCTTATCAAAATAGTACTGAATAATTGCCGCCTCGCAAGGCCCCGGATCGGGCTCGAGCTTGCAGGCAGAATCCTCTTCCCAACACGGCTCATTGCACCCAAAGAATAAGCAAGCCAGAAAAACCGCTGTCAAACGACTATAACCAAATTTCATTTGCCGTAAAAAAGCCAGCGCCGAAAAAATGCCGTGGAGTTTCAATCAGAAGATCGCTTTGAAGGCTTCTGACACGGTTCGGCATGTCGTCAGATGGAGCCCTTGCACTTTCTTCGCCCCTTTATGAGGAACGACGGCCTGTTTGAAACCGAGCCGTTTTGCTTCTTTCAGCCTGCCATCCATGCCAGCAATGGATCTCAATTCTCCGGCAAGACCAATTTCTCCCATAAGGACGGTATCACCTGGCACCGCTTGATCTTTCTTGCTGGATGCTACAGCGGAAATGACTGCCAGGTCCGCCGCCGGCTCATCTATTCGCATGCCACCCACCACATTCACAAAAACATCACTCGTTCCAACTATTACACCCAACCGTTTCTCCAGCACTGCTAGAAGCATTGAAAGACGCCTCAGATCGAAGCCGGTAACATTGCGCTGAGGCGTTCCGAAACTAGCATTGGAAGCCAACGCCTGAATTTCCACAAGAATTGGTCTGGTTCCTTCCATACTGGGGAAAACTGCCGAACCGGCTGCATCAGATTGCCGCTCAGCCAAAAACATTTCAGACGGATTCTTTACTTCTCTCATCCCTTCGCCAGTCATTTCAAAAACACCAACTTCATTGGTAGAACCGAAACGATTCTTCTCCGCCCGGAGTAGACGATAGTCGTGACGAGTGTCTCCCTCAAGGTAAAGCACTGTATCCACCATATGCTCCAGCATTCGCGGTCCGGCAATAACGCCTTCCTTGGTGACGTGACCGATAATGATTGCGGTGGTACCTCGGGACTTGCATACATCAAGGATCTTCTGTCCGCACTCTCTCACCTGACTGATGGCACCGGGAAGTGCGTCGCCTCTTTCTGTGAAGATGGTCTGAATGGAATCAATTACGAAATATTCCGGTTTCAGCAAACTGATCTGTTCTTCAATCCCCTCCCATCGATTTTCCGATGTAATGGAGACTTTTTCTCCCGAGGCGCCGAGCCTTTTCGCCCTCAACGCAATCTGTTCCTGACTTTCTTCAGCCGAAACATATAGCGTTGTACCTCCCACCGCAGCAGCAGCCTGCAAAGCCAGTGTCGATTTACCGATCCCGGGATTGCCGCCCAGCAGTACCACGGCCCCCCTGAGGAAACCACCGCCTAAAACACGGTCCAGTTCACTGATGCCTGTGGTAGCACGTTCAGAATCTCCATTGGTGAGGATGTCTTCAAGAGATAGGAGGGGCGGAGTATTCGCCCGCCCTTTTCCTCGTTGGCCGCCAGCGGGCGGTGTGTACTCTTTCAGCGTTCCCCATTCATTACAGGCTGGACACTTGCCGTGCCACTTGGAGAAATCGTTGCCACATTCAGAGCAGAGAAAAACGGTTTTGATTGAGGCCTTAGCCATTACTGAGCGGGATAAAGTTGATAATTCCCCCGAGGAAAATCAAGCACAAAGAAGGCTCTCGATGTTATTCAGTAACAGTCAGATCAAAAAATGTGATCTAGAAATCAGTACCCAAGGAAATATAATACTGCCAATCGGAACTACCGTGCATGGTATAGTCCTTGGCCGCATCGAATCGGATGATTGTATAGCCGATATTCAGCCTCAAACCCGCTCCATAGGTGGCAACAAAATCGTCAAAATCGGTGAGACCCGTGACTGGATCGGTAGATCGGAATTGGAAATTATCATCCCATGCCGCACCTGCATCAATAAAGAGAACTCCCTGAATGTTGCCGAGGATGATTCTTAGCGGGAAGCCGAGTGCAAGATAATTCACAAATGGAAATCTGAATTCATAATTTGTCAAAAAAACCTTTGTTCCGTTTTTCTCCACCAGCCGGGCGCCCCGAATGGGAAGAACGAAAATCGAGAAATACAGATCCTTAAGGTAGTTACTGTTTTCACTATCCCAAATGTCAGCATCCTCATCATCATTCCACCGAGCAGGATCGCGTTTACCATCAGTGTAGCCGGTACCGAATAGCCAGTTCTGCGTGCCACCAAGAAAGAATCTCTGTGGATCCGCGCCTAAACTAAATCCACCCATGGCTCGAAAGGCAAAACTGTAGAGTCTGCCAACTCTGAAATAACGGCGAGCATCAAAAAGAACTGTCTTGAAATCAAGGGGATATCCAAAAAGATCGAGACTTTGTGTGAACAGTGCATTGGTCCTCCAGCCGTCCGAGGGACTCGTAAAACCCCACTGGCTGTTGTCATAAGTCCAGCTCAGAGAATATGACAAAAGGCGTAGTGATTCATCAAAGGCGAGAGAGTACTGGTTGTATGCTACAAGAACATACTCCCTGCTGTTAACGAAATGATTTGTTAGACCAAAACCGAAACGCTGGAATCTGCTGATAGGTCTTGAAACAGACAGATCCATACTGAGATATCTTAGCCTCAGAAAGTTCCATTGCGAACCGAAGATGTTTGACGTATGGGAAATACCGACATTCAGATCATTTCGTGGTTTCAAATAGCTGTACTGAACAAAATAATCGCTGTTCTCTAAATTCATCACCATTTCGGTACCGACATAAATTCGGTGATCTCCCAAGATATCACTGAATGCGAAAACAGTTGTACCCATGGCACCCCAGAGATTGCTGTACATAGCTTGACCGCTAACAAGATCTAGTGTAAAGCGGGTTTTATAAGCCTGGGTAAGGAATGAACCATCAGAATCTCGGGAACTCGATACGGCAAGTGGCTCAATAGATTCCACAGTAGTCGAATCAAAAATTCCGTCATTATAGTGTGCATATTCCGGCGCAAAAATCCACCTGGCAAAAGCATTATCTGCCCATCCAAGATCAATCTTATTCCCAACAGTGTCTTTCTCAACCTTTACAAGATCAAGAGGGTCCTCATCCGTACTCGTCAGAACGAAATTAGAAGGTTTAATCTCCATCGCTTCATGTGAAAGGGGATTGCTTAAAGAATAAATATCCCAACCTACTCCCGAATAGCCTGAGAAAACCAACATCTGGTCATCACTCGATAAGCTGAGCTGGAAGATGCCGGTCAGGACATTGCTGATAGCACGGGATTCATCTTTGTCCAGGTCAAGTATATAGAGGTTCCATACACCGCTGGCGTCTGATGTGTAAGCCAACTCATTAGACGTATGGGCGAAAACAGGAAAGTTCTCACTGAAAGACGTATCGGTAAGTCGCTTAATTGTTCTCTTCTCAAATTCCATAAGAAAAAGATCTGTCTGCTCATAGTCGTGTTGAAACATATTATAATCATTGGGAGTCTCGAGATATTCACCACGGTCCGAAACGAAAGCAATGTATTGACCATCAGGAGACCAAGTTGGTTCCGAGTCAGAAAAGACATCATTGGTCAGATTCTCCAGTTCCTTGCTCTCAAGATTATAGAGATAAAGGTCACTTGCATCGCCCTTGTTACCAATAAAAGCGATTTTTTTTCCATCAGGACTCCATGCAGCAGTGAAAATACCATCAAGTTCAAATGTGATTTTTTCCTTTTTCCCACTATCCACCTCAATAAGGAACAGAGCATCAGAACCGCCCGCCTTTGCAGCAAGAACAATACGTTTCCCATCCGGAGACCAAGATATTCCCGGTTGCAAAAGCTTCAGCTCTTCAAAATCCGGCGTCCTGTTTCCTTTTACAAGTTTCTTTACCAATTCACCATCATTCGCGGAAATCAAAATAACATCTGAATAACCACTTCGGTCGCTGATCATTGCAATGCGGCTACCATCGGGAGAAAGAGCAGGAGAAATGTTGAAATAGTTGTTAAGCTTTTTGTGATCTGTAATTTGCTGGGCGTAGTCTTCAAGCTCATCCCGGCCGGCCACGTCAGGCCAATATTCTTTTTTCAGATGTTTGTGCCATTGGTCCGTAAGATCCTCAAAACCGAGCCCCATAGACTTCTGAAATCCTCTCTGAACATTCTGCCGTCGTTTGGATTGGGCAAAAATCTCACCCACTTTCTGCCAGCCATATTTCTCAACGATAAACTTCCAGACGGACTGCCCACCCTTATAGGCCATATAATAGTTCAGTTCCTGAATCTCGGGAATCCTGTCATGTACGGCCACATCCCTCATTGTCATATCCGCCTGAGTATCCCACTGACTGGAAAGGTATTCGGCAAGACCTTCATTCATCCAGAGTGGAATCACCAGTTGTATTCTGTTTGAGACAATACTTTGTGCTGAGCCGCCATAGATCAAGTCGTTGATTATGGCGTGGACAAGTTCATGGTGGATCACATGACGAAACTGATCGTAGGAACCTTCGAAAGGGATCACGATCCTATTTTTAAAAAGCTCCGTCACACCACCAACACCCTCCGGCATGTACTGCATGGTAACGTTAGTCTGTTGAAAGTCATTGTGGGAATTGTAGATAATGATGGAAACACGCTTACGGAGTTCCCAGTCAAGATATTTGGAGACCTGAGAGTAAGCTTTTTCTACCGCTTCTGATGTAAACTCGGCCAGAGGCTGACCTCCCTTGTAGAAATAAATATCAAAATGAGGTGACTGAATAAATTCCCAGTCGAACTTCCTGTACTGGACCTTGTTCTGACCAAAGATCTGAGCAGTGGCAAAATCGGCCAGCAGAAAAATTGAAAGAATAATTAAACTAACTTTTTTCATTCTCTATTTCTTACTCAATACAAAAGTGTGAGTTCCTTATAATCCAATCTCTACACACAAGGTAAAACATAGGCAGAAAAATATCTTATGTCAAGGGAGGCGGCACAGATTCCTCCCCACATTTTATTTGATTGACGAGAAACCTTAAACTAAGTTTCCGTGCTATGAAGCTTCCGTTGTATTTCATATCAGATGTTCACCTGAATCTGAACGGTTCTGCTAACGAGGTCGAGAAGCGCGGACGACTGATTGAGTTCGTCCGGTACGTCTCCAAGACGGGCGGAACGCTCTTTATCGTGGGTGATCTGTTCGATTTCTGGTTCGAATACAAGCATGTCATGCCAAAAGCGTATTTCGATATTTTGACTGCCCTTAATGACGCAAAGTTAAATGGTGTGGATCTGCATTTCATTCCGGGGAATCACGACTGTTGGGGGCGGGAATTCCTAGATGAGACACTTTTCAATAAAGTATACCCGGAAGGAGTCACCCTCGACATAAAAGGTAAACGATTCCTGATAAGCCACGGAGACGGCTTACTGTCCTGGGACCGGGGTTACCGGGTACTTCGGAGTGTGCTGCGCAACCGGGTTTTTGTATTTCTCTATCGTTGGCTTCATCCGGACATTGGTTACGCCATCGCAAAAAACTTTTCAAGAAACGATGACTATGACCACTATTCAGCGGAACAGAAAGAAAAAATCGTTGAAGAACTAATACAATACTCTGAAGAGCAATGCAAAAATGATATTGATTATGTCATTATTGGGCATTACCATCAACATAAGGATATCCGGCTGGAGAACGGACAGTTTCTCATCCTCGGCGACTGGATTAAGTACCATTCCTACGGTTTCTTTGACGGAGAAAGTCTGTCCCTGAAAAGTTGGGAGAATGAGAAAGTTGAATATTGACCCAAAACTAAAAAGGTGGGCTGTCGTGATGCTGATTGCGCTCACGAGCCTTTCATCCACAGGATGTTCCCAGGCAAAGAATCTGATCAACCGTTTCAAGAAAAAGGGTGAAGTTCAGACTGCCTCTCCCCTGACTGTTGAAGAACTTCGCGTCACCTATATTGAAGGCGACATGGGTGCGTTGGAAGAACTCATCGCTATTTATCAAGATGAGGAACAGCAGCTAGATGTACGGAAATCGGCTGTCCGTGCCATGGCAGAAACACAGCACCCTCTTGCTCTAGATGCTCTCGCTGAATATGTGAAAAAAGCCGAAGCACTCAATATTGAACTCATGGTCACAAGTGTGGGAGTCCTTTCGCAATTCCAGGATGATCCTGTAGCATCAGGTGCCCTCATGGAATCAATCTTTGCCGTCGATGACAAACTGAGACAAATTCAAGCTGCCACCTTCAAGAGCCTTAAAAATGTGAAGCCCGAGAATAAGGTTCTGGCGCTCATTGACATTTATGAGCGGAGCCGCGCCGCTTTTTACAGCACCGCCACCATGGTTTCTAACACCTTGTCTTCTATGGATGAGGATGAAGTGATTCCTGTACTCATTTTCCTGGCGAAAGATGAGACACTGGATGTAAAGGCGAGGAATCGTGCACTGGAAATCCTCGCTGCAAGAAAAAATGATGCCAGGGTTGTGGAAATGTTCGTGGAGATGCTCACCGATCCCTCTATGGAAGCTCAGATCCGGGACTTCGCTATTCATACTATGAAGGAGGTAAAGGAGGAGCGTCTTATCCTCGCACTGCTGGATACCTACAGCCAGGGGCAGGCATCCTACTACTCCCTACTTAGCACACTCCTGGATGCACTGGGTAACTTCAACGACCCGGTAGTGAAACCGACTCTTGTTGAGATCGCCATGCAAGATAATATGCCCCGGTCACTCCGAATCAAGGCTATCCTGAATCTGGGCAATTTCAAGGATCCAGGAATATTCGAACTAATTCTTCCTATGCTGAAAGACCCTGAAAGCTACGAATATTATCCATATATCATTGAGCTGGCTCATTCGCTCGATGCCTATGATACATACAAGACAGAGATCAGAGACGCCGGTCTTATCGCCCAGGAGAAAGCGTTAGAAGCTTCTAAACTGGAAAAATGAATATTCCCCGGTTATTTCTTTGTCTCATTGCTCTAGCCATGATCTGGGGATGTGGCGGTTCTCAGGCACCCCAGTCCCGCCCCTCACCGCCTAAACCGATAGCCACCACTGCTCAAGTTCCCACCGCCGGAGGATCAGCCCAGGAGCGACTGGAGTTTTTCCCCACTGCAAACCGGGCACGGGAAAATATCGGCACTCTTATCACACTGTCTGAAAGCCGCGTAGATGCCACAATCACAGCCTTGTCTGATGAACTGATTACAACAAGTGAAAATAATGAAATGACAAGTCTCCAATCTCAGGAAGAAACCACTTTCAAAGATCTAATTTTTGATTTGGACGCATTCATCGGCTATCTACCGACGGACAGTAAATCTTACGCAACCACAACTAAAGGCCGAAACAATCTAGAATCAAAATATGCCAGTTATTCTCTCTCCGTTTCCGGCAGTGCTATTGATCAGGTAATCGATGAAATTGAGAAAAGTGCAATTGAATCAAATGCTCGCGTTCTGGTAGAAGAACTCCGCACAATTGAATCAGCCTTGCCGTTACCACCAGATAGTCTCGAAACGGGAAGCACGTTTATCTTTGAGTCCGATTCTGTAGATCTTTTCTTCGAAGTTGTAAAAAGCGTAGAGGAAATGACGAAAGAGATGGAAGAGTTGAGGCAGACAGTAGCTGATTATGGTACAGCCAAACAGGAAATGGTTTCTTTTCTTGATCGGGAGAAAAAACTCACCACCGATCTGGAAGAAAGCAAATCACGTATAGATCAACTGAGTGCCAGAATTGATACAACACGGACCACACAGACACAAGTCGCTGATTCTATGGGCACGGTCATTCGACAGACTGATGCGGCATTAAAGGATCAGATTGGAAATCTTTCAGTAAGTATCGTTGACAGCATCACAAGCCAAAAAAGTGAATCAGACTCACTTTTCTTTTCATTGGGTACAAGCATGTCATTTTTTCGCACCCAGATCGATTCTTTAAAAGGTGTGGTCCGCTATTACGAGTTTGCTGAAAAAGGGCTCCCTGAACTTGACGAAGATGTCCTGAACATTTTGAAGCTTCCAGTATTACGACACAAAATTACTTTAAAAAACGGCACTGTCATTGTTGGATACAAACTTGCTGAGAACCTCGATGTGATCATAATGGAAACTACCTTGGGAAAACTAGTGATAGACCAGAATTACATCCTTGAATACGATGAGCAATATTTCCCTGGTCCTAAAGTAGAATTTGTCGGTGATTATGAAAAAATAGAGTATCCCAACCGCGAAGAATTCTTGGGAAGAGTAAGAAACATCGGAAAAAAACGAGCAGATTTTGTGAAAGTCATCTTTTTTCTATGGGACTCCACAACAGATCCTTTGGGTGTTGGCGAAGCCATGGTCGACGGTGCCACCACCAAGTTTACCACAGGCGTGATCAGCGATGCATCACTGGAACCGGGACAGATGGGCACATACCGCGTTTTAGTAGAAAAACAGAAGGGAACTAAGATATCCTACCGCACCAATGAGGTGACTTGGCGAGATTATAAAGCCAAGGAATAAATTTAAGAAACGGGCTCAGTAAGCTCGGCCATTTCTATCCAATTATCGAGTCTTACCTGTGGGATTCTGTATTCCCGGTACATTTTTGTAGTGTAACCGGTTAGGTTCACCCTATTGCCGATGGTGACGAACTGTATTCTGAATGAGTGATTAGGATCATCTACGATCTGGGCAAGGGTAGGGACAGGAACGGAAACATTCCATTCAAAACTCACCAAACCTTCATCTTTAAAGTCCTCACTTTTCGATGGAATACTATCTCTCACACATTCCATCAGAACAGTTCCAGCGGAACTGACAATTTTGAATCCCTCAATGGGAAAATTGTACTCCCCTGAAAAAGTAAACTCAAATGCGGGATTTACTTTCCCTTTCTTAACGAGCTTAAGTTGAAAATCTGAAACCAGGTGGCCGTGATACTTCTCAGCTGTAAACCTGTTCATGTCCAAAAGAAAACCGTAGTTCTCAGCCAAGACATCACCCTTTCGGGAAGATTTAAACTCCACTTCATAAAGAAGAGCCCAGTATTCAGGCGTGTTCAAGAAATTATCGAGGATTACCTGGCGGTACGCTTCGATAGCATCATCCAGCTCTTTCAAACGTTTTACGCCCGTTTTGTTCGCCTCGGCAAAGTCTTTCTGGAGTTGTTTAAAACGGTCATATTTTACAGCATTCTTTTTGACACCGTCCATGGTGGCGACGTGACTGATGAGGTCTTCCCGAGCTGTCCTGAGGTCAATCAACGCCTTTCTCGAAGCATCCAATTTTAAAGCAATATCAGAAAATGACGACGTTAACTCAAGGTAAGGTGAGTTAACATCAGAAAAACCGGCAGGTATGCGGGCCATGAGCGACACATAACGGAGACTGTCTTCCATAAGTCC
>UINC01001512.1_pt3 | contig 11257 bp, 9 predicted proteins | sample 5385821 | NCBI WGS metagenome assembly UINC01 (sample SAMEA4666929, study PRJEB26691) | marine metagenome | isolation source: Pacific Ocean | place: Pacific Ocean | collected 2011-10-13 | reverse complement strand
ATTTTTTAATTGTAAATAACCAAACATCAAAAACTATAATCCGCACTAATCTTTCCTAATATCTTTGGGTTTTCTTGTATGTAAAGTGCAGTCGTAGAAATACTCTGATGCCCCATCAATGTTTGTAGGTTTGTGATTCCAATTCCATTCTCACTCAAATTGGTGCAAAAACTTCTTCTCCCCGAATGACTTGATGCGTCAATACCTACACTGTCATACATTTTTTTGAAACAATCTTGGTAAAAATAGGTGAACTGATTAAAGCAGGGTTTGCTAAAGGAAAAGGTTTTCTAATGAAATCTTTGGATTGAATGCGGCCTAGTTTGTACCCTCATTGAAGGCGAATTTGAAAGGAAATTTTTTTTCAATCAGTCCGGCGGACTGGCAAATAGATTGAAAATAACTCAATCCGTCTAACTCTTCCGCTCCCAAATTGTAGCGAATTTTATTTTTTAGATAATCAACTAACAAGGTTTCTGGGAGTCCAGTTTTACGGGCCTGGGTCCTGGCAATAGTTTCAATTTTCATCAATCCTTCTTGCTTTGCAATACGAAAGATCTCCACAATTCGTTCTCCAATCTCAACTCCCTCTCTTGCAACAATCACTGCATGCACAAAAGTTTTTCCCGTTCTCTGATACCACTCTTCGCTTAAATCATATATTGTTGTTCCTTCTTTATTAAATCCTAAAGCAGCGTCACCAATGATGAGAGCAGCATCATGTTCCTGTAGCATTTTTTCGGGGTTGGGATCACAGTTCACCCATTCCAGGTTAGGTGAAAAATCATCTTTAAACATCAATTTCAACAAAGCCGCCGAAGTGCGCGATCTATTATCAACTGCCAAAGATTGAATTGCTTTAAGTGGATATTTGGATACCAGTAAAACAGTGCCGACTTGATTCCTCGATGCAATGGAAATTCCCGGCAACAGGCGCAAGGTTTCCGCCTGCCTCAGATATTCAATTGCGGGAATCATGGCAAAATCCAACTTTCCTTCATTGAGCTGTTCAGCAAGACGGGCCGGAGTCTCTGTATAGATATCAAGCTTTATCCACTCCCCCATTTCCCTCAAAGAAACCAATATCGGCTGGGCATTGATAAAATCGTGAATGCCAAATTTTAACAATTAGAATCTCCTGAAAAACAAAAAGGGATGGGGGGGGAATCCCCCATCCCTTTAATAAAAAACTAAAACTACTAGATAAAAAACGGTGCCATAACCAGCGAGACAATAGACATCAATTTGATAAGGATGTTCATTGCCGGACCGGAGGTGTCCTTCAAGGGATCACCCACTGTATCTCCAACCACTGTAGCGTGGTGTGCATCAGAACCTTTACCACCTAGATTCCCTGCCTCCACATATTTTTTTGCATTATCCCAAGCTCCACCGCCATTCGACATGAACAACGCAAGCAAAACCCCAACCAGAGTTGCACCCATTAGCATTCCTCCTAATGCCTCAGCGCCAAGCATCCAGCCCACAATAATTGGCATTAGGAAAGCTACAACACCTGGCGCAATCATTTCCTTCAATGCCGCCTGGGTGCTAATATCGATACAACGTGCACTATCTGGTTTGCCTGTGCCTTCCATTAATCCTGGAATCTCGCGGAACTGTCTGCGGATTTCTTCAACCATGGTCATCGCAGCATTACCCACAGAGGTCATAGTCAGGGCAGCAACATAAAACGGAACCACACCACCCAGGAACATACCGATAACCACATCGGTTTTAGTAATATCAATAGAAGTGATATTTGCTGCTTGGGTAAACGCTGCAAACAAGGCCAACGCTGTCAAAGCTGCTGAACCAATCGCAAATCCCTTACCAATAGCAGCCGTGGTGTTACCCACCTGATCCAATCCATCTGTAATTTTACGAGTGTCTTCTCCTAATCCTGCCATCTCAGAAATTCCACCAGCATTATCGGCGATGGGACCATAAGCATCAACCGACATGGTGATACCTACTGTTGCCAACATACCCACAGCTGAAAGTGCAACACCATAAAGGCCTGCAGATTCCGCGCTGACATAAATGGTCAATGCTATAATCACAACAGGTATCACACAGCTTTCCATAGCCACTGCAAGACCGGTGATCATTACCGTCGCAACCCCAGTATTACTTGATTCTGCTATTCGAATAACGGGCTTACTGGCTGTGTAGTATTCGGTGATCAGACCAATACCGATACCTGCCAGACAACCAAACAAAAGGGCTATAAATACGCCTGAAGGCAGGCCCATAACTTTAATGAGAAAAAATGCCACGAATAGCATAGCACCCGCACTGATGAATGTGCAGTTTCTAAGCGCTGCAGAAGGGTCCATACTCCCTAACATGGTCATAGCTCGTATACCAATGACCGAAGCTATCAGACCCACCATAGCTATCATAATCGGCAATGCCATGTATTCGAAGCGTAAGGTAGCCATACTGGCACCTATAACTATAGCTGCAATCATGGACCCACAGTATGACTCAAATATATCGGCACCCAGTCCAGCTGTATCACCTACGCAGTCGCCAACATTGTCAGCGATTACGCCAGGATTACGTGGATCATCTTCAGGTATTCCCGCTTCAACTTTACCAACGAGATCAGAGCCTACATCTGCTGTTTTAGTATAGATACCACCGCCCACACGAGCAAATAACGCAATAGAACTCGCGCCCATTGCGAATCCACTAACAACAGTAAATGAATCACCACGACCGAATAAAAGGAATAACCCACCAACCCCCAATAGACCCAGGCTCGCCACGCTTAGTCCCATTACTGCGCCGCCATTGAATGCGATGAGCAATGCTTTGGACTGCCCGCCGTCAACAGCCGCTTGCGAGGTACGTACGCCCGATGTTGTTGCTGCATTCATACCAAAAAAACCAGCAAGCATGGAACACCCGGCTCCAACTGCATAAGAAATTGCTGTCCAAAATCCGATCCATACCCCTTTTTGCATGGAAATCAAAAAAAGGAGGAGGAGAAAAATTCCCCCAATAAAGTAGCCGAGGATTTTGTATTCCCTTGAAAGAAATACCATGGCCCCTTCATGGATAGCCTCAGCTATTTCTGTCATTTTTTCATTTCCGGCTGATTCGTCATCGACACCTTCAAAAAGTTTCCAAGCGATGATGAGACCGAATAAACCAAATATGGCAGCTAAATACACATAATTTTGCGATACATCCAAAGAAGCCATCACCAGATATGCCACCATGGCAAAACCAATGAAAGCCAGTTCTCCTTTGTGTTCCGATAACATTCTTATTATTCCTCCGTAGGGTTATTTCGTTTATTAAGTTCTTTTAGCGCCGCTTCTATCTTATGCACCGCTTGATTTATTGCGTCATTTAATAGGCTCGACTCTTCTTCGGTAAAAGAGGACAAAACATGATCGACAATGTCCTCTCTATCTTCAGGGCGGTCGACCCCGATGCGTACCCTACAAAATTCCTGAGTTCGCAAAGTTTCTATGGTCGATCTAATTCCTAACTGGCCTCCATCGCCTCCCTTAAATTTGGTTTTTATTTTTCCAAGTGGAAGATCAATATCATCATGTATGACCAGAAATTTTCCTGGGGAAAGGTTAAAAGCGGAAAGAAGTGCTTTGACTGCTTTCCCACTTTCGTTCATGTAGGTCATCGGTTTTGCGAGAATAACCGGAAGCCCATCAATTTTCCCTTCTCCATAAAGGGAATTATATTTATGTTGAGCCAGCTTGATTTTATATTTATCGGCCAAATTATCTAAAGCAAGAAATCCCGCATTATGTCGTGTCAGCTCATAACGCGACCCGGGATTGCCCAAACCTAAAATCAAAAACACAATTAATTTTAACCGTCCTCTTTCTTCCCGGAATCATCTTTAGATTCTGCGGGAGCCTGGTCCTCCTCTGCTCCTTCTACTCCTTCTGCTCCTTCTTCACCTTCTTCACCTTCTTCGACTTCAGGTTCTTCTTCCTTAACTTTTTCTAGGTGAACATTTACCACTATGTCGTTTGGATCATTCAGAATTTGTACGGACTCTCCAAGATTCAAATCTGAAACGCGAATCATCTGGTTCAGTTCAACCCCACTCATATCCACTTCAAATTTTTCCGGGATATCATTCGGCAGACTTTCAATTTCCAAGGCCCGAATGATGTGATTTACATGTCCTCCTTGTTTTTCTCCCGGAGAAACTCCAACAAGAAGAATAGGAACTTTTACTTTGATCTTTTTGCTAATATCAATTTCAAGAAAATCTATATGCACCCAACCTGGCTTAAGAGGATGGGTTTGAAATTCTTTTAACACCACGTTTCTGTTTTTAGCCGAATCGCCATCGACCTTCAATTCGATCAGCACATTACGACCTTTGGCCTCAATCAACTTGCTTAGTTCTTTTGGATTTATAGACAAACTAAGGTTATCATTGAGACCGTACACAACGGCCGGGATACATTCATCTGTCCTCAATTTTCGTGCGGCTGACTTACCATTTGCTTCTCTAATTTTTCCTGTTAAAACTGACATTCTAAACTCCGATCAATGTAAAAAAATATTCTGAAAGAAACCCTACAAATTAGTTAATCCTTGGTTGAATCGAACAAGGAACTAACTGAGGTTTCTTGATGAATTCTTAAAATTGCTTCCCCTAAAAGGGATGCAACAGATAACACTTTTATCTTAGGGTTTTTTTCCAACTCTCCATTTAAAGGAATGGTATTGGTTGTTATCACCGTTTTAATAGGTGACTTAGCAATACGCTCTCCTGCTGGTCCCGATAAAACCGGATGGGAACAACAAGCGTGCACTTCCCTTGCACCGGCCCCTAATAATGCATCAGTCGCTTCCATCAATGTTCCCGCTGTATCGATCATGTCGTCTACGATAAAAGCTATTTTTCCTTTTACATCACCAATGATATTCATCGCCTTAGCTTCATTTGGAATATCTCGGCGTTTGTCAATGATCGCCAAAGAGCTATTTAACCGTTTTGCATAAGCACGGGCTCTTTCCACCCCTCCTGCATCGGGTGATATTACGATCAAGTCTTCCAGTTTTTGCTCTTTGATGTAGTCGATCAGAACATTTATTGCGAATAAATGATCCACAGGGATATTAAAAAAGCCCTGAATTTGCCCTGCGTGTAAATCGACCGTCAGAACACGATCTGCCCCTGCAGTAACCACTAAATCAGCAATCAACTTGGATGTGATGGGTACCCTGGGTTCGTTTTTTCTATCCTGGCGCGCATACCCATAATAAGGAATCACCGCCGTGATTCTTTTTGCTGATGAACGACGCAATGCATCGATCATAATCAGCAATTCCATCAAATTGGTATTGCCCGGGAAACAAGTCGACTGAACAACGAAAACGTCCCCACCGCGAACATTTTCTTCGATTTTCACATAGATTTCTTTGTCTGAGAAATCCCGAATCACGGTTTTTCCAAGTGGAACATCGATGTAATTACAGATTTCTTCCGTTAGTTTCTGATTAGCTCGACCGGAAAAAACCAATAGACGTCTATTGTCGTTGGAAACCATTCTGTATCCTTAAAAAATCTGGCTGGGGCGGGAGGACTCGAACCTCCGAATGCAGGAATCAAAATCCTGTGTCTTAGCCACTTGACGACGCCCCAAGGAGGTAAAACCTCACCATCAAAAATTCATGCCCCGCAAGGGGTTTATAAGGGATAAAAACAAAAAGGCTCTTTTAACAATGACAGGGTCATTGTTAAAAAGCCGATATCATTACTTCGGGAAAAAATTCAGAAAAGCGAGTGATGCTTTTGGCCAGACACACCCTGTACTTTTTCCCAGTAAATCTAGCCAACGCTTTTTTAGCAATTTCGGGATTTTCGAAAATTCCAAAGACTGTAGAACCACTTCCCGACAAGAGCGTACCTTCAGCGCCTAAGTTCAGCAGCTCATTTTTTATCTCCAAAATCTCAGGATATCTTTTAATAACAAAGGGTTCCAAGTCATTTTGAAGGGCCGCCCCTAACTGGGCAAAGTCCGAGCGCACAAGAAAATTTTTCAAAATGCTAATATTATTTTTGGTCTTTGTCAACTTCAATTTTAGATTACTATAAACCCATGATGTACTTATAGGAAATCCAGGATAGATCATTAAAGTATAAAAAATCATAGGACTTTCAATCGGTTGCAGAATCTCACCTTTACCCTTTCCTATTGCACATGGTGACATGAGGAAAAAGGGAACATCAGAACCCAGGTCAGAGGCCATTGTAAGCAATTCGCTCCGCGGTAACTTTAAATCCCATAAAATGTTAAGAGCCAGCAGGGCCCCGGCGGCATTTCCACTCCCTCCCCCTAGTCCCGCTCCTGAGGGAATATTTTTTTGAAGTTTGATTTTTACTCCACCACATTTACCGGGAAAATTATTTTGTAAAAGCCTGGCAGCTTTAATAACAAGATTACTTTCATCATTGGGAATGCCAGGAGCATCACAAAACAATTCGACTTTTTCCGGGGCTCCTTCCATCTCCATCTCATCAAACCAAGCAACCATTTGAAACAAGGTCTCCAGCTCGTGAAATCCATCTTCCCTTTTTTTATGAATATGAAGTCCTAAGTTTATTTTTGCAGGAGTTTTAAATTGCAGTTTGTTAGGGAGAGTCATTTTATTTTGTGGAAGCTGTTGGCATCAATTTAAATGTATCAGGAGAAATTTTTCCATTCAAGATCGGGTCCTTATATCTAACCCTTATTATTTCCTCCCTTACGGGAAATTCAAGAGTAATCAAATGCGGCCAATCTATGGAACCGATCTTTTTGTACTCCTGCCATTTTACAAAATACTTCTTATGCCCCCCTTCGATTCGAGTCATCTCTATCGGCAATAATGTGATTGCATCTATATAAAGAAGAATGTCTCCGCTGCTTTTTAAATCTTTTGCTTGAAGTATATATTGGGTGTTATCAGAATTTAATCTGGGTTTTTCTACTCTTAGAAATTCAAAGCGCGGGATATGCCCGACAAAAATTCTTAAATGCTCGTAAAAATCTATTTGGGTTCCAAGCAGTTCTCGTAAAAGGTCTTTTACATCCGAGCCAGAATAAACTCTGCCTTTTGAAGGGTCCAGAAACTGCATTTTCCCGGCTGTACGGATAAAAACCCCCATCGCCTGACCAAACAGCCCATAAGTATCCACCCGAATGGAACGGTTTCCTTGTAATACCAGAGTCTGGCGGAAGGATTGTTTTATTTCTTTGTCGATAAAAGTGGTTCGTGCAAATGATTTAACGTTATAAATTTTATTCGCACGAGCCTGGAGTCTATTAAATATATAAGCGGAAGAAATGGTGTCTTTTGAAAAATGCGAAGGAATTTTTTCAACAGAAGTCTGGCAAGCACCAAGAAAGAAAAAAACGAATAAAAAAACCGGGCTACGCACAAAAATAAAACGGCCTTTTATTTGACATGCAACTATGGCTCCCCAACATTGCTTCCCTTGTAAAGGGTTAGTAACTTTGTTGGATAAGTTTTTTTGCTCTTTCAATTTTTTCTTGAAGGGTTTGCGGATTAGGCATTTCTCCGCCTAGGTCACCTTTTTGGTGAAGCGTCAAAGATCGGCTGTTTTTCCAAGCTCCTTTTGCTTCATCATAATTTTTTAGAGAAAACAGAATATCCCCAAGATGGTCATAAAGCACGGGATCTGGATCAGTATAAATCAAGGCTTTCTGAATTTGCGTAAGGGCTTTTTCTGAGTCGCCTTTTTTGAAGTATATCCACCCCAAGCTGTCTAAAAAGTAACCATTACGAGGTTGAATGGTGAGAGCTTTTGTCAAGTGCTCCAAAGCACGATCCAGGTCACGGCCTTCAAGGGCATATATATATCCTAAAAAGTTGTGAGCGTTGGAGTGTAGTGGGTTGATTTCGATAGCCTGCCGCATGTTAGCAATCGCACCTTTAAAATCCCCGGACTTTTCCATTAATGCGCCCAATTCAAAATAATAAGTGTCTTTTTTCGGGTTGAGACTCACGGCTTTCTTCATGCTTTCTACAGCTTTTTTGTTTTCATTTTTTGACATGTAGGCAAGCGCTAAGGAATGGAAAATCTCATCATTTTCAGGTTCCATTGCAGTGGCTTTTTGCAAAAGCTCAATAGTTAAATCTGTTTTTTTGGCAAGTTGGTATAAACGCGCGGAATAACGCAAGATATCCATTGACTTCGGCTCAAGTTTTCTAAGTATTGCAAATTCCTCAATGGCCTTGTCTAATCGCCCCTGATTCTCATATATCCGAGCCATGAGCACATGCGGATCTTTATGGTCATCGGCAGCCAAAACCAGCTGAAACTCGTCTAATGCCCTTAAATAAAGAGTCTCCTCAAAATAAATAGCGGCGATTCTCATATGGACATTCGGTTGTTTTGACAGTTCGCTGGGAATACCTTTATTATTCGACAATGCGTTTTTGTACGCTAGGGAAGAGGTATTTTGAAGTTTTTCAATACGCTCTTTAATAAAAGGATTATTCTTCTTTAGTTTTATTAGGAAGTTATATTCTTTAAGAGCTTCTTCGGTTTTTTCCAAACGCTCATAAACCCAAGCAAGGTGTTTTCGAGCTTGCAATAAATTAGGCTTCAAAATAACTGCCATTTGAAATCTCTTTTCAGCTTCCACTAGCTTATTATTTTGCAATAAAGCTCGGCCCAGATAGAACTGTCCCAATGGATTATTGTGTTCTATTTTGACGGACTGTAAATACATATTTTTTGCCTGATCCCATTTACCCTGCTCTTCCAAAACGGTTCCCTTTAGGAAAATGGCGCGGGAGCTTTTTGGGTTTATTTGACTTACCCTTTCATAATGATAAATAGCAGAATCTGCTTTCCCTTGACTTGCGAGAATATCTGCCATATCCATATGAATTACCTTATTTTTTGGAAACCGCGTTAAAGCCTCTTGCCCAGCTTTTACCGCTTTATCTAACTGGCCAGTACGTAATAGTAGGTGTACCCACTTTTCGAAAAACTTTTCGGTTTCGGGGTCGTATTTTACAATTTCTTTATAATGCATAGCCGCTTTTTCAAACTGCAATTTCTTTTCGGCTTCTAGGGACATGAGAAAATGGAAATAAGCGCGCGGATCTTTACTTTCTAGAGGTTGCAATTGTTGCCTTTTCTGTTCATACATTTTCACAGCATAAGACATAGAGAGATCCAAATCTTGTGATTTCATTTCCATCTGATTACCAACGGTTGAACAGTTAGAAAGAAATAAAAATATAATTCCGAACACAAGAAATTTTACTGCAAACAACCCACTACTTCTTCTAAATTTTGGTGAAAAGAGATTATCCATTGAACCATTCAATATAGTTTTAGATATTTTTTTCATTTTAAATTATAGAAGGCCTATGTTATTAATTTAATTTTACTAACCAGTTGTTTCCCAGCCCTGCTATTTAATTCAAGAATAAAATTTTGCTTCAAACTTTCCAGTGCAGGCAACCATTCCGCACCTTGAACGCGGATATGTACCGTACCTTGGGCGATTTTATCAACAAAAGATATTCCTGATATTTCTTTCCCAACAACAAGGTTCCATTGGTAACCCAACCATTCTTTCTGATCTTTTTGTAAATTTTCAGGTAAAGAATCAATTAAAACAGAACCTAAGTCGGACCAGTTTTTATTTAGGTTTTGCTTTCTTATCATACCAATAAACCGAACAAAGTTAATCCCCGCTCGTAGTGGGGCCTGTCATGTTTTTCCCAATGCTTCAATTCACCGCGATAATAAACCTTAATCTTTCGCGCCTGAAAGGTTAACAGGAGTGAATAGGTCAATGCTCGTATAGCAAACAATCACCTTCAAGCCTTTTGCTAATATTTCTTCCCTCTGTTAGGAGGGTCATACAGATTGACCCTGGTTTTTATTTTAGCTATGTTAATGAATAAATTAAAGAAATAACTTGCAAGGCTTTAAATACATTCAGAACGAATAAGCATTAAAAAAGGGCGATCAAGTATTGATTTATATCGATGGCATCACAGACTCCAAAAACAAACAACTCGAGACTATAAAATATCAATTTAGCACATATAGGTTTTCTTATTTTGACGCATCCTTGACCATTGCCCCCCGCGCTAGCGGGTGATATGATTGAAAAAATGGGGTTTCAAAGTATCCTGTTTCGATAATTAAAATTCAATAACCGGGGGGCTCCTTTCATTAATATGATCATGGATGATGTTAGCTATTGCATAGAACTATCAAAAGTACCTTAACTAACCATGACTAAAAAATTAAAAAACGAGTTAACTTCGGTTGAGGAGAAGAATAAAAAATGAGTATTGAGTTGAAATTAAAGCACTCTCTGGAAGGACAAAGCTCCTTCGCACAAACGCATTAGTCTCTTATGCGCCCACGCCTCCAGGTCATTATCCTGGGAATTGTTAGTCTACTCCTCTATTTATTTCTTACCCACATCTCAAAAGAGTTTAACTGGGGAGAAGGTTATGCCGATCGTCCCATTCTCACTTATCTGGCAATTTATTTTTCACTGTCCCTACTTTTCTTCTCCACTTGCGCCATCCTATTAAAGCAACCGGAAGATCGATTTACCTTTTGGACCATGATCGCCCTCGGCTTGTTATTCCGACTTTCTATTTTACCCGCGCAACAGATACAGGAAGACGATGTCTATCGTTACCTCTGGGATGGAAAAGTTTTTGCTAATAATATTAATCCTTTCGAATACTCCCCCTCTGAAGTTCACGAATTTAAAGAATTACGAATTCAGAACCCTGAAACTTATTACGAAATTTATAACGAAAGAAATGAAAGGGAACTGGAAAAACTATCAGCTTTGAAATGGGAATCTCCAAAATCCCTAAAATATCTAGAAAGAGTGAACCATCCCGGAGTTCCCACAATTTATCCTCCTATGGCTCAGTTTGTGTTTCGAGCTGTTCATTCTATTAAACCCGATAGTATTCTTGCCATGCGGATCGCTTTCCTGCTGTTTGATGTTCTAACATTGTTTTTCATTATCGGGATTTTGGCCAAGCTGGGATTAAATAAAAATATGAGCGCTGTCTACTTTTGGTGCCCATTGATAATAAAAGAAACGCTCAATTCAACTCATTTGGATATCATTGGAATTGCATTCCTATGCGGCTCGATTTATTTTCTGGTCAGCCACCGACACAGTCTCGCTACTGTTTTTCTTGCCTTAGGTTTTCTAGGTAAATTGTATCCCGCTATTTTATTTCCGCTTTATTT
>UINC01002247.1_pt1 | contig 11261 bp, 8 predicted proteins | sample 5385821 | NCBI WGS metagenome assembly UINC01 (sample SAMEA4666929, study PRJEB26691) | marine metagenome | isolation source: Pacific Ocean | place: Pacific Ocean | collected 2011-10-13 | reverse complement strand
CAATTATAGGCTAATATCTTTCCTGGATATTTTTTATGAATTGCATCGGCAAACTTTTTTGCCTCTTCCAAATTTGGAGTTGCTGTTTCACACCAAATTAAATCTGCATACGGCGCATATGCTAAACCTCTTGATATTGCTTGTTCAATCCCTTGTTTTACATAGAAAAATCCTTCGGGAGATCTTTTGCCAGTTAAAAATGGTTTATCATTTTCATCAAAATCATTGGTAATTAATTTTGCAGCATTTGCATCTGTTCTTGCTAAAATTATTAATGGTACGTCTGCTATATCAGCAGCTAAACGTGCGGCTTTTAAATTTTTTATCATCGTTCCTGTTGGAACTAGAACTTTTCCTCCCATATGACCACACTTTTTTTCACTTGCTAATTGATCTTCAAAATGAACACCGGCAGCACCTGTCTTGATAAACTTTTTTGTAAGTTCAAATACATTTAGTGGTCCTCCAAAGCCTGCTTCTCCGTCTGCAACGATTGGCAACATATAATCTACAATTTGATTGTCTTTTATTTCTCCGTTCATTTTTTCCAAATGTTGAATTTGATCTGCTCTAATCAAAGCATTATTCATTGCCTCAACTAATTTAGGTGCACTATCATAGGGATACAAACTCTGATCTGGATACATTTCACCAGCGCTGTTAGCGTCTGCTGCAACCTGCCAGCCGCTAAGATAAATGCCTTTTAATCCGGCTTTGGCATGTTGAACTGCCTGGTTTCCTGATAATGATCCAAGTGTACCTATATAAGGTTCGCTATTTAATAATTTCCACAATTTTTGTGATTGTAATTTACAAAGGGTATGCTCAATTTTAATTGACCCTCTCAATTTTTCAACTTCTTCTGGAGTGTAATCCCTCTTAATCCCTGCAAATCTCTTCAGATCATAAGATACTTTAGCTTCGGCTACCATTTGGAAATCCTTCTAAAAAAAATCTGAATTATTAATTATCTGAATTTTGATGATCAGCTTGGTCCAAAAAACATACATCGTCATGTCTGCTGTATATACTAGGTTGTCTAAACTGATCGCCTTGAGAACTTTGTTCAGTTTTTCCAATTTCCTGTTTATTTTGCCCTTTTTTATCTGTACTCATCATGTTTGTAATATAATAGTTAATATTTACAAAGTCTATTTTTTTGTTGTAAATGAAGTAAATTTTATGTATTTTTTATTGTAAATAATTAACAAATTTACATGAATAGAAAAAACCTCAATTATGGCGCTATTATAAGAGCTAGAAGGCAAAAGAAAAACCTAAAATCTAAGGAACTGGCGAAAAAATTAGGCATATCGCCTGCTTTTTTATCACTAATAGAAACTAATGAAAGGAAACCTAATGGCGATCTAGTGTTGCTTATTCAGGAGGAGTTGGGACTTACTAACGAGGATCTTATTAAAAAAATAGATCCTGGTTTAGAGAATGACACTAAGGACGTTTTTAATATTAGTTTGCTTGAAGACTTAGACATCCGACCCAATGAAGCTGATGAACTAGTAAAAATAAACCCAAAAATCGCTAAAGCATTAGTCAGGTTAGCTCATGATCATAACAATAGAGAGCATGAAGTTGGAGAAGATCTAGAAAAAAAAATAATAGGCAAATCAACATGGTTTCCAGGAGAAATTGTCAGTGAGTTTATTCAGAAAAATGAAAATTATTTTCCTAAACTTGAAGAATTTGCCCATCAAATTTTTGAAGAAGTAAAAATTAATAATAGAACAAGATATTTATCCCTTTGTGATTATTTAGAAAAAAAATATAAATTAGTTATAAAAGAAATGCTTCCAAAAGAAAAACCGTTTACAAAAATTTACTTTCCTGAAAAAAATGAACTACACTTGTCTGATTATCTTTCCCTAGAAACAAAAAAATTATATGTTGCTAACCAAATAGCTCAGCTTGGTGCAGACGAAATAATAAACGAATACTTAGACGATTTTTCATTCCCATCTGAAGTATCTAAAAAAGTAACAAAGGTTGCTTTATTGAATTATACAGGAGCGGCAATAATGATGGATTACAAAGAATTTTATCAAGAATGTATGAAATGTAGATATGATCTTGAAGTTCTTGCCTCATCTTTTGCAGTATCATTTGAACAAACCGCACATCGTGTAACAAGTTTGAACAATCCAGACATGAAGGGAATCCCTCTTCATATGATACGTGTAGATAGGTGTGGTAATGTTTCTAAAAGATTTTCCTTGTCTGGTATAGAGTTACCCCGAGCTTCAGGGGCATGTCCTCTTTGGAATGTATTCACGGCTTTTTCCAATCCTAACAATATACATGCGGCAATTTCAAAAATGACAGATGGATCTACATATTTTTGTATAGCTAAAACAGTTGATAAAGGTATTGCAAAATATGGTGAAAGTAGAAGTTTATTATCTATTGGATTAGGTTGTAATATTAAGCATGCAAAACAAATGGTTTATTCGGACGGTATAAACCTAGATGATAAAAGAAGAGAAGTGTCTATCGGAGTATCTTGTAGAAGATGTGATAGACTGGATTGTTCACAAAGAGCATTTCCTCCTGCCACTACGAAATTTGATGTAGATCTTAACTCGAGAGGTGTTTCAATTTTCGTTAATGATTAAAATTTAGGGTAATAAAACAATGAATTTTATGAGTATTAATGAAATACTGGTTGCTTAAAACTGAACCCGAGGAATGGTCTTGGAAGGACCAGGTTAAGTGTGGTTCTAAAGGTTCTTTGTGGGATGGCGTTAGAAATTACCAGGCAAGAAATAATTTAAAAAAAATGAGTTATGGCGACCAATCTTTTTTTTATCATACTGGTAAAGAAAAAAAAATTGTAGGAATTGTAAAAATAATTAAAGAATACTTTCCTGACAAGAATGATAAAACTGGAAAATTCGTATCTATAATGGTGCGATCTCATAAAAATTTTAAATTACCTGTATCGCTGGATAACATTAAAAAGCATAGACCTTTAGGACACCTTTCTCTTCTAAAACAATCAAGATTATCAGTGATGATGATTGACTTAAAAAGCTGGAAAATTATATGTAAGATGGGTAAAATAAGTATGTAAATTTATATTAAATAGGTGGAAAATGGCTAAAAAAAAAAGAAAGAAAAGAATTAAGCTAAAAAAGAGAAGAGCCAAACCAAGAAAAGGCAAGAAGAAAAAAATTTCAAAACAAAAAAAAAGAAAAACGAAAAAAACAATAACTAAAGATTCGTTCAAACAAACCAAAGATTCTGATGGTAATTTGGTATTTAAAGTCTCTAAAAACTGGTCCAAGGAAGCTTATATAAATAAAAACCAATACGAAAAAAAATATAAATTATCTATAAAAGAAAATGAAAATTTTTGGAGAAAAGAAGGAAAAAGAATAACTTGGATTAAACCGTATACAAAAACTAAAGATGTTAAATATAGTAAGCAAGAGGTAAATATAAAATGGTATTACGACGGAACCTTAAATGCCTCTGCAAATTGTATTGATCGACATCTTAATAAGAAAAGTAACAAAACGGCTATTATTTGGGTTGGTGATGATCCAGATAACTCAAAAAAAATAACTTATAAAGAACTTCATAAAAATGTTTGTAAAGCAGCAAATGGATTAAAGAGTATTGGTATACAAAAAGGAGATAGAGTAACGATTTACCTCACGATGATTCCTGAGCTTGCTTATGTAATGTTAGCATGCGCTAGAATTGGAGCTATACATTCTATTATATTTGGTGGATTTTCACCTGACTCTATTGCCACAAGAATAAATGATTGTAAATCAGACTATGTTATTACTGCTGATGAAGGCGTAAGAGGAGGAAAAATAATACCTCTAAAAAAAATTGCTGATGAAGCTATGATGCAGTGTCCAAATGTGAAAAAATGTGTTGTGGTTAAAAGGACTGGAAATTCTGTCAATTGGGTAGATGAAAGAGATGTTTCTTACGAAAAAATAACTTCGAATGTGTCTGATAAATGTCTTCCTGAAGAAATGAATGCAGAAGATCCGCTCTTCATACTTTATACCTCTGGCTCAACAGGAAAACCAAAAGGCGTTCTACATACAACGGGCGGGTATATGGTTTATGCTTCAATGACACATCAATATATTTTTGATTACAAAAATAAGGATATTTATTGGTGTAGCGCAGATATTGGGTGGGTAACTGGTCATAGTTACATAATTTATGGGCCTCTATCAAATGGAGCAACAACAATAATGTTTGAAGGTGTGCCTAACTATCCAGACAGCTCTAGATGGTGGCAAATAATTGACAAATATAAAGTTAATATTTTTTATACCGCACCAACAGCAATACGAGCTTTAATGCGTGAAGGTGATGGTCCAGTTAAAAAAACTAGCAGAAAATCACTTAAACTTTTAGGTACTGTTGGAGAACCCATCAACCCTGAAGCATGGATGTGGTATTATAAAACAGTTGGTGATGAAAAATGTCCTATTGTCGATACTTGGTGGCAAACTGAAACTGGAGGTATTTTAATTTCTCCCCAACCTGGTGCCATAAATCTAAAACCTGGTTCTGCCACAAAGCCGTTTTACGGAATTAAACCGGTTATTGTTGATGAATCCGGAAAAGTTTTAAAAGGTCCTTGTAAAGGCAGACTTTGCATAGCTCAATCCTGGCCAGGTCAAATGAGGACTGTTTATGGAGATCACCAAAGATTTATTGACACTTATTTTTCTCAATTTGATGGAAAATATTTTACTGGTGATGGATGCAGAAGAGATGCGGACGGCTATTATTGGATTACCGGTAGAGTAGATGATGTAATTATTGTTTCTGGTCATAATTTAGGTACAGCAGAAGTTGAGAGTGCTTTTGTAGCACATCCAAAGGTTGCTGAAGCTGCAGTGGTTGGTTTCCCTCATGACATCAAAGGAAATGGGCTCTATTGTTATGTCACACTTAATGCAGGAGAAAATCCTAACGGAGAATTAGATCGAGAACTTAAGCTTTGGGTTAGAAAACAAATTGGTCCTATTGCAACTCCAGACTATATTCAGTTTGCTCCAGGATTGCCAAAAACTAGGTCCGGTAAAATTATGAGGCGTATTTTAAGAAAAATTGCTGCAAACGAACATGATAATCTTGGAGACACAACAACTTTAGCAGATCCGTCTGTGGTAGAATCACTAATCGAAAATAGAAAAAATAAATCTTGAATTTTTAATAAAAAAAATGCCTGTAAAATTTTATTCATTAATAATTTTTATAGGATTGTTTTGGTTTTACTGTTTGTATTGGGCTTTTAAAAACCAGAAGAAAATAACAACACCGGTTGATTTTTTTATATATGAAAGACAGCTTCCAGGATGGGTATTTATAATTGTTGCTACGGGAATCACTTTTTCAGGTTGGATATTTTTTGTACATCCAAGTCTAATTTTTATGAACGGAATGCCGTACTCAATGACTTCCCTATGTGCAATCGGGATACCATTGTTAGGAATTGTCTTTTTAAAAAGACAATGGATGCTTTCAAAAAAATATGGCTTTGTAACTCCTAGTGAAATGATGGGAGTTTATTTTAAAAGTGAATTTATTAGAATTTTGATCGTTATTATAACTTTGGGTTTTGCAATTCCTTTTATCGCAATGCAACTATCCTTGGGAGGAATACTTATTAGTATTTTATCTGATGATATAATTGGTGCAGGATCAGCTTCATTTTTAATAGGCGGTGTAATCATATTTTACTTAAGTATAAGTGGAATAAAATCTATTGTTTATATTGATACAATTCAATTTCTTCTCGTAATTTTTGGAGTGGTTTCAATTGGATTTATAACTCTTGACTTGGTTGGAGGTTGGGATTTATTGAATGAAAGTTTATCAAGAATTTCTAATATTAAAAAAAATCTTTTCAACTTAAAAGAAAGTTACAGTTCTTATCTTGCAATACCAGGTACAATCAAACTTACAGAGATTTTAGATAAAAAAATGTTTTATAGTGGTATATGGACCAGTTCAATGATTTTAACTTTTGTTTTTGCTTTAACTGGTATTCAAATGTCACCAAATTTTTTAATGTTAGTTTTCTCAAGTAAAGAAGTTAAACCTTTCGCTACTCAACAAGTATGGTTCTCGGCATTTTTAATTGGTTTAATATTCATATTTTTTACTATTATAGTAGGTGTTGGTTCAAATTTGCTTGGAGCAAATAATATTATTAACGAAAGTGGAAATAATATATCAAAGATTCTTCCGAGTACTATTTTTCCAAATGAAATAGAGAGTTTGGTCCCACATCTGATCAATACAATTGGTGAATATTCTCCACTATTCTTTGGTATATTAGCAATATGTGCAATTGCATCAGTGCAATCAACAAGTTATTTTTATTTGAGCTCTAGTGCTATTGTTACAAGAGATGTTGTTAAAAGATTTTTTTTTAAAAATATGAATAATGAAAAACAGATTTTTTCTTCAAGAATTTTATTAGGATTATTTTTTATTATTTCTTTAGCTTTGTCAATTCAATCTCTAGAAACAATTTTAAGTGTTGGTATTTTGTCATTAAGTATAGCTTGTCAAATGTTTGTTCCATTAATTGCAATATGTTATTTCCCTTGGTTAACCAAACAAGGAGTCGGATTAGGAATTGTAGTGGGTATTATAGCTGTGTTGAGTACAGACATTGTTGGTCAAACGTTATTTGGAGATTTTATAAAATGGAACAAATGGCCTTTAACAATTCATTCTTCTGTTTGGGGTGTCTTATTTAATTTAATTGCTTCGATATCAATTTCGTTTATTACACAAGACGCAAAAGAAACTAATCATAGACAAAAATTTCATGATTTTATAGACGACTATAAAAGCCATTCAATAATGAGAAAGAGTTTAAAACCAAGCGCCTGGATTGTTACAATTACATGGATATTTTTTGCATTGGGTCCAGGATCAATCATCGGAAATAATATATTTGGAAAACCGGGTGACATAGAAAGTTGGTCCTTTGGTACACCGTCTATTTGGGTGTGGGAGATTATTTCATGGATTCTTGGTATTATATTAATTTGGTTTCTGGCTGTTAAAATGGAGATGTCAACATCGCCAGAAAAAAATATTATTGCTCAAACCGAAGATATTAGTAGCAGTTCAAGAGGTTAAAAATATTTTTTTGACATAAAATAATTTAAAACTATAAATTAATAAAGATGACAAGTTCAATAAAGATTTCGCCTTCTATATTATCTTGCAATTTTAGTAAATTAGGAGAGGAGATTGAGTCTTTAGAAAAGGCTGGCGCAGACTTAATTCATATCGATGTTATGGATGGCCATTTTGTACCTAATATAACTATTGGTCCGGAAGTAATTAAAAAAATAAGGCCATTAACAAAGGTGCCCTTTGATGTGCATCTGATGATTTCTCCCGTAGATAATTTTATAGAAGATTTTGCAAATGCAGGATCGGATATAATAACTATTCATCCTGAAGCTACTAAAGATTTAAAAAAATCTATAGAACTTATTAAAAAATTTGATAAAAAAGTTGGAATTTCTTTAAATCCTAATTCTGAAATAATTCTTGTAGAACCTTACTTAAACGACATAGATTTAATCTTAGTCATGAGTGTAAATCCTGGATTTGCAGGACAAAAATTCAAGCCAGAAGTATTAAAAAAACTAGAAAAAATTAAAAAGATTATTGTGTCAAAAAATCTGAAAATAGATCTAGAAATTGATGGTGGTATTAATTTTCAAAATAGCATTGATGCAAAAAATGCCGGTGCTAATATTTTGGTATCTGGATCCACAATATTTAATGAGAATAATGGTGATCTAAAAAAGAATATTGATTTACTGCGTACAAATTAATAAATGCCAGATTTAAAAAATGTCTATCTTTATTTTTTATCTTTAAGAAAATTAATATTTAAATCAATAAGAGAATTATTTTTTTCAACAAATTTTTATAATAAATTATTAATTTCAGCAATTCCCTCCAGATTCTTTTTTTATCCTAATCCATATTTATTATCTCCATTATTGAATCATAAAAGTTTTTTATTTAAAATTTCTAAAAATGATATTGATAATTTTTGGAATGAAAATTTAAAAAAAAAAGAAAAAAAAAATATTCATAGTTTTTTATGGTTAAACCTAATAGACAGAAAAAATGAGACAGAAATAATTCAAAAAATTATAAGGGACTGGATATCAAAATATGGAAATTACAAAAAAGATATATGGAACGATAATATTATCAATAAACGCATTATTGCTTGGATTTCCAATTCTGAAATAATTTTAAACAACGTTCAAAAGGATTTTGAAAAAATATTTTTTCAATCTCTAATTAAACAAATAAATTTTATAAAAAAAAGTTTAAAAATTGTTTCTCATGAAACAACAAAAATTTCATCGATTAGTGCTATTATGCTTTCCGGATTAGTCTTTAAAGAATATTTTAATAATTATAGCATGGGTTTAAAAGAGTTAAAAAAAATAATTGATATACATTTTGATAAAGATGGATTCCCAAAAAATAGAAATTCTGAAAGTTTAATTATATTTTTGCAATATTTTATACTTATTAAAGAATGGATAAAAAATGCACAAGAAGTAATTCCAGATTATCTTGAAGAAATAATTGATAAAAATTTAATTTGTTTAAATTCATTTTATAATCCTAGTAAAAAACTTCCTTTATTTAATGGTGTAACTGAAAAAAATTTAGAAGAATTTTTTAAGTACCTAAATAAATTAAATTATCGTTTTAATAAAAATTTATCCTTTGTAGGTCAGATGCAAATAATTAAAAACAAAAAAATAACTTTATATTTTGATTCCGGAGAACCTCCGGTTCATTATCTTTCGAAAGATTATCAGTCGGGACCCTTGTCTTTCGAATATTTTAGCGAAACTGATAAGATAATAACAAATTGTGGATATGGTAGAAAAATATCAAAAAAAACTCAATTCATAAGCAAATTTACATCTGCTCAATCAACTCTTTGCTTAAATAACACCTCGGTTGTCAAATTTAAAAAAAACAATTTAATAAATAAAGCTTATGGTGCAACAATAAATAATTCTTTTAAAATTTTTGATATTAGTAGAAATGAAGATAAAGAAAATATTACTATTTCTGCAACGCATAATGCTTACCTAAAAAAATTTGGTTATTTGCATAAAAGGACAATTAAATTTTGTAAAAAAGACAGTAATATTACTGGAAGTGATTATTTATTAAAAAAAAATCAAAACGAAGTAAACGTTGATTTTAGTATTAGATTTCATATATATCCTGGAATAAACGCAACTCAAACCATGAGCCGAAAAAGTATACTGTTACAAATCGATAAAAAAAGGTCTTGGATATTTTTCTGTAATAATGAAGGTGCCCAAGTCGAAAAAAGTCTGTTTTTAGGTAGTAATAAAATATTAAATAATCAATGTATTGTTATTTATGGAAGTACTAAAAATCAAAATGCTAATATTGAATGGGAGTTAAAAAAATCTAGTTAAATAATGACTCAAAAAATAAAAAATGCTTTAATATCTGTATCTGATAAGTCTGATTTGCAAAAAATATTACCTACTTTAGATAAATACAAAATCAATTTAATTAGTTCTGGCGGAACCTATAAAGAAATAAAAAAACTTGGCTATAAGTGTAATGAACTTTCAAAGTATACCGAGTTTGAGGAAATGTTGGGAGGTAGAGTAAAAACTTTACATCCCAAAATTCATGCTGGAATTTTAAGTGACAGATCTAATAAAAGGCATCAAGATGAGATGGTAAAAAATAGGTTTAAAAATATAGATTTAATTATAGTAAATTTTTATCCTTTTCAAAAAATTGTTTTAAAGACAAAAAATTCAAGAAATATTATTGAAAATATAGATATAGGTGGACCAACAATGGTAAGAGCGGCTGCAAAGAATTTTAAGGATGTGTTAATCATTACTGACAAGAAAGATTATGATGCTCTTGTAGATGAATTACGACAACACAAAGGAAAAACAAGCTTACAGTTTAGAGAATATATGGCTAGCAAAGCATTTAGCCTAACGGCATATTATGACTCAATGATAGCTACCTGGTTTAATAAAAAATTAAATATAACATTTCCAGATAGGAAAACTATATTTGGTAAAAAACTCACCCAATTAAGATATGGTGAAAATCCTCATCAAAAAAGTAGTATCTATGTTAACGACTTTAATGACCAAGAAACAGGTTTGAAAAAAATAAGTGGAAAGGATTTAAGTTATAACAATTATAATGACATATTTGCAGGTTTGGAGATTTTGGCTTCATTTAAAAAATCTGGAACTATAATTATTAAACATGCAAATCCATCTGGTGCATCAATAAATAAATCTCCTATAAAATCTTTTCAAGAATCTTTGGATTGCGATCCCGTAAGCGCATTTGGAGGAGTTGTTGCTTGTAATTTTAAAATAGACAAAAAAATTGCAAAAAAAATGTCTTCAGTATTTTTTGAGGTAATTTTAGCTAGAGGATTTAACAGAGAAGCTTTAAAAATCTTAAGATCGAAAAAAAATTTAAGATTAATTGACATTTCAAAATTCCAATATAAAAAAAATTACCAAATAAAGTATTTTGATAATTCATTTTTAATTCAAGAAAAAGATAAAGAAATTTTTAATATAAAAAAGCTAAAATTCGTTACAAAACTTAAACCCACAAAAAAAGAATTAAAATCAGCAGAATTTACTTTTAATATATGTAAATTTGTTAAGTCTAATTCAATTGTAATTTCTAATAATTTTTCAACAATTGGTATTGGAGCTGGACAACCAAGTCGACTTGATAGCTGTAAGATTGCAACACAAAAAGCAAATAAATTTCAACCCAAAAAACTTAAAAATTCTATTGCTGCTTCAGATGCTTTTTTTCCTTTCCCGGATGGGATAAAAAAATTAATTACTGCTGGAGTAAAAGTGATAATTCAACCTGGTGGATCAATTAGAGATAAAGAGTCAATAGCGGCAGCTAATAAAGCTAAAATTAAAATGATTTTTACAGGCATTAGACATTTTAATCACTAGATGTCCTACTAACTTTAATGATTAAAATAAAAATTTTCACAACTAATTAAGTTTGTTTGTGGTAGCAACAAATTATGAATAAAAAGATTTTATATGGAATTTTATTTAGTGCAGGAGCTTCTTTTTGGTGGGGAATTATAGGAGTTTTTTATTTTAAATCAGTAGCATTTGTAGGACCAATAGAGCTTGTCATTCATA
>UINC01002245.1_pt1 | contig 11270 bp, 9 predicted proteins | sample 5385821 | NCBI WGS metagenome assembly UINC01 (sample SAMEA4666929, study PRJEB26691) | marine metagenome | isolation source: Pacific Ocean | place: Pacific Ocean | collected 2011-10-13 | reverse complement strand
AACCCGGCGAAGAGGGAAAAGAAGGGCCTCGGAAGATTCAGGAAGACCGCGATCAAACCTACTTGGAACGGAGAATCGGTCATCCGGAGGACAAGGTAGCCCAGGGCCAACAGCTCCATTCGGCGAGAGACTTCATTTACCACCTTGACGGCCCAGAGAGTGCGGAAGTCCCCATTTTTGAGGACATCAAACGCCGGCATTCTGGTCAGGTCAGGGAAAATGACGGTACTCCCAAGAGGTCTGAGAATTCTTCAGTGTGACAGCCCTGCGTTGTCCAGAAATGCTTTGAGCAATTCGCCCATCTGGCTCCGGTGGAATGGTTCGAACTGAGCGAACTCCCCCAGGTAGCGGGCAGATTCTTCCTTAGGGTCAAAGCCGCCACCCATCAGCTTGTAGTCTTCTCGGAAAATCGTGTCCCAGACTTTTAGCTCTTCGAGGGTTAGCTGGGGCTCGAATTGGAGCCCGTAAGAATTTCCGTAACGAAACGCCATGTTTATGCGCTGATAAGTAGAATCCCTACGCAAAACTTGCCCCTCTGCCAGTTTCACGCCTCCGTAGGGTATAGAAAAACAATCTCCATGGAGTGTTGGCACCAGAGGTGTCTTTATCTTGCTAAATACAGGGTCGGCTAGGCCTTCCGTGGTAACCAGAATCTTGCTCAGGCCGATCTGGTACCCGCCGCTGGGCTCCACGTTAGCGCCTAAGGCAGAAGCCAACAACTGGGCACCCAGACAGATACCAATCACTGGAATACCATCACCAATGGCGCTCTTCAGATATTGTTTTTCCGAGAGTAAAGCCGGGTAATCGTCGTTGGCGGACATCGGACCGCCCAAGGAGATTATGATATCGGCTTCATTGAGGGCTGGAGGCAAAAAACGATCGTAAAAGGGTTCGGCGTCGAAGACATTCACAGGCGCCAATTCGAAACCTTGATCCTGCAATATGGACGTATAATTTTCGGCCAGAGTTTCTGCTGCGTGGTGACGGATTATAAGCGCACGTTTGATCGGTTTCACTCCTTCATTTATCCATGTAGATAAGCGATAGCGGTAAGTGGACTAGTTAAGTGAAGCGTTTTAGGACATCTGGCCTACCGTACTATGTCCCGTACACCGGTAAGGGGAAGGATCAGCTAGTGGATCGCTGCCGCGGGGGCAGCGGCCCTTTCGTTTACCAAATTACCTTCCCGAAACCTGGAAAGGGCGAAGGGTTTGATTAGTTCCGGCGTCTCTCCCGTGGCAATGAGTTCGGCAATCCGTTTGCCCGCTACTGGAGCGGCTTTAAACCCCCAACTGCCCCAACCACAGGTGAGGATGAATCCATCTATCGCGTCCACCTTGCCCATGATAGGCGCGTAATCCGGGGTCATGTCACAAAGCCCGGCCCATTGGCGCAGCACGTTGACGTTCTTCAAACAAGGAAACATTTCCAAAACGTGAGCCGCCAGTTCTTCCATGGGCTGAAAGGATGACCGGTGGCTATAGCTGGGATACGGGTCAATTCCGCCGCCTATGACCACCTCTCCCCGATCGGTCTGGTAGACGTAGGCATGGAGATTGGCCGAAGATATGGTCCTGTCCAAAAAGGGCTTCAACGGCTCGGTTACCATGGCTTGGAGAGGATGCGTTGTGATGGGCAAATTCAAGTCCACCATTTTTGCGATGGTTGAACTCCAACCCGCCGTGGCGCTGATCACGGTGTTCGCCTTAACGAAGCCTTGGCTGGTCTCCACTCCAGTGACTCGGCCGTTGGTGCGGTCGATCCCGGTGACTTCGGTAAAGGGGTGTAGCTCAGCGCCCTGCCGGTCTGCGCCTCGACCGTATCCCCATACAACAGCGTCGTGGCGAATCACCCCGCAGGGCGGGTGGTATAGGGCCGCCAAAATTGGAAAGGCTTTGCCCTCTCTCAAATCCATCGGCGGGACCAGTTTCTTAATCTCCTTTGGGCCAATTAAGCGGCTGTCCACTCCCAGAATCCGATTGAATTCAGTACGCATTCTCAATCCGTAAACCGCCGAGTCGGTATGCCCCAAGTCCAATCGGCCCATTTGATTGAACAGTAGATTGAAGTTCAATTCTTTGGCCAAGCCCTCGTACAACTTTACACTTTCGTTGAAAAATGGAATGCCCTCAGGCGTCAAGTAATTGGAACGGATAATAGCAGTGGTCCGGGCACTTGCGCCGCCGCCCAGGTAACCTTTATCCAGCACTGCAACGTCGGTGATTCCCTGTTTTCCCAGATAGTAGGCCGTGGATAATCCATGTACACCGCCACCTATAATCACCACCTCGTAGTGGTCTTTTAGCGGGCGCTTCCGCCACATTTTGTTCTTGCTAAATATCTGAAACATTATTCTTACTACATCCCTGCATACCCCGAGCTAATAGCGGGTTACCCTGTAAGAGCGTCGCACGCCTCGAAGCCGACTGGTCCGCCTCCGCACACATCGGCGGCCTGCATCAAAGCTTCCCAAAGATACTCTCCGAATTCTCTGCCACAATAAAGCTGGTAGCCGGGCAGGTCCCCAATGTCAGTTCTGAGTACCACGCCATGAATATCGGCAAATTTAGACTGGGCACAGCACAAGTTGGTAAAATCGGAATCTGACGTGTTCAATTCGGAAATCATGCTCAACAACCGGGTAGCCCGAGGACCGACGATCCCAATTCCGGCCAATCCGGAGGTTAACTCCAAAGTATGAGCGCATTGCCCAGATTTGTTTTTTAATGCCTCCGCTAAAGCTTTCTGCGATCGGGCAGCGGCTAGGCAAAGAATTTCATCCTCGGCCAACCGGCACAGCGTCACTTTTTCGTCCTTAATGCGAGTAATGTTTGATTCAGTGACATTGGGGATAGTTGATTCAGAAAAAATCTCTGAAATGAACTGGACCAGCCGGTCTCCCTTTACACCAAATTTGGACTTTGGGCTGATGTCGTAGATGCCCACCGTATCTCGCAGAAGCTTGGCTTCGTCCTCCACAGAATCAAACCTAGACGCTTGCTGCCAGCCGTCTCGTTCCACCAGTGATGCGCCCAATGCCAGATGCTTTTGGTGCATGGCGGTACGCCTAATCGGAATAAACTCGGTTTGCCGTTTAGACGTCATGCTACTGCCTTAACCGCATCCCATCGGGGTCGTAGAAGGGTTCGAGTGTGACCTGCGCTGGCTGAGGTTTGCCTTTTATCAAGATGTTGATTCGAGCGCCCTCTTGAGCGAGTTCCGCGGGAACCCAGGCTAATCCGAATCCTTTATTCATGGTGGGACTAAACCGGGCGCTAGTAACTTTGCCGATGGGCTTGTTCCCCGACACTATTGGCACGCCGTCCTCAGGAACTTGACCAACTGACATTACAAAGCCCACGAGCTTGTCGGGTTGGCCCCGTTCCGAGGCCAATTTGAGGCCTCCACGGCCTATAAAATCTTCCTTGTCGAAACGCACTACCCAATTCATATCGCTGTCCAGCGGATTGGAGACGGCGTCGGTGTCCTGGCCGACAATCACGTGCTTCTTTTCGAGCCGCAAAATACGCTGAGCTTCTAATCCGAAAGGGGAGATCCCGAACTCTTTGCCGGCTTCCATAATGGTTTCCCAGAGGTATTGGCCGTACTCGGCGGGAACGTGAATCTCCCAGCCCGTTTCTCCCACAAACCCGATGCGCAGCAATATTGCTGGTACTGCGGCGACAGTTCCTTGTGCTGAGCTCATGTATCGGAATGATTGGGTCGAGAGGTCGACGTCGGTCAGTTTACTGAGGGTTTCCCGAGCCCGCGGGCCGGCGAGGTTCACAGCTGCGTAGGCCGACGTGACGTTAGTAACGTGGGCGCATCCGCCGGAGCCTGCTGACCACCATTTGAACCACTCTTCAATCACATCTACGTTTCCGGTGGTGGTGGTGACAAAAAATCGTTCCTCTGAAAGCCTTGTTACAGTGCCGTCGTCCATGATGGTGCCGTTGTCGGTACAAAGCACCCCGTAACGAATTCTACCGACAGGCAAGTTCGAGAAATTGTGGGTATATACCCTATCTAGCAGCGCGCCTGCGTCTCGGCCGGTTACTTCCAGCTTTCCCAAGCTGGTTACGTCGATAATACCCACCCGCTGCCTCACAGCCAAACATTCTTCTTGAGGAGAGCCGTAGCTGTGGGCCCGCTGCCAAGGGCCAAGGTCGACAATTAAGGAACCCAGGTCTCTATGATTCTGGTCCATAGGCGTGCGCTTGGCAGGCATGTGAGAGGGCCCGGCCAAAGCAGCTAAAGGAACTGGTTGGACCGGAGGTCGGGCCGTGGTTCCACCGATGTCACTAATGGTTCGGCCGGTGTACCGGGCGCACAAGCCTGTTAGGGATTTCAGGCACATCTTCCCTTGGCAAGGCCCCATTGTGGCTGTACTGTAACGCTTCAATATTTGGATGTCATCGAAGCCTTCTTCTACAGCCTGGGAGATATCCTTGACCGTCACGTCCTCGCAAAAGCAAACGAAGGTTTTCTTTCCACGATTTCCAATTCCTGGGTCGTTTGCCAAAACCGGGGACTCCGGGTTGGTTTCCAGTTCGCCCCTGATGGTGGCTAGCTGCCCCTTGGCCTGATCGATCAACGATTGCAAAGACCCACCGCCGGCAAGCAGACTCACCGCCTCCAAACCAGCAATCTTGCCTTGGAACAGCGAGGAAGGCACATCGTGGACTCCGGTTACCTCGCCTGCAACTTGTACGCCATTCGGTAAAATTTTTGGGAGGCCTTCTCCTGAGTTCATATCATATTCCAGGGAGCCGCCAGATTGTTGGAGTAAAGCGTTGGCGGGCTGGAACCCCCCAGCCATGCAAACTAGGTCGCAGGCTAGGCGGCGGTCAGCACTGTGCGTGCTTTCGGTGTCCTGCCTGGAAACAAATACTGCCTTCACCCGATTCTTCCCGGTGGCGCGGGTGATTTTATGGCCAACCAAAAGCTCCACTCCTTGGTAAGTCAGAGACTCAGCTGCTTCCAATCCGTGAGTGAACGATGGTCGGGAATCCACCAAGGCAGCCACTTGCACGCCAGCACCCAACAACTGTAACGCAGCTTGATAGCCTTGGTCGTTGGCTGTCGCCACCACAGCGGTACTGCCCGGCTTGAGCCCATATTGATGAATCAGCCTCTGTGCGGCGGTGGACAGCATGATGCCGGGCAGGTCATTGTTCTCGAACTGTATAGGAACTTCATAAGAACCGGTGGCCAACACCACTTGTTTGGCACGAAGCTTGACCAGCTCCCTGCCATTGAGGATAGCCAACAGGTTGTCTTGGTAGTGGGCAAGGGCGGTGGCCCCTGATAGGACTTCAATATTGGACGATTCATTTACCTCACCGGCCAGCCAAATAGCTATGTCCAGGCCGGAACGGTTGGCCAAGTCTGGAAAACCGCTGTGGTTTTGCAAATTAAAGAGAAGGCTCCCACCCAAGGTCGGCTGGTCATCAACTAGCGTCACACTTGCGCCCTGTTCTGCAGCCGCCAATGCCGCCGCTAGCCCAGCAGGGCCTCCGCCAACCACCGCTACGTCTGTGTGATGGTACCGGTGGTTGTAATCTATATCCGTAACCTGGTTAATGTTAATCTTGCCCAGACCGCCAATTCGGCGGATGACCCGCTGAGCCAAACCCCACAGAAACTTTGGCCGGTGGAGCGCTTTGTAATAGAAGCCCACCGGCATCGCCCACTGCATGCGATCTAAGATAGACAGGAAGTCGAGGTTGAGAGAAGGCCAAGCGTTCTGGTGCTGGACCTTCATGTCCGGTCGGACCTGCTGGGTGCAAGCGCGAACGTTGGGCACTCCATCCACATTTACCAGGCAGTTTGGACAACGACCTGCCCCGCATAACAAACCCCTGGGCCGGTGATATTTGAAACTTCGACTAAGGATTGACACGCCGGCCGCGTGAAGAGCGGAAGCGACTGTGTCGCCTATAAAGGCGTTGATCCGTTTGCCATCGAACTGAAATTCCAAGGTTTCGTTGCGGTCAATCAGCTCAGCGGGCTGAGGCTTAATCCTTGGGTTGTGCCTATCGTTGGCCATAGTCCTGATAGCCCCCTTTGTTAAAGGGGGTTACGGGGATCCACCCCGTTATCCGTATAAAGAGTCAATTCCGTCATGGCCAGCAGGTCTCTTGTACCTGGTTGCCCACGGTGTCTCGCAGCGCGAAGAACCACTTGCGGCAGCCGTAGCGATGGTTCCACCACTCTCGCTGGATACCAGCCTCATTGCCCCGGTCGTAGAAATAACCACTCCATTCTTCGGCTGTCCCGCTGAGCGACGGACGCGCAGTAACTTCCCCGCCGAAGCGGAACTCATGGACGTTTCGTTCCCCACAATTGGGACACCTTAGGAGAAAAGCCATACTAAATGTCCCCTAAAACATCGTTAAATAGCGGTCCAATTCCCATTGGGTGACTTGACGATGGTACTCACGCCATTCCCCTTCTTTCAGGGCTGCGAATTCGTCGTATATGACTCCCAATGAAGATTGAACCAGTTCATCTTGCTTGAGCTCTTCCAAAGCTTCCGCCAGGGACTGGGGCAGCAACCTGACACCCCGACGACTGATTTCTTCCATTCCCAGTTCGTAAAGATTGCCCAAGAATGGTTCGCCTGGGTCCAGCTTGCGACGGATGCCGTCCATACCGGCGGTGAGGTAGGCCGCGAAAGACAGGTAGGGGTTGCAAGCGGAAGACATGGTTCGGTCTTCCAGGTGTCCTGGACCGGCGGTGCGAATCATCTGGGTCCGATTGTTGTCGCCGTAGGAAATGAAAGCAGGAGTCCACAAAAACCCTGATGTAGAACCCATCAAGGCTGGGCCAACTTGGAGCCGCTTGTAGCAATTTACGGTGGGCGACATCACACCGCACAGCGCTGGGGAGTGGGCAAACACGCCGCCGATAAAGTTATAGGCCATCTCAGAAAGACCCAGACCACGCGGGTCCTCTTTGTCAAGAAACAGGTTCTCCCCGGTAGCGGCATCGGCGATGTGGTAGTGGATGTGTCCGCCACTGCCTGTGCGATCCGTAAATGGCTTAGCCATGTGAGTGGCAATAGCCCCGTACTTCTGTGCGTACTGGCTGGTCATCATCTTGAAGAAGGTATACCGGTCTGCTGTAACCAGGGCGTCGTCGTAGTGGAAATTGATTTCATATTGACCGTTGGCATCTTCGTGGTCCGACTGGTAGACGTCCCACCCCACCCTCCTCATGCCGTCCATCATATCCCGGAGATAATCCATTACGTTGGCGATGCCTTTGAAGTCGTAGCAGGCCTTTTTGAGATTGTCCACGTCGTTGGGGTCCCAGACGGAGATACTGCCATCAAAGTCTCGGGTCACCAAAAAATGCTCCGGTTCGATGCCCACGTTGAAAACGTATCCCTCGTTTCGTAGGTTGGAGATCACACGCTTGAAATTCTGGCGTGGGCAGAACATGTGGGGTTCATCATCCACAAACAGGTCGCTGGCGAAACGGGCTACACCGTCGGTCCAAGGAACAGGTGTGTAGGTGTCCAGGTCTATCCTGGCTAACATGTCATGGGAGTGGGGCCCCTGGCCCATACCGGGAAGCGCTGCGCCAGCGAAGCCAGCCCCTGCGTCCACCACGTCGTCCAAGTGAGAAGCCGGAACCATCTTGACTTTGGGGGAGCCGTTGATGTCCACGAACTGGGCCAAGACGTATTCAATTTTGTCCTCGTCCATTCTTTGGCGGATTTCTTTCCTGTTGGCCATGGGTTTTCTCCTCCGGAGATAAGTCAGGGTTCAGCTTTCGGGACCTTAATAGCGTAGAGAAACCCGGCTGGCACAACGGCCAATAGTCCGTTGATGGTCTAATAAACCTTGTTGGTGCCAACCAGAGGCACTCGAGCCATGGCAGAAGCCTCTAGGGTCAATGCCGCTAAGTCCTCCGGTTCCAGGCTATGCACGTCGCTTTTCCCCAATGACCGGGTCAGAAGGGCCATTTCCATGGTCATGGAGTTCAGAAAGTTGGCCACACGCTCGGCCGCCTCGTCTGGGTCTAAGCGTTTGGTTAATTCGGGATTTTGGGTGGCAATCCCAACCGGACATTTGCCAGTGTGACAGTGGTGGCAAAAGCCAGCGGCCACTCCTATCTCGGTTTCAAAGTCCGACTCAGGGATCTCCCGGTTGCAGTTCAGAGCTATGAGGCTGGCTAGGCCGATGGCCACAGCATCTGCTCCCAATGCTAGTGCCTTGGCGGCATCTGCCCCATGACGAATGCCCCCGGATGCAATCAGACTGACCTTGCCATAGAGCCCCAATTCCCTTAGCGCCTCCCTGGCTATCACGACGGCTGGGACTGTGGGGATGCCGCTGTGCTCGATTAGAACCTCCGCAGAAGCGCCTGTTCCTGCCACCATGCTGTCTATAACTATGGCGTCGGCACCCGCCTTGGCCGCCAATTTAACGTCGTCGTCAACTCGGCAAGCACCTAGTTTGACGTGGACGGGGAGTCGCCAATCAGTCGCCTCCCGTAATTGTTCGATTTTGACGGCTAGATCGTCAGGTCCCAACCAGTCGGGATGCCTAGCTGGGCTGCGCTGGTCTATGCCTTGTGGCAGGTCCCGCATGTCGGCGATATCGTCAAGCACTTTAACCCCCATCAGAAGACCGCCAGTGCCTGGCTTTGCGCCTTGGCCCACTACAATTTCAATGGCTTGAGCGTCGGCCATGTGGTGGGGATTAAAACCATATCGGCTAGGCAAGACCTGGTAAATCAGCTTGTCGGCTGCTGCTCTTTCGCTGGGCAACTGACCGCCGTCGCCAGTGACACTGGCCGAACCCACCATGGCTGCGCCCTTACCCAAAGCTGTTTTCGCATTGGCCGAGAGGGCTCCATAACTCATGCCACTAATATAAATAGGGGTTTCCAACACCAAGGGGTTTTCCGCATATCGAGCACCGATAACCGTTCGCGTGTTACAGCGTTCTTTGTACCCCTCAAGCGGGAACCGAGTTAGACCGGTGGATAAGAAGGTGAGGTCGTCGAAGTGGGTTACTTTTTGGAAGGTGCTGAATCCACGAATCCGGTAACGACCCAACTCGGATTTAGCATGTATATCCTCCATAATCCAAGGAGGCCAGAGCTGACTGCTGCCCATCACCATAATTGTACTTACCTACATTTCCACGATTGTGTCGTCAATTAATGCGGTACGCGCAGATATTAGGAGCAATGTTCCTCTACTATAAGTGCGCCCTCTACCGTAAAATTCCGAGCCTGAATTTAGATAATTGTTTTTTCCAGACGTTCCAATGAGTCGTAATGGTACAGACGTTTGGCTGAAACTATTTTTTTGAATGTGTAACGCTTCGTGATGCCGTGATTTCCCAGCGCTGCCAAGACGGCGATAACCTCGTCTTCGCTTATCTCTTCGGTCTTGGCGTCACTGCCTAAAGAGGCAATCTCCCCACCAACATATATCGTACCCTCGTACATCGAGTCACCGACGGCTTCACCCGCGTTGCCGCAGACGATGATTCTGCCCTTTTGCATCATGAACCCGGTGAGGAAACCGGAATTACCGCCCACGATGAGAGTCCCACCCTTCATTGATATTCCTGCCCGCGCACCTGCGTTGCCACCCACGAACAGCTCACCGCCTTGCATGGTAGAGCCTACCGAAGCGCCTGCATCTTTCGTAAGGTTAATCTTGCCTGACATCATGTTGTCGCCCAAAGCCCAGCCCGCATTGCCATCAATGGCGACCTCGGGACCATCCAATAAGCTGGCAGCGTAATAGCCTACGCTGCCGTTTATCTTGATCTTACAATCGTCGAAAATCCCCACTGCAATGTTGTGCCGTGCCTGCGGATTCAGGATTGTAATCTCTTCGGCACCGCTGGCTGCAAATCCTTTAAGCCTGACGTTTAACTCCCTCGTGGTCAACCCGGCAGCATCTAAAGTAGCCAAGTCATGACCTCGCTGTTTTGAGGCTCCATCCGGTCGATTTCCTGATTAAACACTCCACGAAGCGCTATCTCCTCGGATGCTATGGCGATGATGTCGTCGGTCTCCATCGTCACCAAGGGTTTAGCCGACCATTGATCTTTAGCGTATCCCAAACCATATTTGGTGGAAACCAGGTAGGTAAACGTACCGTCTAAGTCACCCAAAGAACTTCGCAGCGCATAGTCCAGTGTTTCCCCATTTGCAAGTTTATCTGCCAAATAGACAGCAATAAGTTCGGAGTCGTTGCCGGTCTGAAATCTGTGGCCTTGGTCCTCATAGATGCGTTTTAGCTTGTGGTAGTTGGTTAGCTGGCCGTTGTGGACCACGGTCACATCAGTGAAAGGATAAGCCCAGAATGGATGGGCGTGGTTAACGTCGACGAGGCTTTCGGTGGCCATACGAACGTGGCCGATCCCATGAGTTCCTTTTAGTTGACTCATGGAGTGGATGCTCTCCATGTCCGCAGGCGTACCTGTGTCCTTTATGACCTCGGATGTTTCGCCGATGCTGTGGAGGGCTACGCCTTCGGTGTTCAAGAGGGCTTCAGCCAGAGCCGGTATATCGCCTTCGTAGTTGGCTGTCAATCTCAGAAACTGTCCCCAGATTCCGTGGGTCACCACCACTCCGCCGGATTTCTGCACGGTTTCCTGGGCTCTGGACAAGACGTGCGCCGCTTGGTCCGCTGTCGTGGTCCATACGCGAATTACCAAGTCGCCGTCAATCTCTTCACCCACTATGGTAAACCCGCTGGAATCTTTGCCCCGATGGGTCATAGATTCCAACATCTTGACTAGATTTTCGCCTATGGGTGCCTTACCAGTAGAACCTATTTTCTTGTAAAGGATTCCGCCGACACCGCACATAAATCCGTCCCCTCAAACACTTGAAAGTTCAAAAAATCTGCCAAATATACAACTGTTAGGTACGATACGTAGGATTAGGCCAAGTCTATCCGAGCCTAGATGCAGCGTCAACAGCTAGACGATTCCAGTGCCAAAGAGCACCGGTAGATCAGTTGCCATGGATAGCTCTTCTACTACTTGGGCCATCCAAGGCCGCGGGTGTCGTAACTACCCTGTAGTCTAGTCTGGTATTGGACCGAATTCCGTCGTGTTCATCAGATAAGTGTTCTGTGCAACCAGTAGGCCGCGGACCCGCGGGATGTAGGTGCCGGTCCACTCAGGGTCAGCGACCACCGCGTCTTTGGCATCTTTTAGGTGTTTCAGGTCGTCGAAGGCCCAGATGTGGGTTACTTGGTTCAGATCGCCGATTTCGCTGTAGTACCA
>UINC01002244.1_pt1 | contig 11271 bp, 8 predicted proteins | sample 5385821 | NCBI WGS metagenome assembly UINC01 (sample SAMEA4666929, study PRJEB26691) | marine metagenome | isolation source: Pacific Ocean | place: Pacific Ocean | collected 2011-10-13 | reverse complement strand
GCTAGAATGGCCCGAGGTGCAGACGTTTGCGCTATCGCTTGCAGATGAACTAGGGTGGCAGGTAATAGATGAGGCGCCCAACAGCCTCATCGCGCTCGTCTGCGAGGAAGACTACGCTGGCCGCGTGATGGATTTCGGCGACCCTGTCACGGGACATTTGCAGCCGGGATTCAGTTGCTAAGCGCGCAACCGTCTTAACCACCGCGCTGCGGTGCCGCGTCGTGGACCCTCTCAAGGGTATCGAGCGCACCTTCACGACCCACATCGGGCCGGACGCGGTCAAGCGACTGATGGCAACCATTACGCCACTGCCAGTCATCTTAATTGCAGGTGACCAGCTAACTGGAAAGTCAACGCAGGCACGGACACTAGCGGGCCATTTCAACGGCGTTTACCGCTCTGTAGGTGAACTGTTCCGCGAGGCTGCTGCGCAACGGGGTATATCGGTCGCCGAGCAGGCGCGACGGCTGCTGACCGAACGTGGACTTGACGTTGAGATAGACTATGCAACCTGCGAATGGATTGGTGGTGCAGGCCTCGACAGCAGCATGGCAGTCATCGAGGGACGACAGCCGGGCTGGCTGGGGATGTTCATGTCCTCTCTAGGCAAGGGAAACATGGCACGACTCTACTTCCACTGCTCGCGGCGCGAGCAGGTACTGCGATTCCTGAAACGCGAACTGGGCGAGGACGCCTACCGGCTGGCGCGCGATACGCTGCCGCCCGGGGAGCCAGAGACGCTGGAAGTGCTGTGCGAGGCGGTCGCGGCGCTGAAGTTAGATGGAGCACCCGACGCGGCGACGCAGCTGCGCGATAACGCACGGCGCGACGAGGATGACCGGCAGCGCTACCTCGAACTCTACGGTTTCGATTACCGCGATACCAATGGCTATGACCTTGCTGTGGATACCGACGGGAAGGGGCCGGCGGATGTGCGCGACGAAATACTGCAGTGGCTAGCACAGCTGGCGCCGCTCTGGGCAACGCTTTAGAGCAGGAGCAACTGCGAGCCGTGGACCTCTCCTCTAACGAGCGGAAAGTGTTGCGCGCGCTTGCAGGGGGGCCGCTGGCGCCGCCTGCCACCGCGGAGGCGGCCGGACTTGGTGAGCAAGAAACGGTCTCGGCCACCTCCTGGCTGCGCACCAAGGGACTGGCTGGAATTGAGGAGGCGATGACCGAGCTGATTGGCCTTAACGATGAAGGACTACGCTACGCCGAATCGGGACTGCCGGAGCGACGTGCGGTGGTATGGATGGCAGAACAAGGGCCGGCGACGGTCGATCAGCTTGCCGCGGGACCGCTGACCCCAGAAGAGGCGCGCATCGTCATTGGCTGGCTGCGACGCAAGCAATGGGCGACACTGGAGAAAGGCAGCGAAGGAGTTGTGCTGAAACCAACTGGTGACGCGCCGGAAGGAACAGACGAACCACTACTGCGACAACTAGCTTCGGGAGCGCAACCGATCGACGGACTGGAACCAGAGGCGCTGAAGCTGCTGCAAGGACGGAAAATTCTCCAGCGCAGCCAGCAAGTCGCACGCACATTTTCGCTGACTGATGACGGTCGTGCGGTACTGGCGGAGTTAGGCGATGACGAGCTGCTAGGCGAAGTAACGCCGGAGATGCTGCAATCAGGCACATGGCGTAAGGGGCGTTTCCAGCGCTACTCACTCGAGACGCAAGCCGAGTCTGCGCCGCAGGCGACGCTACACCCGTTGACGCGATTCACCGAGGAAATTCGCGGAATTTTCCTCCAGATGGGTTTCACCGAAATCGAGGGCGACTATGTCGAGTCAGCGTTCTGGAATATGGATGCGCTGTTCATCCCACAGGACCATCCAGCGCGCGAGCTACAGGACACTCTCTACCTAGACGATCCGAAGTCGTTCCTGCTAGACGACGAAGCTGCCGTAGAGGCGGTAAAGGCAGTCCACGAGACTGGCGGCGACACCGGATCAAGCGGCTGGCAATACGACTGGTCGCGCGAGGTCGCCCAACAGGCATTGCTGCGGACACATACTACGGTCAATACTATCCGCTACCTGTCAGAGCACCCTGAACCACCAGTGCGGGTCTTCGCCGTTGGTCGCGTCTTCCGACGCGAGGCGGTCGACGCGACGCACCTGCCTGAGTTCACACAAGTCGAGGGTATCATTATGGAGGAAGAAGCGAGCTTCGGAATGCTAATTGGTGTGCTGAAAGAATTCTACCGCCGTATGGGCTTCCCAGACGTACGCGTACGCCCAGCCTACTTCCCATACACTGAACCATCGATGGAAATCGAAGTAAAATTCGGGGACAGCTGGCTCGAACTGGGTGGATCCGGCATTTTCCGCCCCGAAGTGACAGCTCCTTTCGGCATCGATACACCTGTGCTGGCGTGGGGACTAGGACTAGAACGGCTGGCAATGCTGCGACTAGGCCTGAAGGATATCCGCATGCTCTACCAGTCCGATTTGGAATGGTTGAAGACAGCGCGCTGAATAACGCGCGCAGGAAGTATGTAATCCTTAAATCGGGCGGGAAGTAGCGCGGGCTCTCATGGCCAAGCGGGACTACTATGATGTGCTCGGCGTCAGTCGGGATGCGTCTAAGGCGGAAATCAAGAAGGCTTACCGCAAGATGGCGCGTAAGCACCACCCTGATGCCAACCGCGAAAACCAGGCTGATGCTGAGGAAAAATTCAAGGAAATATCCGAGGCATACGAAGTACTGGCGGATGACGAAAAGCGGCCACGCTATGACCGCTACGGCCACGAGGGAGTAAACTTCGGAGGTGGTGGCTTCTCGTGGGACGATTTCACGCATCAGGGTGATATTTCGGACATCTTCGGCCAGCTCTTCGGTAGTGGTGGCGGTGGCGGTGGAGGGATTGGCGATCTATTTTCACAGTTTTTTGGCGGTGGCGCGCGCCAGCGCGGCCCGCGCAACCGCGGTGCAGACCTGCGCTACGACATTTCACTGACTCTCGAACAGGCGTATAGTGGCCTGGAGCAGGAGGTGACCATCCCGCGCGACACGAAATGCGGTGACTGCTCCGGCAGCGGTGCCGCTGAAGGTGGTAGCACAGTCACCTGCAGCCAATGCGGCGGCAGGGGAATGGTGCAGCATGTCCAACGACGCGGCTTCATGCAAACTGTTCAGACGGCTGAGTGTCCACAATGCAGTGGCGATGGCAAAACTGTGGACAAGCCGTGCCGCAATTGCAGTGGACGCGGCATCCGCGAAGCGAAGCAAAAAATCAAGCTAACCATCCCAGCTGGAATTGACGACGGACACCGGCTGCGACTGCGGGGGCAAGGCTCTGCCGGCTCGCGCAGTGGCCCACCCGGCGACCTCTACGTCGTCACCAACGTGGAGCGCCACAGAACCTTCCAACGACAGGAAACTGAAATCGTGCTGGAACTGGAGGTGACACCAGCACAGGCGGTACTGGGAGAGAAAATAGAGGTGCCAACGCTCGCCGGAAAGGTCAAGCTGAAGGTCCCAGCCGGCACCCAATCAGGCACGATACTACGACTCAAGAGTAAGGGAATGCCCTACCTCAACCAGACAGGTCGGTTTGGGGACCAGCATGTACGCGTCAATGTCCGCATCCCCAAGGCAGGCAAGAAATCTCGCCCAGCGTGGGAGCAATTGCGCGAGCTGGATGGAGAGTCACCCTCGCTCTTTGAGCGGGTCCGGGACCGGTTCGGCTAGAGGCGGCGGCGGCGCAGGCCGGCCAGGCCTGCGATAGCGAAGGCCGCAAACAGTCCCGTGAAGCCCGGCACTAATGCCGGGTTGGGACCATCGACGTATGCATCGGCCCACAGGTCGAAGAACTCGATTACGTAGGTTGCGTTGCCGCTCTCGTCCTCGCGATTGCATGTCTCACCAGCGCCGTCAATCTTGTCACTACGTATCTCGTACGTGTCGTTCACCGATACAAGGCCGTCTTCGTCGTTGTCGGTCCACAAAATATACCAGTGGCAGCCAGTTTCTGTATCAATCATATCATTCTCCCCGTCTGATAGGACCATGCTAGCCACTACCCTGGCATTCTCCCGGCTGTCTTCCTCATCATCGCCACCGCCAAAGGGATCTATGCTGGGACCTTCATCATCACTGCCTTCATACGCCTCAAGAACCCGAATCTCTATCTCGTCGTTGGGGACTTCCTGCATGTAATTGCCATTACCCTCCTCCGATATCGTCCCCTCATAGACGTTCTGCGAGTTTTCTTCGTCATCGTAGGAGTCAGCGTCCCAGTTGAACAGGGTTGCGGACTTGTTCAGGCCTTCATCATCATTCAGCTTGAGGTTGATCTCGTCACCATACCAGAACTCGAAAGCCATGATTGGTACGCCAGTCTCATTGTAGAAATCCAGAAACCTCGGATACAACGTTTCAGTATCGATGTCCTGTATTATAGTCGCGTCAATACTCATATTTTCCTCATCGTCCCAGGCATGGGCGAAATATTCGATCCAGTCATCCTCACCATCACCGTCTGAATCCCATCCCCATCCAGCTTCGGTATCCCACTCCAGGTCAATCGGCTCTATTTCCGTGACAATGACCTTTCCTGTCAAATTTCCAAGAGGCTCCTTGTCCTCCGTCTTATCGCTATAGTAAGCGTACTCGCCGACCTCTCCGAAAGTGTATTCCCACTCATCGTATGGATTTATATCGCCTGAATCGAAGGTTTCATCCTCAGCGGTGACGGTATGGGCTGCATCATCATCGTTGTACCAGATTACGGTGGTATTGACCTCTATCTCTATTTCAGCGGGCGAAAACATCACGTCATCTCCATCCCTTAGGATTTCAACTCTTTCAGGTTCGCTTTGCCCTAAGAAGAAACTGCCGCCACCCGGGAGCTCAGCAACAGGGTCACCATAGTAGGGCACCATGTCGCGGCTGTAGGTAGTGGCCAACATGTACATTGACATTTCCATCTGTGTACCGGGACCTTCGGCATTAGCGTACATGGACATTTCCGTGACCTCGTTGGTCAAGGTGCAGTCGCCGCTGGTACAGTTGGGGCCCTGTCTCACTGACGTCACCCTGAATAACATCTTACCTTCACTATCCTCTCCTCCCGGTGCATCTTCTCCCATAATATTTCCGTCCATTTCCATGCCGAAAGTAGCCGTGAAAAGCTGATTCTCATCATCTTTCTGCATCCCGATGACTACGTACATTTCTTCAGGCATTTCCTCCTCATCTTCAGGTTCATCGTCACCCTCTCCACCTTCATCTTCTTCTTCCATTATAGGTATCGGATTTATTTTTATTTCAGAGCCGAAGCGGTCAAAATCATCCGACCACAACGTGAAATCTTTCTGTGCTGTGAACAGGTTAGCAAAATCATTGAACTCCTCGCTCGTCAGGCCTGTGTACACATAATAGCAGGAATCGTCTTCTATTGTTGCGTAGGGATTGTAGTTGGCTGCAGTATCATCCGTACAACCAAGAACAGGGTCGGGGAACTCACAACTTCCATCATCCACATTCGCACTGGAATCGTAGTTGTCGGCACCATCATAGGTGCAACCCGAGTATTCACACGAGCCGTCATCCACGTCGACATCAGCATCATAGTTGTCGGCCCCGGAATCCATACAGCCGTAGACGATGTATTCACATGAATCGTCATCATACTCGGCATACTGATTGTAGTTAGTGGCTAAATCATCGGTACAGCCAGTCACCGGGTCTGCAAATTCACAGGTCCCGTCATCTATCTGTGCAGACGAATCATAATTGTCGGCGTCATCGTAAGTGCAGCCAAGCAGGTACACGCACGAGTCATCATCATATTCAGCGTACGGATTGTAGTTGCTGGCCATAGAGTCCATGCACCCGACGACCGGGTCTGCAAATACACAGGAGCCGTTGTCTACCACAAATAAGGGATTGTAGTTTTCAGCGCCCTCATACGTGCATCCTTCAAGACCCAAATCACAGGAGCCGTCGTCAATTTGGGCTAGGGGGTCCCAGTTTTCCGCTTCAGTATAGGTACAGCCAGCACGTAGCTCCTCGTCCCCGGTAAGGGAGTCCAAGCATCCTGTCAGCATGGGTGTCAGGCAGAGCATCACTGCCAGAAACAAGCTTTGGCGCATGGTATATTGACTGAGAATAGCTATATAATATAATCTAGATGGATTAGTTGATTCCAAAAAGATACTGTACTATTTATATACTGGTCGACTGATTTAACATAGCTGCAAAAAAGACCTTCAGCAATCAGGAAAAACATTGCCCCAAGACGAAGATGGATGGAGCACGCACGACAGTACCAAGAAGGGTCAAGACAAGGAAAAAGAGGAAGATGATTCCATTGCGCTTGACAGCGAGGAATATGAGGAATGGCGCAGGGGAACCGACAACGATTCCTACATGTCCGACTCGAAGTATTTCGGAAGCACGACACAGTACTCCAGTCCTGCAAGCAGTTCTGGCGACTCTGGAGATAATTCCAGCTCCAACCGGAGCATAATCATTGTTGCTGTGGTAGCTGTCCTGCTACTGGTAGGTAGCGGATTACTCGGTATCTATCTTTACAGCCAGAATGCAGAGGATGTCGCCAGCTGGCCTACAGTAGAAGGCACGGTTTGGGAGACTTACTACGAGGATGAAGTTGGCGAGGAATGCACGGACGATAACGATGATGGCTACTACGATGACCACGAATGCAAGGAAACCTTCTCATGTGGGATTGAAGTCAGCTACAACTTCACCGCAGATAACCGCGTCTACAGTAACAAAGAATACATTGATGGCGACTATGGTGAGAGCAGCTGCCAGGAAGAACTTGAAGGACGGTATGCAGTCAACGGCACAGTCACCGTCCACTATAACTCTGACAACCCCAGTGAAAATTACATCGTGAACGAGCCTGGGTCGGAGCTTGCGTTCATACTATGCTGTCTGCCAATTGGTCTTGTAATGATTATCCTGTTTATTTTTTCCTGGGTCAGTAATGTCGGAAGGCAAATGACCGGTATGGGCATGCATAGGATGGGAGGAATGGGTTGGGGATTCGGAAATCGTTTCGGTCATATGCGCTCACGCCGAGGTCGAGCACCTGTGAGGCGCTCGCGCACCAGTAGCGTCCGGACCCGTTCGCGTAGAAAGTAGACCATGAAATTTGATGTCGACGAGGACATTCGAGTCGCTAAGACAATTCCATCGGAGTTCTACCATAGCAAGGATATTTTCAGGAACCTGAAAAGCATGTTCAACAAGAGCTGGCAATTCGTGGGAAACGCAGACCTCCTCGAAACCTGTAACGTCAGTCCAGGGATTATTCTGGAGGGCATACTTGATGAACCATACATATTGACGAAAAACCGGGGCAGAATTAGGTGCCTTTCAAACGTCTGTACCCACCGGGGCAATATCGTCTGCAAGGAAGCATGCGATACGAAAACTCTCGTCTGTGGTTATCACGGCAGGCAATTCAGCGTGGACGGGAAACTCAAGTTCATGCCAGAATTCGAGGATGTGGAAAATTATCCCGAGGCTAGTGACAACCTGCCCGAAATCGAACTTGGTTTCTGGGAAAATATGATGTTCATCATCAATGACAAGAAATGTGAACTTTCTGAGCTGACGAGACCCATGACTGACAGGATAGGGTGGCTGCCAATGGACGAATTCAGATTCAAGTCAGAATTGTCAAGGAGCTATGAGGTTGATGCGAACTGGGCACTGTACTGTGACAACTACCTGGAAGGTTTCCATATTCCACATGTGCACAAGGGACTGAACAAGGAACTGGATTACGAGGAGTACTACACTGAGACTGTTGAAAATGTCGTGATCCAAATCGGGATTGGAAAGGGAAATGAAACTACTTTCGATCTTCCTGATGGCCATCAGGACCAGGGTAAGGACATAGCTGCCTACTATTTCTTCCTCTTTCCAAACATGATGTTCAATTTCTATCCATGGGGGCTCTCGGTCAACATCGTGGAACCGCTAAAACCTGCCAGAACCAGAATTCGGTACCTCACATATGTCTGGAAAGAAGAACTGCAGGGTGAGGGAGCGGGAGGTGACCTTGACAAGGTTGAACTGGAAGACGATGATATAGTTGAAGCCGTGCAGAAGGGTGTCATATCGCAGGCATATAATCGGGGAAGATACTCTCCAGCCAAGGAAACGGGAGTTCACCATTTCCACCTGCTACTACAGAAATTCTATGGATAGCTAGCGCCGCCATGGCCGTTGAGCTTCGGCCAGTCGGTCTAGGAGCCTCAATGAGGCTGGATAGCGGCGCGGTGACGTCAGACGCAGGTAAGGGAACGAAGCTAGGAGCCGGCCAGCGCCTGAAATCACGAATACCCAGTAGATTGCCTGCGCGGTGCTATCAAGATGACCTTCAAGGAATCCGGCCAGATGGCCACCGATTAGTGCTCCCGTGAACGTGGTAATCCCAATACGGGTATTGTAGTAGCTGAAATAACCCGCTCGCTCAGCGCTGGGTGCCAGGTCCAAGATGAGTGTATTGGTCGATACCAGGAAAGCACTGAAGCAAGGTCCGAAAAGTACCACCTGTAAGGCATAGTAGACCCAGAGATCCTGCCAGAGCACGTAAACGAACGGAAGCACTGCAAAGCCAATGCGGCTGAGGAACATCACCTGCAACGGCCCTACACGATCGACCAGACGACCCATCAGCGGCTGGAACGCCATCTCGGCTGCCGCGCCCAGCACCGAGAATATCACCAGTTGCGTGTTGGTCGCACCGACAACACGAATGAGCAGGACCGCAAAGAGGGGCCAGATAAGTGACATCAGTAAGGTGTAGACCATCTGGACACGTACGAAACCCTGGAATGCATTGGAATGGGCAATGCGAGCCTGCTCGGTCTGCTGTTCATCTGGGATATCTCCGGGGTCTCGGTAAGGCACTCTCACCAGTATCAAGCCACCCAGTGCGGTTGCGGCCGCAGCCATCACGAACAGGGGGCGAAAGCCGTCGGCCGTCTCGTTACCTGAATTATACACGAACCAAAGCGCTACGAGCGAGCCAATCAGGCCGGCCATACCTCCCACCACATGGAACCGGCTGAGGACCCTACCACGCCTGCCCGCTGGAATCCAGTCTCCTTGCAGCGCCGCCCAGGTTGGCTGTACGAGCGAGAGAGAGGCTGAATAGAGCACCAGTAACGCCAGCACCTCCTCGGGAGTCTGTGCCTGTGAGAGTAACCAAAGGGCAAATCCACCCAGGACTGAACCAATGATAATCCAGAACGCCCGATGTACCCGACGGTCGGATATCCAGCCCCAGAAGTGCTGCAATGTGTTGGGAAGCAGGTTGTTGAGTGACTGCATCCATGCCAAAAGTTCGAACGATGCACCGAGGCGCACCGCAAAGTAGCTGAAGTAGGACATCGAGATATCAGTCGCGAAGGAACTGGTGGCGTGGTACGCATAGAGCTCGCGCGGGCGGTGGATATCTGCCTCTTCTTGCTGTTCCTCAGCCATGCCTTTCACTTCTCCTTCTGAAAGTTTAGGCAGTACTGGTGAAAGGTATTGCTGACCCAGGCATAGCGGTAGCCGTAAGGCGCCAGAGTGATATCATCCTGACACCATATTTTCTCGTCCTTCAGTATATAAGTATCTGAGAGCTCGCGTGCCAGATCCCACGCCAGCGGATACATGCGGCCACGCTTCTTGATATTCTTGGCAATCACGGTCAGATATGCTCCCGGTCGTAGTACCCTGTGGACCAATCGATAGAGCTCTGCCAGTCGCGTCACAAACTCATCGTAGTCTTCCAGATTTCCCAAGTCATTTTCGTCCTCTGAGTAGTGGACGTCCAGCCCCGCTTCCTTGCGCGTCTTTTGCGTCTCACTGCCCTTGGCGCGTAGCATATCCCAGTAAGGTGGTGAAGTAATGCAGTAATCCACATCACCAATTTCCATCTCCGCCATCTGGAAAGCGTCTCCCTGCAACAATCGAAAGCGGAGCTGGTGGAGCTCGCTCTCGCTGGATGGTGCGAGGGAAGGTGCCAGCTGCGCCTCCAGCCGCTGGCGCGCAATAGCTGCGTACTTGGACTGCAGCTCGATACCGACGCCAGAACGACCAGTCTCAAGCGCGGCCAACAGACTGCTGCCAGTGCCAAGCATTGGGTCCAGTACAGTCATACCTGGCTTGGTGAAAAACTCAATGAACTCGGCTATAAGCTCCTCAGGATATTTGGCGGGATGGAGTTTGACCTCGCTCTTGCGCGGTCGCGGCTTATGGATGAACCAGCTCTTCTGGAACTTTAGCCAACGGCGGGTGTCAAGTCGGTTTAATCGATTGTCGAGGTGATATTTGCGCCCGTCCTGGTACCTAACCCAGCCATCGCCCTCTTCCTGCACAACAGGCTGCACTTCGTGGTATTCGTATTCCCGGTCCAGAAGCAGATTCCACGTGTTGCCGTCCGCCATCGACGGGCGAGGGTACCGGCCGTAATACCGTTTCCCCACTTACTCGATAAAGCTGGCAACATCCGCTAGCCCCTTCTTCTCTAGCACCGGGACCTCTGCGTCATCGGCGGGATAGCCTGTCACGAGGATCAGGAACGCGCGCTCGTTTTCGCCACGGCCGAGGATGTCACGCAGAAACCCCATCGGGCTGGGTGTATGCGTCAGTGTAGCGAGTCCAGCGCGATGAAGAGCCGCAATCAGAAATCCTGTTGCAATTCCAATGGACTCCTGAACGTAGAAATTCTTCTTCTTGCTTCCATCCGGACTAATCCCCCATGTCTCGGAAAATACCACAATCAGCCACGGCGCGATTTCAAGGAACGGCTTGTGCTCGTCCGTACCAAGAATCGCCAGCGCCTCGAGCCATTCATTGGATGCTCGCCCGTGGTAGAGTTCATATTCCTCAGCCTCAGCCGCCTCGCGAATGCGAGATTTTGTTTCGGCGTCACCGACAGTCACGAAGTGCCACGGCTGTCGATTAGCACCGCTGGGCGCCGAGTTGGCCGCACGCAGGCATTCTTCGATAAGGGAGCGTGGCACCGGTCGGTCCGAGAAATGGCGCACCGTCCTCCGACGGCGAATGTCAGTGGCGAATTCACGAGCTTGCGCTTGCATCTCTTCCAGCGGCAGTTCGTGGTGATCGAGCGACTGCATCGGAGGCTCTGCCATACACAGGGAAACAGCGCCAGTTATTACTGCTCCGCGGCCGTGGTGTTGACCAACGGCGACGCGGCGTGGATGGCGTGGAGGCGTCGACCCTGATTTATATACTAATATTCGAGTAAAGGCGTCAGCGGCGTACCTCG
>UINC01000064.1_pt2 | contig 11274 bp, 15 predicted proteins | sample 5385821 | NCBI WGS metagenome assembly UINC01 (sample SAMEA4666929, study PRJEB26691) | marine metagenome | isolation source: Pacific Ocean | place: Pacific Ocean | collected 2011-10-13 | reverse complement strand
TATTAATAGAAGATATACTCGAAAATTAATAAAAATTTTAGAAATTACTATTACAGACATTGTTAAAAATAATAGTAATGATAAAAAATCATATGAAAAATCTTTTAATAAAATAATAAAAGATAATAATTGTTATGGTATAATACCTTCTTTAGGTAAACAAAGATCAATTTATAATAATGAACCAAATATGAATTGTATTATTGCTATTTTGGATAATGATAATGAAATTTCATATAATCAAATACCATATATATATAAAATTATTAAAAAATCATCATATAATTTTGTTCATAAAAATCATATTTATTTAAATGAAAAAAATGATATATCTACTGCTATAATAAAATATTGTTATAAAAATTTTTCAAAATTAGATTATTTATTTGTTTTTAGAAATGGTTATAAATATACTAAAAATGAAATACAATTAATATTTAAAAAAATAATAATGTTAGATAGTAATTTAATTTTAGATAAAAATAATAAAAATTTTTGTATAAAATTAAAAAAAGAAAATTTAAATATTAATAATTTACTTAATAATAAAGATTTTAAAATTATTGATTTTCAATAATATTTATTAATTTATCTCCTATACTACTCCAATCATAAGTTAATGATTTATAATATAAGTTATCTTGCATTTTAAATAATTTTTCTTCATCATTATATAATTCAATTGTTTTTTTAACACAAAATTTAATTAATTTTTCATCTTCTAATTCTTGTGGAATTAATATTCCAATATCTTTAACTAATTCTGGTAAAGCAGAAAAATCTCTAGTTATAACTGCATTTTTATTATTCATTGCTTCTAAACAAGCAATACAAAATGTTTCATGAGAATATTGATTTGGATAAATCCAAATAGATGTTTTTGCTAATTCTTCATTGATTTTTTCATTACTTACTTTTCCATGGAAATTTATATAATCATAATTGTCTATATATTTTTGAATATTTGGATCCTCAATATTCCAAAAATATATATCTAATGTAACTTCTTTATAAATATTATGTAATCTTTTAATAATTTCACATAATAATATTAATCCTCTATCTGGATTAGAACAATATACAAATTTATATTTATTTTTATTATCAAAATCATGATTAATATTATTTAATGTATTAATACCATTACCTAAAACTTTAAAATTATCAGAATATAAATTTTCATTAATTATTTCAAAAATCTTTTTTAAATTATTTTTTTGCCATTCAGAAACAAATATAATATTTTTAAATCTTTTATAATAATTATAAAATAAAGGAATGCCAAATAAAGGAAGATATTTATTATAATATTGATTATGAATACGAGCATCATGTAAAATATAATAAATATTTTCAATATCTAATAAATTAATATCTAAAATACAACTAATAAATCTTGAAATAATTAAATGATCTATTTTATAATAACTTCTTACGACTTCCCAAGTATTATAATGAATATATAAAACACCTTTATGAATTATATTAGATTCAGTTTCACATAATATTATACAATTATATTTTTTTGTTAAATTTTCACATATTTTAATTGCCGCAATTTCACTACCATAAACTTCTTTTTCACCATAATTAAAACCATTATATGGACCAGAAAATCCAGTATAATAAACTAACATTTCTTTTTTAGGATCAAGTTTAAAATTTATTTCAGCTTTTTTAAAATAATAAAAAGTTTTTTGAGGAATTTTTTCCATATTATCTATTTTTTCTTGAATATCTTTATTAATATCACCATATCTTTTTAAAATATTATAATATTTAATACATCTACAATATAATTTATATTGATAAAATAGATAAAAAATATATTCATAAGTTGATTGTGTTGGTGCAATTCTTTCTAAACGAAAAATATATAAAAATCCAGAATTATGTCTTTTTAATTCAAAATAAATTTGAATTATTCTCTTTATATTTTCTTCAGTATCTAAACCAGATTTAATTAAATATAATAAAATAAATTCTGCCTTTTCCAAATCTTCTTTTTTTGTATAATCTAATTTATTTAATTTTTCATATCTTGTAATATTTTCTTGTAATTCATGATTTATTACATTTTGTTCACAAAATGATAATTTATTATATGTTGTATAATTTTTTGGTAGATTTATTATAGCATATGGTAAGTTTTTAATATTCCAATTATCTTTTAATACATATGTATATTTTGGTATTTCTCTTTCCCAAACTTCTTGTTCATATTTTTTATCTTTAAATTTATAACTTGCACTTTCATCATTTAATGAATTATATAAATATATATAAGTATCTGCACAACTATAAGTATTTAATTCATTTCTTAATTGTGCTTCATAAAATGATAAAAATGCAATATAATCATCATATAATTTCATATCTTCACTATATTCAATTGGAATTGTAGTTTCAAAAATTTTTCTACTACATAATATAATTCTAGAAGGTGTTTTATTATTACCTAATAATCCTATAAAAGGTGAATTCATTGTATGACTATGCCACCAATTTTTACAATCCTCAAAAGCACTTATTAATTTATAATTTAATGCTAAATTTTTAAAATTATAACATTCTTCATTTGAAAAATGTACTCTATCATTTAACATCATATGTAATAAATCCATATTTGGATATTTATTTAAGAATTTTTCAAATCTTTGAAAAGCACATGGATAATACATATCATCTCCATCAATCATTAATAAATAATCATATTGTTTATTAGTTTTAAATATATTTAAACAAGAATTATGTCCTTTTCCTGGATATCCATTTGATTCAGTTCGAATAATTATTAAATTGTAATTTTTATATAAATTAGGTATTTCTTCACTAACTTTTTTAAAATATTCTTCATTTTTAGTATTTACATTAATTACAACATCATATTCAAAATTAACTGGATATTGATTTATCACAGAATCAATACATCTTAATAATAATTTATATTTACTAGAAGTTAATATTATTGATAAAACTTTCATTATTTAATTTTAATTAAAAAATAAATTTTAATTGAAATTATTTATTATTAATTTAAAATTCTAAATAATCATTACTTGCTCGTGATAAAGTAGGACAAGAACATGATTCAGTTTTTAGTGAATCTTGCATTAAACTAATTTCATTTTTAATCCAACTTTCTACTGGCATTATAGTATATTTTTTTTGTAATTTTTGTAATTCTTCAGAATCATATGATTTAATTTCTTCTTGTTTATTTTTTGCATCTTCTTGTTTTGGTTCTTCTTCTGATTCTGGTTCAGATTCTGGTTCAGATTCTGGTTCTGATTCTGGTTCTTCTTCTGATTCTGGTTCAGATTCTGGTTCAGATTCTGGTTCAGATTCTGGTTCAGATTCTGGTTCAGATTCTGGTTCAGATTCTGGTTCAGATTCTGGTTCAGATTCTGGTTCTTGAACCATTTCTTCAATAATTTCTTCTGCGATTTCAGGAGAGTTTTCTTGATCTGGAGAATCTTCTTTTGGTTGTTCTTCTGATTCATCTTCAAAACCTTCTACTTTTTTGAATAATCTATTAATTACAATACAACTTAATGATGCAAGTAAACAATTTTCTAAATTATATTCAATATCATATTTATCAAAAACTAAATAACATAATGCAGCCATTAAACTATATCTTATACATTTTTCAGGAATAGCAAATTTCATAATTATTTTATATAATATATTAATATAAATATTTTAAAAAATATCATTATTAAAACAGAGATGTCTAATATAGTTAACAATTATAATTCTAAAATCTTCTTTTGATGTTTTTATATCAATAAATTTAGAAAAAAAATCAGGTTTTTGGATATTATTCGTAATTATTAAATTAATTTTATCCCATTTATTAAAATAATAAAGAATTTCAATACTATATTTATTAATATTTATATTTTTTTTATATGGTTTCAATGAAGGTTCTGGTAAATATTTATACCATTCTGTAGATTTGATATCTTTATATAAAAGAGAATAAAGAATATTATTTGGAGTTTTATAATTATATTTTTGAATATATTTTTGATAATAAAAAGTTTGATTTCTATCTAACTCGAATGTCACTTGTTTCATAATTAATATTATAATCGATGTCTATATATGAAGTTGATATACTATTTTCTTTTATATATACTTTTTTTTTTAAAAAAAATTGATATTTTAAATATTTAAAAAATCTTATAAACATATTTTAGTTATAATAATATGTTATCAATTTTAATTAAAGAATTATTGAAATTTTTTATATGTTTTAATAATAGTGTTTTAAATTGTTGTATAGTATATCTTTCATCAATTTTTTCATAGGTTATTTTTTCAATAATATTTGCCATAATACTCAATTGAATTTTTGATAATTTTAATATTTTCTTATATTTTGAAAAAATATAACTCCAACTTTTTCCAATTTGATAAATCATTAATTTTTCATATAATTTTGTTTTTTGTTTATATTTTATTTTACTATATTCATGAAGTAAAAAATTATAAATATTTATTTCATAATTTGTATTTGATCTTAAATCATTACCTAATTTGTGTTTTATAATTTTATTATATTTTTTTATTTCTGTATTAACAACATCTTCATCATATTTTTTTTTTAAACCTACGCGATGTAATAAAATAGTTAATTCAATAGGCCAAAAATCATGACAAAAAAATTCAAAATTATTTAGATATTTATTAAAATCATCGGAATTTTCAATTAATAATTCACCAGAGAAATCAATAATAACTGGTTTATATAAATTATTTTCTATTTTACTAAAAAGAAAATTTGAAGGTTTTATGTCTAATAATAAAATATTATTATTACTTAAAATTTCAATTGATTCAATTAAATTATATATAGTTAATAATAACTGATTATAATTAAGTTTTACTACATTAGATTCAAAATCAAAACCTTTTTTCATAATAATATTATAAAAAAATGAATCAATTTTTTCAGAATAAGACGGATAAATAAAATGTTCAAAATTTTTATCTAGTACTTCTAATTTTTTTGAAATTTGTATTTCTTTTTCAATATATTGAATTTTTTCATGATGAAGATCTAAAATTTTTGAAATATAGTTTTTTTTAAAATTATAATCATCATTAATTGAGAAAGAAGGATAAATAACAACACCATGAATTCCCATGGATATAATTTCAAAATTAGATTTAAAATTTAGATTTTTTTCTAAATATTTAAAAATAAATTTTTTTTCTTGATAAGTTTCTCTCTCCTCTTTTTCCAGTTCTTGTAATTTTTCTACACTTAATTGAATATGTAACATTATTCAATATATATTTATTTTTTATAAAAATATAAATTTTATTTAAAAAAAAAAAATTAAATTTGTTTTTATATAGTAAATTAAATTATTTGTATATTATCATATTTTTTCTTAATTTTGTTTTTTTGATAATATATTTTTAAAAATCTAAATAATGGTTTATAATGTAGAAAAACTATTAAAAAAAAAATATATATAAATATAAAATAAATAACAAATATTTTTGTTTCATTTTTTGTTAATTTAAAATAAATAATATCTGTAGAATTATTTGTTATATCATAATTATCATAATAATAAAAATCGTAATCGTTAAAAGGATCCATGTTTGTTTATATATAAAATAATCATTTAAAAAAAAAATATATTTTATAGTTATATAAACAAAAATGAACAAATTATTAAAACAAATGATGAAAGCTGCATTAAAACCTTTAGAATTAATTGAAAATCAATATGTAGCCGGTGGATTAAAATTATTCTTAGTATTATATGCTGGTATGATTGCACCAAAATTACCAAACTTTATAGCTAAATTATTTAAAAACGCAGTTGTAAAAATGGTTGTATTATTTTTAATTGTCTATACTGGAATTAAAGATCCAATGATGTCCTTAATGATTGCAGTTGGTTTTACTTTAACTATGGTAAGTTTAAATAGATTAGAAACCGCAAAAGATGTTCATGATTTATTAGATGCAGTAGTTGATGTACCTCAAGAATTATTAAATGAAATTATTGATGGAGCACAAGGATTAGCAAATGAAGCATCAGAATTTGCAGATGATAATGTATTAGATCATGTAAAATTAGGTTATGCTAATCAAGCAAATAAATATGCAGATAAAGCAGTTGATTTTGCTCAAGATTTAGGAAATAAAGTTGTAGATGGAGCACAAGGATTAGTATCAAAAGCAGTAGGTATGGCTTTACCAAAAAAAAAAGCACCAAAAGCAGAACAAAAAGCAGAAGAATTTTCATTAGAAGATCCAGCATCAAAATTTGATATGGAAAAAATGGGACAATTAGGTGAACTTTCTGGATGGATGGCTAATTCTCAAAATGAAGCATCAGTAGAACAAAAACAAGAAGAACCAAAACAAGAAGAACCAAAACAAGAAGAACCAAAACAAGAAGAACCAAAACAAGAAGAATAAATTAAGTCCATCATTATTGTTTCTTTTTAAAAAAATATCTTTTTTATATTAAAAATTAAATTAATATAAAAAAAACAAACAATATATTTATATAAACAAATAAAAATGAGTCAACAACAACCACAACAAGAACAAGAACAAAAAGTAACAACTTTCCCACAAGCAATGCAAATGTTAGTAGATGGTGTTAATGTAGCACAAAAAAGAGGAGCATATTCATTAGAAGAATCAGCACTCTTATTTCAAGCAATGACTTTTTTAAGAACTAATTTAAAACAACAACAATCAGAACAAAAACCAGAACAAAAACAACCATTAGAAAAAATTGAAGAAATGTAAATTAAATAATAGGTATCCAAGATTTAAAAAAAGTATTATACTTACATTTAATTTTAATATTATTATTATTTTTTAATAGTTTCCTTATAAATAAAGATATTTTTAAGGAATTAATACAAGCAATACTATCAAATTCATTATTTAAATTTAATAAATTATAAACTTCAACAGTATTAGTTTTTTGAATAATAAATTCTTTAATTTGATTTTCTAAAAATATTTTATCATTATTTTTATTGAATTTTATAGTAGTAGTAAAATAATTATTATTATTATATTCAGGAACAAACATAATATTACAATCAGAAGTAATAAAATGTAAATGATTAAATAAAAAATAACTTTTTATTTGAATATGACAAACATTAAAAAATGAATCATAAGTATATTCATCTTTTAATATAATAGATAATGTTTTTAATTTATATGAAAATTTTTGATCTTGCATAAATTTATTTTTATACCATAATAAATCTGATATATAATATACCCAACATCCTTTTTTATTTTTAATCATTTCACCTTTAAATAATGTACCATTATATAATTCTTCATTAAATCTAAATTTAATATTAAAATAATATATATTTTTATTTTGTTGAAATATAAAAATACAATAATTTTTATTAAACATTTTTGTTAATAATAATTTAAATTTATAAGTATTTTTTTTAATGATTGTTAATAAATATTTACTATTAATTTGTTGAATATTATTTAATTTATAAATATTATTTTCATTAGAGGAATAATATTTATGTAATTGATGATCAATTTCATTAATTTCAAAAGATTTCAATTTAATTGATTTTTTCTCACAAAAATTGATAAAGGAAGACATTGTGATTGATTAATTTATAATTATAATAGAAATCAATTTTAATATTATATTATATTATAGATAATAATGGATAAAAGATTTCAAATTATTTATTTATTAAATAATAAAAAACTTACAAAAAAAGATTTATTTGAAATGTTATACAATATTAAAGAAAAATATTACAAATTTTATAAAAATAAAAATAAAAAAGAAATATTATTATTTTTAATACAAATATATAGTATTAAAGAAAACGAAATTACACATTTTAAAAAAAATCCATTATTAAAAGAAATTTTTATAAATCAACCAAAATATCATTATGATTTTTATAAATTATTTAATATTTTTCAAACTGAAAAAAAACTTAATATTAATAATTATAGTAAATTAATGAAAGGTAAAAGAAAATATATGGAAGATAGAGTTATAATAAAAAATAATGATTTATTTAATTTTTCTTGTGTTTTAGATGGTCATGGTGGAAAATTTTGTTCAGATTTTTTAAAAGATAATTTATATCGTTATTTTACTTCATATTTAAAAAATAATTATGAAATTAAAAAATCTATTAAATTATCTTTTAAATTAATTAATAATAATTTTTTATCTTATTATAATAATTCTGGTACAACTTGTAATTTATTGATAATTAATAAAAATATTAATAAATTTGTTTTAGCAAATGTAGGTGATTCAAGATGTATAGTATGTTATAAAAATAATAAAGTTAAACAAATTTCTATAGATCATAGACCAGATAATATAAAAGAAAAAATACGAATAGAATTATTAGGTGGTAAAATTATTAAAAATAGAGTCGAAGGAATTTTAGGTCTTACTAGAGCTTTTGGTGATAAATATTTATCAAAATATGTTCAACCAAATCCTGATATTTTTGAAGGTAAAATTGATAATATTAAATATTTTTTACAAGGTTCTGATGGTGTTTTTGATTATGCTTCAAATAAAGAAATTATATTTATTTTTAATCAATATTTAATACAAACTAATAATAATTATAAAAAATCTGTAGAAATGTTAATGAAATATATTTATAAAAATAAAAAATCTAAAGATAATATTTCTATTATAGTTACAACTATTCATTAAAATCTTGTTTTTCATATATTAATATATATGCATTTTGTTTATGATTTTTATTAAATAAATTATTATTATTAATTTGTTGAATATCTTCATCATCTGCTAAAAACCATTTATCTTGTATTTCATGAAATGATGTATAATGACCACCACTAAAATTACTTCCTAAATGATTAATTATTGTTTTCAAATGATATATATTTTTATTATTTAATTTTTTATTAATATTATTTTCAATTAAATAATTATCTACATCTAAATATAATGGATATTCAACTGGTGTCATAATTTTAGAATAATTCATAGTATCTGGTTGAAATAAAAATCTTTTTAATTGTACTATTAAATATTTTGGTGTATTTAGTAATTGACTTTTTTTATAACAATTTGTTTCTTTACATTGATCACATTTATAATCTTCTAATTTTTCTGGTTGAAAATATTTATCAAATAATTTATTTAAATTATTATTATCATGATTTTTTTCTAAATCTACTGATATTTCTTTATATTTTTCTATTTTATGTATAGTATGATTACAATTATTACAACTAATACTATTTGACAGATATGAATAAAATAAATTAAATAATAAACTATGATCTTTTTCAATATCATTTTTGAATTGTTTAATACAACTATTCATTATTAGATTATTATATCTTACATTATTCATTATTAAACTATAATCATCTCCCTTTTGTATTAAACTATTGTGAATATTATCTAAAATAAATGTTAATCCTTCTAAACAATCTTGTTGATTAAATGATACTTGACTAAATATTCTACGAAATTTTTCTATAAATGATGTTAATCTTAATTTTCTTATACAAATTTTTTCTTCTTCATTTTCTAAATTTTCTTTTTCTACTTTTTGTTCTTCTTTAATTTCTTTTAATCTTTTTAATATACATAAATATGAATATAATAATTCTGTTGGTTTAACATTATCAATTTTTTCTAATAATTTAGTATTTAAGTCGGTACAATTTAAGATCATTTGAATATTGACATTAATATAACAAGTATTTCCAAGATTTAATATACCAAAAATTTCGCTCATTGTTATTAAATTTAATTATATTTATATTATCAATAAATTTTATTTTTTTATATTAGAATTATTTGTTCTATTAAAAGTATAATCAAAATATGGATTATAATGTTGTTTATGCCACTCTTTATATAATTTTTCTGTTTTTTCTGTTGGTTTTTCTGTTTTTTTATTTTCTTTTAGACATTTTTCTACTGCTTGTTTTAGAGAAATAAAATTAAAGAAATTCATATTTTATATTATTTTATATTAATAAATTTTATTTTATTTATTAAATATATATAATATGTCTTTAAAATTAACTAATTTTGATGATGCATTTAAAAATGATGTAAAAGATTTTTCAATTAATCAACCTACTGATTTAAATAGTGAAAAATGTTATATGAATACACAAAAACAATCTAATAATCAATTTTCTAAATATCAAAATACTAATTATAGAAAAAAAGAAAAAAAACAATACGAATCTCAAATAAATAATATTTATCATTATCAAGGTATTAATGATGGTAAAGGACCAGCTCAAAATGTAGATGTTGATGATAAATTAACTAGAGGAAATTTTTCCCAAAAACCTTTAGATAAATTAGCTGAACACGCTAATTTTGAAAAACATATTCATCATAATTTACATAAATGTGTTGATAATAATCAAAATAGTTTCTTAACTTCTACAAATTTATCTTGTCAACCACAAAAAAATTATAATGGTAATTTTAATATACAAGGTATTTCTACTTCTAATTATGGTAGAAAAAATTATAAAAAACAATAATTTAAAAATATTTTTTATTTATATAATAAATATGAATAAAAAAGAAATTAATGATAATTCTTTTAAATATATTTTTGATCAAACTAAATTTGTACATGAAAATAAAAATGTCAAAAAATCTAATATTGATTTAGTTAATATTGAATCTGATTTAAGTAATCGTTCTAGATTTTTAAGTAAATGTCCCACTAAATTATATCAACCTAAAAAAAATGAAAAAAAATAATTATAAGTCTCTTAATAATTCTGTAATATGTTTTAATTTTTCTACTTGACTTTCATTTAATTTATTATATTTATATTTTTTTTTAATTATATCTTTAGTTTTTTTAAAAACTCGCCAATAACCACGCTTATATTGATTAGGCATACATTCTTGACATATAACAGCCTTTAATGGACCTGCACGAAACCCATTATGCCCCTTATCACATGATTTAATCGCATACCCATTTACTTTAATTCTCTTACCGTTTCCAATATCGAATGTCACATTCCTGAGTAAATCTCCATTTCTTCTACACGAACATTGCGGATGAGGAGGAGGAGGAGGAGGAGCTTTAGGTCCAGGTCCACCCCAGGTCATTTTTTATGTAAAATATATATGAATAAATTTTAAAAAAAAATAATTATAAGTCTCTTAATAATTCTGTAATATGTTTTAATTTTTCTACTTGACTTTCATTTAATTTATTATATTTATATTTTTTTTTAATTAT
>UINC01002243.1_pt1 | contig 11279 bp, 5 predicted proteins | sample 5385821 | NCBI WGS metagenome assembly UINC01 (sample SAMEA4666929, study PRJEB26691) | marine metagenome | isolation source: Pacific Ocean | place: Pacific Ocean | collected 2011-10-13 | reverse complement strand
TCGTCACGACCCCGTCGCCATCCGCGTCGAGTTTCGAGAACAGGTCCTCGCCCCCACCCGGCTCCTCTGCGGGGCCTTCGCCCTCGCCGTCCCACCATGGGCTCTCCTGCTCCTCGCTCACTCTGCTACCTCCTCGATGTGGGCCATTGGAAGCGATCTCGATACAACCCTCCGCTCGTCTTCGGTGAGCAGGGCCATACCCGCGAGGGCGAGCTCCTGGCGAATCGGCTCTAGCACGGTCTGCTCGAGCTCCCCGCGGTAGAACATGTTGTAGGTGTCGAAGGGGATGATCCGGAGGTCCGGGCTGACTATGTGGACGCAGGTCTTCTTGATGCTGCGCAAGTCGAAGGAGTGGGCGTCGATGAAGTCCATGATGATGATGCGGAAGACGTTCTCGTAGCTGAACTGCGAGGGGACCACGAGCTCGGGCAGGCAGCACAGCAGCTCGGCCAGGGAGTGGCTGGCGGACTGAGGCGAATGACCAGTGGACAGCAGCTTGAGCACAGCCTCGTGGATAGCGGGGTCTTTCTCGAACTGGATGGTCGAGCGCGGCCCGGCGAGCAGGGTCTCGTCGTCGATGTAGCGGGTAATCGGTACCGCGGTGCCGTTGACCTTCAGCGCGTAGGCCATGGACAGGCTGTCTGGGTGGCAGGGCACCGGGAGCATGTCGTCGACCACGAAGGTGGCTGACTGCTCCCCTATCCTGCGGCGCACCTCGGTCAGGGTCAGCCGCTCCTCTGCGGCCTCGTAGTCATCCGAGCGCCCCGCCTCCTGGATTGGTTGGAATGTGATTCCGCGCACGCACGGCTGCGAGAGGGCGAACTCGACCAGTGCGCCCATCTCCCCGTCGTTGAGGCCTCGGCTCACTGTGGCCACGAGGGTCGTCGAGATGTTGTTGGCGTTCAGGTTCTCGAGAGCGCGCTGCTTGATCTCGCGCAGGTCCGCCCCGCGCAGGCGCATGTGCGGCTCTCGCTCGAGGCTGTCGAACTGCAGGTATACTTCGAACCCGGGCATGTAGTCGGCCAGACGGGCGGCGAACTCCGGCTCGTTGGCGATCCTGATGCCGTTGGTGTTTACCATGACGTGGCGTATCGGGCGGGCCTTGGCCTCGTCGAGGATGCGGAAGAAGTCGGGGTGCAGGGTAGGCTCGCCGCCCGAGATCTGGATGACGTCGGGCTCACCCTCGTTCTCCACCACCGCATCCAGCATCTGGACGACGTGCTCGAAGGTGCGGTAGTCCTGGTGCCGCTCGGGTCCTGAGGAGGCGTAGCAGATGGGGCAGCGCAGGTTGCAGTGGTCGGTGATTTCGATCAGCGTCAGGCACGAGTGTTGCTCGTGGCTGGGGCAGAGCCCGCAGTCGTAGGGGCAGCCGTACTTCATCGGGGTGTTCCACTTCTCGGGCATCTCGCTGGGTTTGACGTAGACTTCGCGACAGCGCTTGTAGTACTCCGCATCATCGGCTAGGAGGACCTCCTCGCGCTTACCGCAGGCATAGCAGAGCTTGTCCATGAAGACCGAGTCGTCACGGATGATGACCTTGCCCTCCGCGCGTCGCAGGCATGACGAGCAGACCGAGGTCGCTGTGTCGTAGAACAGGTAGTCGCGAACTCTCTCACTCAAGTCATCGCCCCCACAGTCCAGTCCCATTGCCCACACGTGCTTCAACCATCCCCCGGCACCCCCCATTCCTCCTCTGATATCACGCCCAGCGTGAGGTACCACGCGAGGCCGAGCACGCAGGCGATCTGGATGGGGGAGAGGAAGAGGAGCTCCCAGTCGGCCGGCTTGATCCAGTCGATCAGGAGGCGCCATACTAGGTAGCCCATGAGATAGGCCCTGAAGCCCCATCCCGATGGGACTGGGGACTTGTCCGAGCGGTATCTGATGCCTAGGACGACGGCCCAGATTGCCACAATCTCGTAGAGCTGGGTCGGGTGCCTGTACACGCCATCTCCGAAGTCGACGCCCCACGGCAGCGAGGTCTCGATTCCGTAGGTTCCGTCATCTAAGCCAGATAGGAAGCAACCCATCCTGCCTAGGCTCATCCCGACTGCCAGCGGGATGATCAAGGCATCACCAGTCCTCTGCTCGATGCCGAGGGCCTTCTTGGCCAGCTCGATGCCTGCCATGCCGCCAAGCAGCCCACCCACGATCGTCTTGCCGCCGAACAGCAGGACCGGCTCTTCGGTGACTGCTAGGATGGTCGTTTGGGGGTGCTGGGCCCAAGCCAGTATCTTAGCCCCAATCAGGGCCCCTACCAGTCCCGCCAAAATGAGCGGATGCCTCTGTTTGGGGCTGACTGTGTCCCTTCCGGACGATGAGATCCAGATCGTGAGCGAGATTCCGATGAGGTACCCGAGCACCTCGAAGACGAAGTGTGGGTGGATGGCGGCCGAACCAAGGTCGATCCAAACTGGGAACTGCAACTATCCCCTCTCCTCAGGTAATCCTGTGAGGTAGCAGCATCAGCATCTGGACGAGGACCGCCAGTGCCACAGTCTCCCTCTCGGGCTCCTCGCCTGCGGTCCCGAGGGGAGGAACCAGACTCTGTAACTCGCCTGCGTCGAACCAGAATGACGAGCAAGTGGGACAGCCGTCGAGCTCGATAGGACCAGTATCGCTGCCATCTGGCTTGCTGAACACAATGCTCCTGACGCGCATCTTCGAATCACAATTCGGGCAATCGAGGGCGGCTTCGCTACCCCCATCTGTGAAGGCCTCGTGCATCTGGTTGAGTATTTCGCGTGCTATGGCGGACTGCGCGACCTCGGCGTTTAGCAGCATCCCCTGACATTTTTCGCAGCTGTGGAGTCCGTTGTCCGCGAATACGCTCAATTGGGTCGAATCGGGCTCGATTAGGCTGTTCTGGTCCCTCGGACACCTCATACGGCCACCGCTTATGTGACGGAGACGCAACATGCCTTGAACTGTGTCCCGGAAGTGCCCCTGCAGTCGGAAATTCCCCGGCAACGCATTCTTGTGGGTCCGTGGGGTCGGCGAATCATGGTGAGTGGCACCGAGGATGCCGCATCCGAGGCCCCCCCTAGGTCCTCTGGCGGCGCAATGCCTCTGCGCGTGGTGACCGCTGCCGCCATCTTCGATGGGCACGACGCGGCGATAGGCATCTTTCGGAGAATCCTGCAGAGCCAAGGGTGCGAGGTCATTCACCTTGGCCACGACAGGGGTGCGGAGGAGGTCGCTCGAGCAGCCATCCAGGAGGACGCCCATGCGATTGCCATCACCTCCTACCAAGGCGGAGCGGTGGAGATGTTTACTCATACCAAGGAGATTCTCGAAGAGGCAGGCTTCGGCCACGTATTCCTATTCGGGGGCGGTGGGGGCACGATTCTGCCGCACGAGATCGAGCACTTGCGAGACAAGGGCATAGCACGCATCTACTCCCCCGATGACGGCCGAGAGATGGGGTTAGTGGGCATGGTGCAAGACGCCATGGAGGAGGCACGGCGCATCGACCTGCTCGATGCAGATCGACTCGAGGCCATTGACGGCCCGGTCGCCGCAGCTGATCACGGTGCCGTCTCCAGGCTGCTCACCTTAGCGGAGAACGCCGACGAGGGAACGTTCGCAGCCGCTCTCAAGCAAGCGCGCTCGACGCAGGCAGACGAAGTGAGCCCCGTGGTTGGGGTGACTGGGACGGGCGGGGCCGGCAAGTCGAGCCTTATGGACGAACTCATGCTCAGGATCCAACGCGACAACCCGGGCAAGCGAGTGGCATTGTTGGCCACGGACCCGACTCGCAAGCGGACCGGCGGGGCACTGCTCGGGGACCGAATCAGGATGAACTCGCTTACTGACGAGCACCTGTTCATGCGCTCCTTCGCGAGCAGGGACAGCGGACGCGAGATCGCCGATTGCGTCGGCCGCGCAATCGAGGTCTGCAAGGCCGTCGGCTTCGACCTCGTGCTCGTCGAGACCAGCGGCATCGGCCAAGGAGATGACGCGATTACGGAGGTCGCCGATGTCTCTCTGTATGTCACCACTAGGGAGTATGGCGCACCCAGCCAGCTCGAGAAGCTGGAGATGCTGGACGCCGCCGACATCATCGTCCTCAACAAGTTCGACAGGCCCGGCGCCGAAGATGCGCTGAGCGAGATTCGCAAGCAGTTCAAGCGTAACCGCGAGGCGTGGGATGCCGACGCGGACACCCTACCAGTCGTCCCGACAATCGCAAGCCAGTTCGCTGATGCCGGTGTCGACCAGCTCTGGGAGCGACTCTCTGGCGTACTAAGCAAGCGCTTCGATTCCTCGTTCGTCGCCTCGGATCCAAAGCTGGGATCAGATGGGCTTCCGTACCGCTCCCCGCCGATTCCTCCTGGGAGGCAGGGCTACCTCGCAGAGGTTGCAGCCGCAGTCCGCGGCTACCACTCCAGTTCTGAGGGGGCTTCATCCAAGGTCAGGCTGGTACAGCAGCTCGAGGCGGCATCCGCACAGATGCACGAGTCGGGCAAGGAAGACGCTGCCGCTGACCTCGACGAGGAGGCAGCAAAGACGAGGTCGGAGGTGCCAGATGCGACTTGGCAGGCGCTCGCAGACTTCGACGCCCTTGCCAAGTCATACCGATCTGGGACCGCCAGTTACACTGTTCGTGGGAAGGAGATTCCCGTCGAGACGACTACTAGGACCCTCTCGGGACTGGATGTTCCGAGAGTCGCCCTACCGGACACCGAGGACTGGGGCGAACGGCTAGGGTGGATCAACAAGGAGAACGCCCCCGGCTTGTTCCCATTCACCGGCGGAGTGTTCCCGTTCAGGCGCGAGGACGAGCTGCCCGTCCGGATGTTCGCCGGCGAGGGCAGCGCCGAGCGCACCAACAAGCGCTACAAGTTCCTCTCCGAGGGCCAGCCCTTCAATCGGCTCTCAGTGGCCTTCGACTCACCCAGCCTCTATGGCCATGACCCGATAGAGCAGCTAGACATCTTCGGCAAGGTCTGCGAGTCCGGTGTGAGCATCAGCACGGTCGACGAGATGGATCGCCTGTTCGAGGGCTTCGACTTGTGTGCATCCAACACGAGCGTCTCGAAGACCATCAACGGCAACTATTGGTGGCATCTGGCCGCCTTCTTCACTGTGGCAATCCGCCAGCAGGCTAGGAAGTTCGCGGAAGAGCGGGGCAGGGCCCCCACCGACGATGAACTGTCCGAGATCAAGTCGAAGACGCTGAGCACTGTCCGGGGCACGGTCCAGGCGGATCAGCTCAAGGAGGCTATGGGCCAGAACACACTGGTATTCAACCTCGACACCGCTCTGAGGATGATGGCAGATGTCGCCGAGTACTATGTGGACAACAACGTCCGCAACCACTACTTCGTCTCAATCTCGGGCTATCACATAGACGAGGCCGGGGCCAACCCGATCTCACAGGCTGCCCTCACGCTCTCAAACGGGCTGACGTACGTCGAGTTGTTCAAGGCGCGCGGCCTCGACCCCGACAAGTTCCTGCGCAACTTCTCGTGGTTCTTCTCCAACGGCATGGACCCCGAGTACGCAGTCATCGGCCGCGTCTCTCGCCGGATCTGGGCTATCGCGATGCGCGAACTGTACGATGTCGGCGAGCGCGGCCAGAAGTTGAAGTATCACATTCAGTCGAGCGGCCGCTCGCTGCACTCGCAGGAGTTCACTTGGAACGACTACCGTACGACCCTCCAAGCGCTCTATGCCCTCTCCGATAATGCCAACTCGCTGCACACCAACAGCCGCGACGAGGCCTTTGGCATCCCCACTGAGGAGACCGTACGTGACGCCGTGGCTATCCAGCTCATTCTCTCCAAGGAGTACGGCTGGCTGCGCAACGAGAACTCCCTGCAGGGCTCGTTCATCGCCGAGTGGCTCACTGACTCGGTCGAGGAGGGAGTCCTGAGGATCTTCGAGGATATGCACCGGCGAGGAGGCGCGCTAGGCGCCCTAGAGGTCAACTACCAGCGCAACCGCATCCAGGAGGAGGGGATGGAATATGAGCACCGCAAGCACACTGGCGAGACCCCCATCGTGGGTGTCAACACCTTCACCGACCCTGACTCTAGAGTGATGTCGGCAGATGATTTCGACATCGAGGTGACGCGCTCCGACGAGGCCGAGAAGCGCATGGTCATCGAACGCAACAAGGCGTTCAAGGATGCTCATGCCAAGGAGGCAGCTGTGGGTCTTGCCAAGCTCAAGCAGGTGGCGCGCGATGGCGGCAATCTGTTCGAGGTCATGATGGAGATTGTCGATCACTGCACGGTGGGCCAAGTCACTCAGGCCCTGTTCGAGACTGGCGGCAAGTTCCGCCGTAACATGTGACGTCGCATGCTACTTCCTGCCGAGTCATAGCCTTCGCGCCCGGCGATTTTCAAGAACCCATTTAATCGGTATTGGAAACGGTTGACTGCCTCAACGTTCATAACCTCAAATGGAACGACTGGCGATGTTGTTGGGGGGATTATTCCTCGACGATGAAGGTGAGGGGATGCATCTAGTCCGAATCGAACTAGAGAACTTCAAGTCGTTTGGGGGTGAGATTACAATACCCCTCGAAGAGGGGTTCACGGCCATCACCGGACCTAACGGAAGCGGTAAGTCAAACTGTGGCGATGCCATACAGTTCGTCCTCGGCCCGAAGTCAACTAGATCGCTGAGAGCAGCAAACGTGACCGAGCTCATCTTCAACGGCGGAAAGCGAGGAAGGGCAGCCAAGCACATGTATGCAACCCTGGTGTTCAGCAACACCTCGGAGGTAGGCGGTCGCCGGAGGCTAAGGGCTGATGCAGACGAAGTCTCCTTCACTCGCTCCGTTCGCCTCAATCGCAGGGGCGACCCCATCTCATCATTCAAGATCAACGACAAGACTTGCTCAGCCACCGAGATGCGCAGGATTCTAGCCGAGGCTGGCCTGCGCGGCGATGGGTACAACATCGTCCAGCAGGGTGATGTCACCAACCTCGCGACGATGACGCCACACAAGCGGCGTGGGGTCCTCGAGCAGGTCGCAGGGGTAACGGCGTACGACGACGAGATCCGCAAGGCGAACACCCAGCGCAAGCACGTCGAGAACAACATCGAGACGATAGACATCTTCGAAGCCGATCAGAAGAAGCGCTTGAAAGAGTTGGAGAAGGAGCGTGAGCAGGCCCTCAAGTTCAAACAGCTGAAGAATGAGATGAACCTTGCTAGGCTGACACTGGAGCAGTCTAGGCACAGGAACCGCCAGGAAGATGTCACCCTACTCACAGACGAGCGCTCGAGATACGGCGAGCGCTACAGCGAACTCACCTCCGAGCTGAAGGAGGACAGCGTGCGGCTCGACGAGTTCGATATCGAGCTGGTCCAAGTCGCAAAGGACCTAGATAGCGTCCTAGCAGGAGATGCCAGGAGAATCATCGACCAGATTAGGCAGCACGAGATCGAGACGGAGACCGCCGGGGATCGCATCGGCGATCACAATCGGGTCATCGAGCGCGCGAACAAGGAGGTCGAGGTGTTCGAGCTAGAGGGGGATGGCGCCGAGAAGGCCAGAACCGAGGCCGAGGACAACCTCTCGAAGTCGAAGCAGGCCGTCGAGGATTCGAAGGCGGCACTGAAGAAAGCGGCTGCCGATGAGAAGGATGCGCGCAAGGCCATACAGTCGGGCGACAAGCATGGCAGGGACCTAAATCGCGCGCTTGGAAAGGCCACGGACGCCGAGCAAGCTGCGAGGGACTCCTACGCGCGAGCTCAGTTAGAGTACGACAGGTCCGACCAGCGGGCGCAGATCGCCTCCGAAAAGCTCGCTGACATAGAGCAGGCCTACGAGGCCGCTGAGTTGGAACGAGACGACCAGGAACTGCTTGGCGAGGATCTGGAGGACGCGAACCCGGAGACCGACAGGGACTCCCTCGCAAGGGAACTGACGAGTCTGCAGAAGCAGGAGAAGAATCTGGTCGAGGATCGTGACCGGGCCGAGACCAAGCTCCGGAACACGGAGAGGGGCCTGGCAAAGGCGCGAGCCCGTCAGGAGACCAGATCCAGCAGGCCCGGATCGGCCCTCACCATCGCAGCGCTATCCAAGCTCAGGGAGAGCGGTGACATCCATGGCATCCTCGGCACCCTAGGGGAGCTAGCCTCGCCCAAGGACCCCGCTCACGAGGAGGCCCTTTCATTCGCTTTCGGTGGTGGCCTGCGTAGCATAATCGTGTCCTCCGACCACGTCGCCTCCAAGTGCATCGAATGGCTGCGCAAGAATGGTGGTGGTAGGGCAACCTTCCTGCCGCTGAACAAACTCGCCGTCTCCAGGCCCCAGGGACGGACCCTGCTGGTAGCACGCAACCCTGGCGTCGTGGGCTTCGTGCACGATTTGTTGGATTTCGACCCGAGCATCGAGACGGCGGTCAGATACGCCGGGCGCAACACCCTCGTCGTCGAGTCGATGAGCGTCGCTCGAAACAATATGGGCGGCGTCCGCATGGTCACTCTGGACGGTTCGGTCATCGAGAGCTCTGGCGCAATGACAGGAGGCTCCTCGTCCAAGAGGGACCGACCCGGATTCGACGGCTCTGGCGCCGGCAGCTCCGCTATCGAGCGCCTCGAGAGGGCCGCTCAAGAGGCTGATCTACTATTCTCAACTGTCGATTCGGCACTGAGGGAGCTGCGAGCAAACCAGCAGTCGCTCCGCGATCGTATCCTTGGGCTCGACGGCGATGATCATTCCGTACGCCTGAGGAACTGGAAGGCCGACCTAGAGCGCACGCAGAAGCTAGTCGACGAGCTAACGGCGAAAATCAAGGCGGCAACCAAGGAGTTCGAGTCATGCGAGTCCGACAAGCGCAAGCTTGCCGCGGAGTGCGAGGCGGCTCGCTCCGATTTCGAGCAGGCCTCAGAGGCCAGGACATGTGCAGCCGAGGCGTTGCAGAACCACACTCCAGACCACCTCTCCGAGATCCTTCGAGAGGCCGAGAACACGCGCACGCAAGCTGAGCGCACCCGCGTCATGTCAGAGGCGGCAATAATCACCGGCAAACAGCAACTCGATCTGCTCGGCGGGCGGGTGAAGGAGCTGGGCAGGCAGATAGGGATCCAGCAGACCTCCATATCCCAAGCCGAGAAGGCCATCGAGGATCTCAAGGCCTTAGTCGAGACCTCGGAGTCCCAACTAGTCGAGCTCCGGGGCCAAGCATCCCAGTTCGACGAGGAGCAGAAGCTCCTCAACAATCGGCGTGACGAGATAGTCGAGGAGCGCGCCAGCCTCCGAGCACACCTCGATAGCCTCTCACAGGAGCAGCAGACAATCTCATCCCGAATGGACGAATTGAGCATCCAAATCAAGCAGAAGCGCGAAGCCGTGGACGAGATTGCCGCCGAGCTGGCGGCAGCAGGGACTCCAATCCCTACGGCCGACGCGCCGCTGCCAACAATCGCCGAGGCGGAGCGGAGCGTGCAGGGACTCGAGCGCCGCCTCGGCACCCTCGGAGATGTCAACATGTTGGCAATCGATCAGTACGACACCGCTGCTGGTCGTATCGCCGACCTAATTGAGGACGGTAAGCTGCTCCGCGAGCGCCGCGACCAACTTGCCACAATAGCCGACCAGCTCGAGGATGAGCGCAAGACGCGCCTGCTCACGGTCTTCGAGCACGTCAACAACAACTTCAGCAGGGTATACGAGATTCTCCAACCAACCGGCAAGGGCTCACTCAGGCTCGAGAACAAGGGGAATCCCTTCGAGGGCGGCCTTGAGATGGCCTGCGTTCCTCCTGGCAAGAGCCAGAACACCCGCAGGGCCGGGTTGTCCGGCGGCGAGAAATCGATGGCGGCCCTCGCGATGATCTTCGCTATTCAGGACTACGAGCCAAGCCCGTTCTACTACTTCGATGAGGTTGACCAGAACCTAGACCCCTTCAACTCAGAGCGCATTGCCGCCCTATGCAGGATGCGCAGCCAGATGGCCCAGTTCATCATGGTCACGCTGCGAAAGGTCAGCCTGACCCTCGCAGACCACCATATTGGCATCACTCACGCTGGTGATGGCCGCAGCCAGCGCATCACCGACTTCGACAGAGCGACAGCACTCGAAATGAGCGAGGAGATAGAGGCCGAGGAGCGGGCTAGGGCTGCAGCCGAGGCTGAGCGAGAGGCAATGCCCAAGCTCCCCTCCTCCGAGGACATGCCGCGCACGCCCGAGCCCCTATCCACTCCGAAGAGCATAGGGGGGCTGGCCGAGCGGGCCGGTGTGGAGGTTTCCGAGGGGGACGTGCCAGCACCAGAGTCAGAGCAGGGAGATTTGCAGTCGTTGCGCGAGCGCACCGAAGATATTACCGAGGACATAGGGGAACGAGACGAGGCGGAGCTCGCCCCACCCGCGGAACAGGGTGAGGACGAGGCCACTGAGATCGAGCTGGAGGAGGCCTGAGGATGGTGTTCGGCGAGCAGATGCGCGACGACATCGTCATCCGCTTGCTGAACGGCGAGCCAGATCTCGAGACTAGTCGCTTCCTGGATCGCCTGATGGAGCTCTCCACCCTCGAGGAGGCCGAGCACCAGTACCTCATCGAGCCGTTCGATCGCTCGGTCGCCCTCGTGTTCCAGATGTTCAATTCAAGCGACCTGGACCCATGGGACGTCGACCTCTCGAGCTTCACCGAGATGTTCAACGAGCAGATCCAAGAGGCCGAAAACATCGACCTACCCTCCTGCGGCAGGCTGATCAGGATGGCATGGTCGATCCTGCGTGGGCAGGCATCGACCCTCATCGAGCGCCAGGAACGCGCACTCGTCTTTGAGGAGGATGACTCGTGGGACTTCGAGAGCGGTTGGGAGGCCGAGTTCGACGACGCTGACTACAACTTCTCCATGGGAGTCTTGACCGGTGCTGCCGACGAGGTTCTGCCTTCGATTTTCGAAGGCAGGATCCACCGTGACGAGAGCCGCCCCGTCACACTGGGCGAGTTGCTGCTGGGACTCCAGGATGCCGGCAGGCTAGCCGAGGAGCAGCGGCTGAGGGAGCAAATCGCGAAGGAGAGGCGCGAGGCGCACCAGAAGGCTCGAGCGAGGTTCAGCGGTAGCCTTCACGTCGAGGACCTTGAGGGCGATCTCAGGAGGACGTGGCAAGCGCTCAAGGCACGAACCGAGGGGGATCTGACAGTTGGACTGGAAGAGATAGCCGAAGAGCTGAACCAGTCCTCCATCGACTCGGGAATCAAGGAGGATGAGGCGAGGGCGGAGGCTCAGGTAACCGCACTCGTATCGAGTTTGTTCCTTACCCATAGGGGATATATCGGCCTCAAGCAGGAGAAGGGCAAGAACGGCAG
>UINC01002238.1_pt1 | contig 11287 bp, 8 predicted proteins | sample 5385821 | NCBI WGS metagenome assembly UINC01 (sample SAMEA4666929, study PRJEB26691) | marine metagenome | isolation source: Pacific Ocean | place: Pacific Ocean | collected 2011-10-13 | reverse complement strand
GTCTGCAGAAGAACGTCACAGGGCCGATATCGTGGCACCAATGATTCGCGATGTCGGGCTTGCGCTAGCAATGGGCCAGACCCCAACCGAGATACTCGCCGCTCAGGTGGGGAAATCCGCTTCCTACATGGACGGCGGTCACCCGGGAGGTGGTGGCAGGGATCTTCACATTGGCAACTGGGAGAAGGGGATCCTGCCACCCACTGCACCCCTACCCATAGCTAGCGCCACATCCACGGGCGTGGCTCTGGCTGCCAAGCGTCTGGGGATAGACAGGTTTCACCTCGCTCCGGTGGGCGAGGGGTGCAGTAGCAGTGGGGAGTTCTGGGAGGCGATGAACTTCGCTGGAGCCCGCGGCCTTCCCATCTGCTACATGATACAGAACAACCAGATCGCACTGGATACCTACGTCTCGGGCCAATCAGGAGCGGAGACCTTCGGCGACAAGGGGCATGCAATGGGCATCCCCTCATGGACAATCGACGGCTCGGATCCGGCCAAGTTCTACTCCTCGACGGCCGTGGCTCGTGAATTCGCCACGACCGGTGGTGGGGCCACCCTAATTCACGTCGAGACCATGCGGGGCTGTGGTCACGCACATCACCACGATGACCTCTATCTTGGAGCAGCAAGTGGCAATCCACCTGGTTACGTTGACCGTAAACTGCTCTCCTACTGGGCAGACAAGGACCCCATTCCCAATCACAGGGAGCTCCTAATTCACTTGGGTGCGAACGAGAGCTCCCTCATAGAAATGGCATCTGAGGAGGAGGCGCTGGTAGAGGCTGCAAGGGCCGAGCTTGAGAAAATGGCTTGGCCCGTGGGACTCTCAGTGACCAAGGGCGTCACCTCGCTGCAAGATGCGCCTAGCCATGCTCAGCAATTAGAGAGGATGCAAGATGAGGGGGTGCTCAGTGAGGCACTGCTAGCCCCAGGCGAGCTCGCTCTAGAGTTCTCGGAGGCCTCAGGCTCTTGGACCTATAGCCGTGCAATCCAGAATGGAATGGTAGCAGTGGCCGAAAAGTACCCCGAACAGGTCATCTTCATGGGAGAGGACATGGAAGTCGCTGGAGCCTTTGGTATGAACATCCCTCTCAGGGGGAAGGGGCATCAGGACAAACTTCTGGACATGCCCCTGTCCGAGGCCATCATCGTCCATTCCGCTACCGGAGCCGCACTTGGAGGCATGCGCCCAATGGCCGAAATTCAATTCGGTGGCTTCGCGGCTCTGGCGATGAACCCCCTAATCAACAACGCCGCGCAACTTCGGTGGAGATGGGGTGCGGAAGTGCCTATGACAGTGAGAATCCCACTGGGGGGCAAGACTCGTAGTGGCCCATTCCATGCCAACATGATAGAATCATGGTTCATCAACGACCCCGGACTCGTCATCGTGTCTCCCAGCACCCCTCAAGACGCGTATGACCTGCTGATCGAGTCACACGCCTTGCCAGATCCGGTCGTCTACCTAGAGCACATTGGTCTGTACGGTCTGAGGGGCGGCAAGACGGGATGGGGCAAGTCGATCAACCAACTTGTAGACACGGAATCCGTACACGGGAGGCTCGCTGCAGGCCAGACCTCTATCGGCGAAGCTAAAATCGTGCGTGGTGGCAGGGATTTGACCATCGTAACTTGGGGAGCTATGGTCCACGTTGCCTTGGAGGCTTCCTCCGAGGCCAACAAAAGAGGTGTTGAGGTCGAAGTAATCGATCTCAGGACCCTCGTCCCACTAGACGCGCAGACTTGTGTCGAGTCGGTTCGCCGCACGGGAAAACTGCTGGTTCTACAAGAATCACAGTGGACCGGTGGGTTGGGGCATACAGTTAGCAGCAGAATATTGGAGGAGGCGTTCTGGAGTTTGGAATGCCCTCCTGTAGTCATAGGTGCTCTCGACACTCCAGTGCCCTTCTCCCCCACTTTGGAGGATTACACGATTCCCACGGCTGAACTGGTGTCACGTCATATTGGGAGAGCCTGCGCTTGACGGATTCGTCAATCCCACCTAGCAAAGAGTCATGTGTGTCACTACACCGGAATGTGGAATGTGGATGTCGCTTACGTCCTGATTGGTTTCGTCTTCCTGATGGGTGGTGGAGAGGGACTCGTACAAGGTGCAATTAGAATTTCAGGCAGGCTCCAGATTCCGCCTCTGCTGGTCGGGTTCACCGTAGTCGCCATAGGCACTTCCCTGCCCGAGCTCGCAGTCGCGCTGGAAGCTGTTAGGCAGAATTCGCCCGAGATTGCCGTCGGTGGCGTTCTCGGCTCTAATGTGGCCAACGTAATGTTGGTTCTTGGAACCGCAGCCGTTCTAGGGGTGTGCTCCGATCCGGATCAAGGGATAAAGCGCGACTCGATTGCGGTAATGGCAGCGACTCTGGTTCTACTAGCCATTGTGATGATAGGGGAAGCCACACAGATGGTTGGCATCGGGATGATCATCGCTCTAGCGGGATACTACTGCTACGCCTACATAGATGCCACTAAGACGGGAGAGGAGGTTGAGGTCGGTCACTCTTGGCTCCCCGATCGCTTGGATATGGCTGTCCCGTCTTGTATAGTAGGGGGATACATGATTTGGCTGGGCGCCGACTATCTCGTCAGAGGTGCAACTGGAATTGCTGAGAGCTATGGCATATCCGAAGCGGTGATTGGACTCTCTATGGTTGCCCTAGGGACCTCCCTTCCCGAACTTGCAGTGACCCTAGTAGCTGGTCTGCGCGGACATGGTGGGGTGGCGATAGGCAACGTCCTGGGATCGAACGTGATTAACATCCTCGGCATCCTCGGCGCGGCAGCTATCGTCGGCGGGGGCTTGGAGATCTCCAACACCTTCGCCGAGAGGGACGTTTGGGTGGTCCTCGCAACCTCCGGACTAATTGCTGGCATGCTTCTGGGCGAACGGGAAATCGGTAAGGGCGTCGGATCGACAATGATCTTCGGCTACTTGGCGTACATCATGATTCTATACCTCTAATACGAGTGACTCCACCCTATGGCCGTGGTCGAATCGCGAATCGAGTGCGTCGTCTTGGCCGCAGGATCGAGCGAGAGGTTGGGACAATCCAAGGTGCTCGTCAACATTGGCGAAGACACCCTAGTGGGGTGGATCGTACGCAGACTGGTGACCCAGGGGCTCTCTCCGGTCGTCGTGACAAGATCGGAGATTGAGCGGGAGGTCGCAGAGGCGACCTATTCCTGCGAGGTACTGGTCAATCCGAACCCGGATGCCGGCAGAACCGGTACCCTCCAAGTCGGCATCGCCAACCTCGACGTCGTCACCGGTCATGGCTACAGGCTGCTGGTAGTGCCCGTTGACCGTCCGGGCTTCTCGGATTCCACCCTGAGTAGGCTCGTCTCTTCGGAGCGGACTTGCTGCCCAATGAAAGACGGGAGGGGAGGTCATCCCCTAGTTCTGTCAGCAGACGATGTCGACGGGATTCGGACTGCATCGCCAGACGTCCCCCTACGCAACTTGGTCAAGCCATTCAGATTCGAGGTTGGCGATCCTCACTTGCACCTGAACATAGACGCCTCAGTCGATTTGATTGGATTGACAGATTCTCTCGCCGACCTATGAAGGATGGATTGATGTATAATCTTCTTTTACCAATGTCTTTCAGGAGGGCCATAGCATGGATATAATTGGCTTCATCGAGGGCTTCGGCCCGGTTCAACAGGCCTTTATCGCAGGTCTCTTCACGTGGTTCTTAACAGCGGCTGGAGCCGCTCTTGTGATATTCTTCAAAGAATTGGACAGGAAGGTACTGGATGCTATGCTGGGATTCGCAGCAGGCGTCATGATAGCAGCTAGTTTCTGGTCCCTGCTCTCCCCTGCGCTGGAGATGTCAGAGGGCAAGGACCTACCAGTCTGGTTCCCTGCACTAGTGGGATTCTTACTCGGAGGGGTCTGCATGAGACTGATTGACATGTTCCTTCCGCATCTTCACCCCGGAGCACCTCCAGAAGAGGCGGAAGGTGTCGATAACAGCTGGCACAGGAGCATGTTGCTGGTCTCGGCGATTACGCTCCACAACATCCCTGAGGGGCTCGCAATCGGAGTGGCATTCGGGGCCGCAGCCTCAGGATTCGAGGGTGCTACCCTAGGTGGAGCGATAGCTCTGGCAATAGGAATCGGTATCCAGAACTTCCCGGAGGGGGCGGCGGTCTCGCTACCCCTCAGGCGCGAGGGACTCTCGAGGAGGGACAGCTTCCTGTGGGGGCAGTTATCCGCCACTGTCGAGCCTGTGGCCGCCGTGTTGGGGGCTGCTTTGGTTATTGTTGCGACGCCGATTCTCCCCTATGCCCTAGCCTTCGCAGCGGGTGCGATGATCTTTGTCGTGGTCGAGGAACTGGTCCCAGAGGCCCACAGGGGCGGGAACGGCGATATCGCTACGATGGGAGTAATGCTGGGATTCGCTGTGATGATGGTCCTGGACGTCGCCTTCGCTTGATTCCGAATGCGTAACCACAAAGGCACACTACCCACTCTCAGGGACATGACCCGCGCTGTCCTCACTTGGATGCTGGATATGCTCGATGGCGGCGAGCGCGTAGCCATGGCATCGGTGATCGAGGCCAGTGGCAGCGTGCCGGGAAAACCCGGAGCAAGGCTGGCGATGACTTCGGGGGGCGCTAAGTTCGGCACTGTCGGAGGAGCTGGGCTAGAGCTGAAAGTCGAGAGCGCCCTGAGAATGATGCTCAACGGAGGCCGAGAATCTGCGCACGGCAAGGGAGGCAGGGTGGAGACCTTCCTGCTCTACAAGGATGGGAAGGGACAAGAAGTGACGGCTCTAGACAGTCTCTGCGGCGGTCGCGTTACCGTCGCCATGGAGGTCATGGAGCCCGTGCCGCACGTACTAATCGCAGGTGGGGGACACGTCGGCCGCTCGGTCGCTATCGTCTGCGACACGCTCGGTTGGTCCCACAGCGTATTCGATGAAAGACCCGAATACGCCGAGGAGGATCGCTACCCCTTCGCCAGCGAATTGCATGCTTCTTCCGTCTCCGAGTTCCTCGATGCCGAGGACGAACAGTCGCTGGGGAGGTTCTCGGACGTGCTCCTACTAGGACATGACTGGGCAGTGGATCAGGAGATGCTAATCGGTCTTCTCAAGAATCGCGGGGAGACTGGAAGGCCTAGAATCGGTGCCATTGGCTCCAAGACCAAGTGGAACGCATTCAGAAAGGCTGCCATCGAGTCCGGGCTCTCTGAATCGGCGGTGGACTCGATCAGATGCCCCATCGGCCTAGAGATAGGCGCCGACTCGCCTGAGGAAATCGCGGTGGCTGTATGCGCAGAGCTCCTCTCACTGGAACGTGGGGTCAATCTAGCCGAAGGCTGAAATCATGACTGTGGTGCGACTCGTTCGTGCGCCTACTTACCGTGCTTATGGCCCTCCTCGTCATTTCGGCACCCCTCAGTGGTTGCCTCTGGGGCGAAGAAAAGCCTTCGGAAGTGATTGAGGAGGGGGTCCCCTACTTCGGAGCGTTTAGCGTGGTCGCGCCCATAGACACGGGGATCAACGTCTATCACAATCACTTCGCGATGAACGATTCCTACCCGCAGTGGCTACTAGACGGGCTCGGCGTGAACATGGTCTGCGACATCGCGAAGAACGGCACTTGGCAGGAGCGCTACGAGGCTGACAAGGAGAGATGCTGGGATGTCATCGAAGCAGATGACATTGTCTGGTTCAGAGGATCTCGGATCATAGGGACCACTCCCGATGACAATACCGACATCCCCATTCTGGACGACCCCAACGACGGCCATGGCACCGCTGTGACTGGTGCTGTGCTCAATTCGAATCCGGATGCTGTCATCTTTTTCGTCGAGGGCTTCAGCGATGCTGCGGTGCTCGCGGCTGCTAACCAGCCGCTCGTCGACATCATCACCACCAGCTTCGGGCCCATTCTCTCAGTACCGGTTCCCGGAATCGAGGATGCGACAAAGGTTGCCGTCATCCAGAAGAAGAAGTTGCACACCGGGGCTGCAGACAACTCCCCCTCGCCTACAGTGCAGGACTCCACTGCCGGCCCGCCCTGGAGCATCGGGGTGTCGGGATACGCAGAGGAGGGAGATGATCAGAAGGAGACGATGAGCGGATCCTATCCTGATGTAGCGGCCGATTGGACGCAGGTGCTGCCGAACCACGATGACATTGACGGATACCACGAAACCTCCGGAACCTCGTTCGCCACCCCACGAACTGCAGGGTTGCTTTCGGAGGTTCTGATGCGCTTGCGGGCAGAATTCGGGGACGGCTCCTCTGGGGCCGACCCGGAGATCAGGAGCGGTCTTATGGTGAACGGCACAAATTTCACACTCACCAATAACGACCTCAGAAATGCGCTCAACCAGTCTGGGTGGTATCCCTCATTCTCTACTTGGGACCCGCTCTCGGGAACCACTCCTGTCTCGCCAGTTGCACCTTGTACCCAAGTGGGCTGGGGGGTAGTCAACGAGAGTAACGTCCTGCCGATAATTGAGCACCTTAATGGAACGATATCGATGGCTCAGCGGCCGAGCGACGTTGTCATGTGCATGGAGGCGAACCAAGCGATTCGCGAGGCATACTGGACTTGACTTGTTCGACGGATTCAATATCGTGGATGATTTGCGAGGGCCATGAGGAAGGTTCTCCTGAAGTGGAAAATCACCTCACTCAGGGGTTCTGAGGAGATCGCACGGATCATTGAAATGACCGAGCGGATCGAGGTCCTCGGTCACCTATCTCTAGGGGAGCATGGCGTCACCCAACTGGTTGAAGTCAAGATGCGTGATGGGCACGAACTCCATGAGTTATCGCAACTGGATAGTTTCGAGGTGCTCGAAAAGCATGAGGAGAACGAAGACGGAATACTCGCCAGCATACTGTGCACACACCCCCTCGCAAAGACTGCCATTGAGCTCTCGAATATTCACGTGTACCCGCCATACGGAATTGACTCCAAACGGGGATTGGAACTTCGCATGTCAGGACTCTCAGACTCGATTCGTAGGTTCGTCGGACTGATTCGAGCTGTCATGCCCCCAGACAGCATCAGCGTTCAGACCATCAAGTCCGGCAATAGCAATGGATGGTTCGACTTCCTCACGCCCAAGCAGAGGGAGGTCCTGGCCCTCGCTGTTCAGAGGGGCTACTACGAAGATGGTTCGAAAGTTACCCTCAAGCATCTAGCCGATGAAATGGGAATTGCCCGGAGCACGCTCGGCGAGCATTTGAAGAGGGTCGAGGTGGAGGTCATGAAGAGGGTCGGCGAAGAGTTGGTTTGAATAATTCAATTACTCATACCGAATGCTCAAAGGATGACTCCGCTTGTGTCAGTATGACATGGTGCAGTTCCGGCTCCCGATGCTTCCCCCGTCCGACGAGGTGGAGTGGTTTGCGAGAGTTAACAGCATGGTCGTCTCCATGCCCATCGAGAGCAATGCCATCCTTCTGGACGTGCTCAGGGACCAGGTAGGCAGCCTCGGCACGAAGCGCGGATGCGACATGGGCACCTGTGGATGCTGCAGTGTGCTGATTGACGGGAACCCCAGGCTCTCTTGCCTGATGCTCGCTCAGGAGGCCGATGGATGCCAAATCACAACCATCGAAGGGCTAGCTGATGGGCATCACCTGCACCCCATCCAGCAGACTTTCACCGAGTGCGGCGGAAGCCAGTGCGGCTTCTGCACACCCGGCTTCCTAGTAGTCATCTCTGCTTTGCTAGACGGGAATCCGAGCCCGTCAGACGACGAGATAAAGACGGCTATCGAGGGGAACCTGTGCAGATGCACCGGATACCAGCAGATTGTCGACTCGGTACGCGCTGCCTCTGACATCCTAGTCTCTGGCAGGAGCACGCCGGATGCTACCGACGCGAAGAGTGACCCACATCCGGGCTACGATGGAGGCCCTAGGTGATTCAAGATGGCTGATGAGAAGGACAAGGTTGTCGGATACAGGCAGCAGAGTGGCAAGCTATCATTCCCTAGACCCGGCTCGGGAGGCAGTCGCAAGATAAGCGAACCGCGTGACGAGGACAGCATCGCCGAAAGCAAGGGTTCGGGGGGGCACAAGCATGACGACCTGCTTACCGGTTCGGCAATCGGCAAGGCCACGGCACTGGTCGACGGCAGATGGAAGGTCACCGGGCAGGCTCAGTACGGAGACGACGTTCGCCTGCCAGGAGAGCTAATTGGTAGGATAGTTCGCTCCAGGCACCACTACGCCAGGGTCCTGTCCATCGACGTGACTGGAGCGCTGGAGTTGCCAGGAGTGGTCGCAATCGCAACCGGACAGGATGCAAGTGGCAGCTTCGGAGTCCTGCCCGTCACCAAGGACGAGAACGCCATGGCGCGTGACAAGGTCCGCCACATCGGTGACCTGGTTGCCTGTGTAGCTGCTGTCGACGAGGCGACCGCCAGAGAGGCAGCCCGCCTGATTGAGATCGAATATGAGGAGTTGGACGCGGTCCACGACATGCGAAGGGGGCTGGATGACGCTGACGAGCCAATCCACGACAGGGGCAAGTACCACATTGGCTCCTCGAACGTCCAGAAGAGGGTTTTCCAGGAGTTCGGCGACATCGCCGGCATGACGGAGAACGCAGTGGCGAGCCACAAGTCAAACTGGCTATTCGCTGGCGCCAATCATGGATTCACCGAGCCGCATGCGGTAGTCGCCCATTGGGACCCCTCGGGTAGATTGACCCTATACACGCCTCAGCAGGTTCCCCACTACGTCCACCGAGCACTGGCCGACGTGCTGGAGATCCCAATGCACCAAATCAATGTCCATCGCACCTTCGTTGGGGGTGGTTTCGGAGGCAAGTCTGACCCATTCCCACACGAGATGTGCGCCGCCATACTAGCACGCAAGGCCGGGCGACCGGTACGGATCAACTTCGACCGGGAGGAGGTCTTCTGGGTCAATCGCGGTCGTCATCCCTCTAGAATAGAAATGAACCTGCATGCCGACTCCGAAGGCAGGCTGTGCGGAATCGAGACCGATGCCCTGATCGATGGGGGGGCCTTCGCTTCGTTCGGCCATGTCACTACTTACTATAACGGGGTCCTGCACACTGCACCCTACGAGATTGGCGCCTTCCACTACACTGGAGCGAGGGTGTGGACGAACAAGCCCGCCAGTGGAGCCATGCGAGGCCACGGGGCCGTCAACTCGCGTTGCGCCGTCGAGGTTGGCATGGACGATCTGGCTGAGCAACTCGGGGTCGACCCGATCACACTCCGACTCGCCAACCTGCTGCCTCCGCACTCTGCTACGATCACCGGTTTCAGAGTCACCAGCATAGGCTTGCGAGAGTGCCTCGAACGAGTCAGGGAGGCATCTGGCTGGGACGAGAAGTTTCGCAAACTGCCTGACGGCCACGGGATGGGCATCGGATGCGGCTTCTTCATCTCCGGAAGCGGGCTTCCGATTCACTGGGAGCCCAACAAATTCCCTCACGCCACCGTGCACCTCAAGGTCGACATGGACGGCGGAGTTACCGTTCACACCGGCGCGGCTGAAATAGGGCAGGGCTCCGATACTGTCGTCGCCCAATCAGTGGCCGAGGTCCTTGGACTACCTCTGGAAATGATTAGAATCAGAAGCAGGGAAACCGACACCGCACCCGTAGATCTGGGGTCGTATTCGTCTCGTGTCACTTTCATGAACGCCAATGCCGCCATCTCCGCGGCGATGGTGATTCGTCAAGAGCTGCTAGATGCAGCTGCCGAGGTCACCGGCTCGCCGGTCGGAAAACTGGTGATAGGCGACAGGCGCATCTACCGCAAGGACGACCCCGCGGTCGGTGTTTCCTACCTCGAGGCGCTGCACAAGGCGCAGGAGGATACGGGGGCTATGGTCTCATCCGGTGCCTACCGGACTCTCCCTATGGGACGCGTCCATAAGGGGGCCGGGGCGGGAATTGCCCCGGCCTACTCCTTCTCGGCTTACGTTGCTGAGGTCAAGGTAGACATCGAGACGGGTCAGACCCGAGTGCTGAAAGTGTGGGCTGCCCACGATTGTGGCAAGGCCCTCAACCCCCTAGCAGTGAAGGGTCAGATGATTGGGTCGTGCCACATGGGGTTGGGACAGGTTCTCAGTGAGGAAATGCGCTACGGCAGGAACGGGCACCTCCTGAACCTAGACCTGCTCGATTACAAGATCCCCACAGTCCACGAGATGCCAGAAATCGTTCCCATCATCGTCGAGTCGAACGACTCGGAAGGCCCATTCGGGGCCAAGGAGGCGGGAGAGGGGCCGCTGCTACCCATTCTCCCAGCAGTCTGCAATGCTGTCTACGACGCCGTTGGCATCCGCACGAGCGAGCTGCCGATAACCCCCGACAGGATGTACAGGATGATCGAGGCGAAGTGCAAGGAAGAGTGTGTCTCCAGCCCACTGGACCTGGCTTCTCCTAGGCTGGAGCACTCGGACCTGCAAGGCGCTCTGGAGGTCCGTGCCACCGACCACGCCAAGCGCGACCACGCGCGCAGCACTGACCCGGACCCTTCCGACTACAATAACGGGGCGTTGTTCGGGTTCGACCCTGAAATCCCGGCCGACGAGCAGGACGAGCGCTGGGTAGTCAGCGTGACTCCGAGCGGCGAGTACGTCGACAGTCCTCGCCTAGCCGGCAGCGCGTGGAAGCACACCGAGCGGCGGCACAAGGGTGGTTCCTAATGCGAATGCCTCCGTTCTCGCTGCACACTCCCGGCTCCTTGAACGAGGCGTTGTCGATATCTGATGGGCTCGCTGACTCTGGCCAAGAGTTCGACTGGGTTGCAGGCGGCACCGACTTACTGCCCAACTACAAGTGGCACCTAAACTCCAAACCGCACGTCATCTCACTGGCAAGGGTCTCGGAGCTCTCAGAAATCTCCGACACTCACATCGGAGCCATGGTCAGGCTCCAGGATCTGGTAGAGTCTGATTCCGTGCATCCGTTGATTTCCAAGGTTTCGAGCATGATCGCGAGCGTGATGCTACGGCGCTCTGGGACAGTTGGGGGCAACATCTGCTTGGATACGAGGTGCTTCTGGTTCAACCAATCGGAGGAGTGGCGCGAGTCAATCGAATGGTGCTACAAGTGCGATTGCGGTACTGGAGCCGACTGCAGGGTCATCCCCAACCAGAACACTCTTTGCGTCGCCACCTACCAAGCCGACCTCGCTCCAGCGCTAATGTGCCTCGGTGCGTCAATACATCTCGCCTCGTCTGGGGGGATTCGCTCGATGGCGCTGCCAGAGTTCTTCCAAGAGGATGGGGTAACTAGAAACGTCCTCGAGCCC
>UINC01000046.1_pt2 | contig 11288 bp, 9 predicted proteins | sample 5385821 | NCBI WGS metagenome assembly UINC01 (sample SAMEA4666929, study PRJEB26691) | marine metagenome | isolation source: Pacific Ocean | place: Pacific Ocean | collected 2011-10-13 | reverse complement strand
GATTTTGTATAAAATGATCTACCTGTAGAATCTGTTGCAACCAATTGAATACCGCCTAACATCCTTTCATCATATCTTCGAAACACTAATCCTGCAATAACAGCTGGAGTTTTAATTATTTTGCTTACCGGAAGAGATATTGTACCATAACGCACACCTGTAAACTCATGTTTAATCTCAGGCATATCTGGTCCTTGAGGATAAATGACAAGTAAATTGCCATTCTTCTCCATAGAAAGTGTATTCTGAGGAAGGAATACTTGAATTTTCTCTTCAGGCATATACGTTGCAGCAAAAATAGGATCGACTTCATTTTCTCTATCATATATATAAACCTGGAATGCTTCTGGTAATGTATTAACTAATTGAACAGGCGCATTTATTTGGATATCTTGATATTCATATCTCAATGAAATTAATGGAGCACGTTGAGTATATACTGGATCAGGATATTTCGGGGCAAGCATATAGCCACAGCCTGAAAAAATAAAAACTGCACAAAATACTAAGAGACTGGTATGTGGAGTAGTCTTCATTCTTTATACACCTGCTTTTAAGCAAGTATCAGTTCGAATTTATTACAATAAGAATATACTATTCAAGATATAGTATTCTACAAAGAACGTCCGTGTGGAAATTTGACATATTCATCATTAGAATCCTTCTTTACTGCAACCATTGTAATAATTGCAGTACATGCCAATCTCTTTTTGACCTTAAGACCCTCCGCATAAGCATCTATAACAACCTCAAATGATGAATTTCCTGCTTTGGATACAAAACCTTCAAAATTAACCCATTCTCCAGGATAAACCGGCTCTCGGAATTCAACATTTTCTATGGCGCGCGTCAAAGCGCCATCAATCCCGGTACCCTGTAAAAAACGATACGCAACCTTCGCCGCTGCAAGATCCATCCAAGATATCATTTGACCACCAAATAAAGTACCAACATTATTGGCATCATCTGGCATCACCAACTGACTGTATTTAGCAGAATATTTCAAGTATTACTTTATATATAATCGTTTATACTCATTTATATAATAATATAGCCTCGCTAATAAACCCTCGAGAAAAATTTTTTTCTCTGAAGAGCACGCCACACCAGCGAGGCTATACCAAATATTATCTAAATTCTTATTTTTAGTCAACATTTTTTTTACGCAAATGAAATCTTATTGAAATCCTTCTTTGACAATTCGCTTTCCTTCTTCAATATCTACTTTACTTAAGAAATATGCACCTAGAATAAATAATAATAAAATCGATAATATTCCCACCCTTGCATTTCCATAAATAATAGTAACTGTCCCCATTAGGGCTGGACCAATAATTGCAGCAAATTTACCAAACATGTTATAAAATCCAAAAAATTCAGCTGATTTAGATGGTGGAATAATTCTCGTATATAGACTACGACTAAGAGCTTGAATGCCGCCTTGAAAAAGTCCAATTAATATTGCCAAGATATAAAAATGCACTACTTTTGTCATAAAATAGCCAAGAAAGGTAATAATTGAGTACCCTATAATACCTATCATTATTCCTGCTTTGGCTCCAATCTTTTCTGCCAACCATCCATATATTAAAGCAGCTGGAAAAGCAATAAATTGAACAATTAAAAGAGCAATAATTAAACTCTCATTTGGAAAATTCAAAGACATTCCATAGTCTACAGCCATTTTCACTATTGTATCCACCCCATCAATATAGAAAAAATATGCCAATAGGAATAAACCAACAACTCTCATATTACGGATTTCTTTGAATGTTTCTATTAATTGCTTCCAACCCATATTAATTGCTTTGATTAAATTAACAGACTTTTCATCATCTGACTCAGATACAAACAATATTAAAGGGAAAGTAAATACGAACCACCAAATTGCAACGCTTACAAAGGAGAGTCTAATTGCTGTCGCACCATCAGGAATACCGAATAAATGGGGTTTCAAATACATAATTACATTTAATAAAAACAACAAACCTCCACCAAGGTAACCAAGGCCATATCCTAGAGATGACACCGAATCTACATTTTTTTCAATAGCTATATCAGGAAGAAGAGAATCATAAAAAATATTTGCACTAGCAAAGCCAATCGTTGCCAGTATATAAAATAGTACCGCCATCTGCCAGTGCCCCTGATTGACTATCCATAATCCCCCTGTCATGATTGATCCTAAAAAGGCAAAAAAGATAAGAAACTTTTTCTTTTTGGAACCTTGATCTGCAATTGCTCCTAGAAAAGGCGCTAAAGCTGCCACAACAATTGCATACAATGAATTAGCCATACCAAGATAGAAGGTGCTTTGATTTGGATTATTAGGGTCAGACCAATATTCTTTAAAGAAAAGGGGGAAGAAACCTGCCATAACTGTAGTAGCATAGGCACTATTTGCCCAATCATATAATGCCCAGCTCCAAATAGAACGTTTATTTACTTTCATAAGATCTATAAAAGATAAGAAAAATTTACCTACCAAGCTTGAAAATAAGCCTGTAACCCTATCCAAGTATTGGCGAAAGTATATGTATGTCGAGTAAAATATGGAAATGAAGCCCCTACTTCAATATCAAATAATACTGGTCCAAAACTCTTTATAGGATGAACATTATGAAAAGTAGCTAAAATATACTGCCTAACTTGTGTCTTTTTTGTATCATGAACTATTTCTCCATTCCTTGTTCTGCTGATCATCCAATTATCCCAATTTAGATTTTCCGATAAAACAAAATCTCTTTCTGTTCTGATACTATTAATACCTGTAGTAATAGATAATCTATCCGGAAATAATTCTAATTTCCCCATAGCAGATAATAATAATTCATCACCAAGTTGGTGTAGAAAAGAATTTCCTATTTTAGATATAATTGAATCAGGATTCGTTTCTGATCCCCATAAAAATGACACCGGGGTATTCACAACCTCTCTGGAATATTTCCCATGTTCAATGCGCCAAGTAATATTCACTAATCTTTTTTTAAAGTACTTAAAAAGCTCTCCAAACAAAGAATATGAATATCGTGTCATACCATTACCAACAGGTAAATCAAAAAACTGAGAAGGAATGCCGTTTTCATTTTTTGATTGTGGTTTATAGGGACTTAATCTTTTAGCAGCAGGAAATCGCAAGTTAACACCACCATAAATAGAAATTGGCTCTTTTCCGGTCCATGAAGGATAACCATATAATAATATTTTCATTCCTAAACTTGCATCACCAAGGCCCGAGGTCGATCTTTTATCAGGATAATAAAAGTTTAATAAAGAATCCAAAGGATATGATAAAGAATCGACAATTATTTCCTTTGACCAATCTATTTCATTACTTAACGATTTATAAGAAGGCAATAATAAACTAAATGTCATTCGCCCTGATAGACCATATTCAATATGTATATCTCTTTTATTATAATTCATTTTATTCATTTGATGGACATAAGCAGCTACCGTTGAATCATTCGCCATATAACTTATATCTCTTATACCTTTATTAAGTAGCCCGCCGGATCCTATCCAATTACCTGAACCAATACTATTAATAATTGATATACGCCATACACTTCTTGGTATTGTGAAGAAAGTTTGGGTATATGCAATGGAAAAAAGAAATATAAAGAGATAAATAAATCTATTCATAAAGTAAAAAACGATTACGGAATTCACTAAATCGAAGAATATCATGTAACCATAATGGTGGTAAATAGTTCACAGGCTTTCCTTGAGCAGCAAAAATTCTTAATAGGTCATAACCAAAGAGTTTATCAACATATCCACCTGCCAACCATTCAAAATTCTTCTCATACAATTGATATGTAAGAATCATCAAGGCTGTAGAAGTTGCAAGTGGATCAAATGTATTACGGTTTGTTATTTCCATTAATAAACCACTACAATTCTGGCCAGCATAATAAGGCCCTCTTTCTTCACCATAAACAGATTCTGGCACATAACGTATTTGATGGAAATACACACCAGGAAGATTAAGTTTATTTATTTTTTTCCATAATAAGCTCCCGGATATCCAAGGTGCACCTATACGAAAAAAAGGACTCTTAGTTCCATGCCCTATATTCAAATTAGTCCCCTTGAACAAATTCATTCCCATATAGGCCAGAAGAGATTCAACATTATTCACCTCTGGTAAAATTGAAATAAATGGAATCCCAGTATCGTCCATCCACATGGTCCTTTGCCAATTCGACATTGGTATAATAGTCAAATTCACACGTGCTAAATCTTTTAACCAACCCATTTCATTTACTATAAGTGCATATTCTCCAATTGTTAGTCCATGTCTAATTGGAACTAAATGATAACCTTCAAGTGATTGGTAAGCAGTCCTCACAACTGGACCATCCATAACATCCCCTCTTAATGGATTAGGACGATCGAGTAATAAAATAGGTGTATCATATTCTGATGCTTTCTCCATTACTTTTGAAACTGTTGTCATATAGGTACTGTATCTAACACCTGTATCCTGAAGATCAATTAAAATAAGGTCTGCATCACGAATACTCCACTCTGGTGGATACATGACTCTTTTGAATAAATCAACAACCCTTGCCCCAAATATAGGATCTACAGATTTGTCTCCCATCATTTTCAATTTGGGGTCCTCGCTGGCAAACAAACCATATTGAGGCAAAAATATTGCAAGGACGTGTACATCTTCGACCTCTCTTAGCAATGTAAGCAAGTGCTGCCCATTTCGATTAACAGAAGCTTGATTGCAAAGTATGGATATTGTTTTTCCCTTAAGATGAGAAAAATCCATTTGTTCTAATACATCAAGACCAGTATAAACTTTCTTTACAAACGATAAATCAGGTATTGATTCTATTTCCGTATACTTATAGTTCTCACCTATTAAAGAACTTATTAAGAGTAGAAAAAAAATCGAGTGATTATTATACATGAATCTCATGATCAAATCTATTTTGTAAATATGGGAGAAGGATACTAATAAAAAGCATAATTAAAGTTCCAGTAAAAACATACCAAGTCCACGCCAATGGAGAGAACTTCCAAAAGCATATCATTGAGATTACTGATATAATGAATCCCCAAAACACTGAAAGCCTCGTTACTTTGATATCAAAGAGTCTTAGTATAAAAAAACCGAGTATTGCACCATAGATTACCGAAGCTATAGTTAATCCAACTTCAACTAGTGGACTATTTGAAGAAGTAAATAACATTGCACCTCCAATAAGTATAATAGCCCAAAATATAGAAACCAGCCTAGCTATATTTATATTAGTATTTTTCTTTATAGGCTCTATCCAATCAATAACTGTAGCCGATGCCAAAGAGTTTATTGAAGAACTTAAAGTAGACATTGCAGCTGCAAAAATTCCAGCAACAAGAAAACCTGTAAAACCGCTAGGCAAATGAGTCAATATAAACCATGGAAACAGCAAGTTTGGTTTTAAAGGAATCCCATCATACAAAACCCACATCATCGCTCCTAAAAAAAGAAACATTGCAAACTGAAAAAACACTAATATACCGCTCAATATTAATGCTTTCTGACTATCTCTAGCAGATTCAGCAGATAATAGTCTTTGCACCATCAAATGATCTGTGCCATGCGATGCTAAAGATAATAGAAATCCACCAGAAATGGCTGCTATAAAATTATATGGCATGATAAATAATTCAACTATGGAATTTGGGAAACCTTGAAAAATTGAGAGTTTATCAGCATCTAATAAAGCAGATTTTACATGACTAAAACCACCCGGCTCTAAATTATTAATAATATTAAAAGTTACAAGTGCACCAAAAACATATAAGATAAATTGAAATGTATCTGTGTAAATAACGGAGCGAATACCGCCTATAAGTGTATATATCAATGTAACAAACCCGATAACTAGAATTGAAAAATTAAATGACCAACCAGTAATAAGTGTTAAAGGTATAGCAGTCATGAATAACCTTACACCATCAGCAAGAACCCTCATAATAAGAAATACAGTAGAGACAAATCTTTGAAATCCCACTCCCCATTTATTACCAATGAATTGATAAGTAGACTGTATTCCTTCTTCATAATATTTTGGAAGAAAGAACCATGCTACAACTACCCTGCCAATTATATATCCCATTGCAACTTGCAAAAAACCAAAATTGGTTAAATAAGCTATGCCAGGAATACTTAGAAAAGTAAGCACAGAAGTTTCCGTAGCTACCACACTAAAAGAAATCATTACCCAAGATATTTTTCCATCTCCAAGGAAATATGATTTTGTGTCTTTTTGTTTCCTTCCAGCTAATACACCAATTAAGAGAATTATAGTAATATAAATAAACAATACTTTTGTATCTAAAGGGCTGAAATTACTTTTGCGAGGATAAATCAAATATTTTTGTCTGATTTCATGAATAAATTTTAGCAATTCTTCATTTTGGATTGATTTATATAAAGACAGCCTAGTCCAATCTTCCTTTTCAATAAAAATAGATATATCTGCATTACCAACCTTACTATCAAAATTAATAAGATTATTTTCTTTGGGTTCAAATAATATATCTGGATACATACTTTTAATTACTTTCGCACTTTCAATTGCAATAGTCCAAGGATCATATGCTTCAGAATCAGTTATGTTAATTGAAAAACCATTACATATTTTTCCCTTAAAAAGTCCATCGTTAGGTACAAACACCGCGGGGAAAAATTCTACACCAGGAAGTTTTAACGCTTTCAATTTAAAGACTAGATCTGACGCATTATCAATATCAGGATGTACTAAAATTTGATGTTCACGATCAGTTCCTTTTCCATTTTCAATTATATTATCCGATGCTAATAAATCACTTATGGAAAAATATTTTAATTTATTATATGATGTAATATTTGGCGAAATATATTTCCATGAGAGGTTAGTATTTGCCCATTCTTCACTGCTCCAATTATCCATAGGGATAATTTTTAATTTGGCATTATGATGATATTCTTCATTTAATAATCGAGCCAATTCTCCAATAGTCATACCATGTCTGTAAGGAATAGATATCATGTCAAACGGGTTTGCTATACTTTTTTGTGGAATATTTCCTGATATGACTGAGCCCCCTAATGGATTTGGGCGGTCAAGAATTATTATAGGAGTCTTTGATAACCCGCAAGTATATAATATCTGACTTAAAGAAAGGGTATAAACAGTAGATCGTAATCCTAAATCTTGAAAATCAATAAAAACAAAATCTATATCCTTAATTTTATCTACTATTTCTTTATTTGATAAATTAAAAGCATATATTTCTTCAACATCATAATCCGCATCCAATTTTTGAACTTTATTAGCATCTATATGATCCTTATTATCTAAATGAATGACTAATTGAAGGTCAAAATCCTTATGATGCAAAACTTCAACACTTGTTAATCCATCCTTATTAATTGCGCCACTATTTGTAATTAAACAAATGCTTTTTCCATTATATTCATATGGATTATTTAATAATTCATCAATGCCAAAAGATAAATTGGGTGTAATCTGGCCATTACAAAAGTTTGTTATGGATAATATTATTGAAACCCTAGTTAAAATATTTTTCATATTTACATTTAATTATAATGAGATTAGTTAAATACCGCCTGAATATAAAACTTGTTGTTATTTTATATTATTCGATTTTTTCTTGCCTTTTTTAGTAGACTGAGTCATTTTCCAGGTAATTATGGCACCTAAAGAAGACGAACAATCGAATAGCGGCGGTTTCGCTAAGACAACAGATTTCAAGTGGCTTGGAATTGGCTTGGGGCTTTTTGTGCTTCTTGCCTTTATTATGCCAATGCCTGAATCAATGATGTCGAAAGCCGAAGAATTATTCCAGGGCCAAGCTGGAGTAGATATTTTAACTAAAGCAACTCATATTAAGCTCATTATAGCTCTTTTATCAACTTGTGTAATATTTTTTGCTACTGAAGCTGTTCCAATGCCCGCAGTTGCATTATTAATTGGTTTAGTTCAATTATTTTTTGGAATCACTGAACCTAAATATATAGTAAACACCTATGCGCATGATGCTGTATGGTTTATCGCTGGATCCTTAGCGCTTGGAGCAACATTAGTAAAATATGGTTTAGATAAACGTGTTGGTATGCTTGTGATAAACCTTGCAGGGACAAAAACCCGTATGATCGTTATCGGCATCTTATTAGGCACTGCAATTCCAACTGCCTTTGTGGGTGAACACGCTGTAGCTGCAATGTATGTTCCAATTGCTATGGCTTTGTATACTCTCACGAATAAATCTACTCCTTCTCCTAATTTAGGTACTCTTTTAATGGTTACGATTGCAGTAGGGTGTATGATTGGTGGACCAATGAGTCCTACTGGAGGGGCTCGTAATGCTTTAATGATTGGATTTCTTTCTAATATCGGGGTCGAAGTCTCTTTTATGCAATGGATATCTATGGGCATCTTTTATACAGTTGTAATGTCTGTTGTAATGGCGTTTTTACTTCCATTATTATTTAAACCAGAAGTATCTGACTTATCTGAAGCAGTTGATTTATTAAAAAAAGATCTTGAAAAACATGGGGCCATGACAGCTAAACAGAAGCTAGTGGCTTTAGTCATGTTAGCAGTAGTTATTTTATGGATTGTTGATAAATCAGTTACAAGAGAGGTGTTAGGTTTTTCACTTGGATTAGGTGGTGTTGCCATATCTGGCGCTGTATTGTATATGCTGCTAGGATTAACTTCCTGGAAAGATTATGAAGATAAAGTTAGCTGGGGTGTTATTGTGCTTTATGCTGGGTGTATAAGCTTAGGTAGTGTATTCAAAACCACTGGGGCTTCAAGTTGGTTTGCTGATCAGATCATGGGGCTAGTTGCTCCTCTTGGCCTCAACTCTGGTGTTGGATTAGTCATTTTAGTTGGTGTTATAGGTGCCATATTGACGAATTTGATGAGTGCTGGTGCTACTGTAGCTGTTATCGGACCAGTAGTACTTGATATGGCGCAAAGTTCTGGAACAAATCCAGTGCTTGTGGGTGTTGGACTAGCTATTGCAACATCTATGGCATACTGGTTAGTGATTGGTACACCAGCAAGTTCTATTGTGTATGCAAGTGGAGAACTTGAATCTAAAGATTTTATTCGTATGGCAACTGTAGGATGGCCAGCTGCATTGATTGTTTTAGGTGTTATGGTAGCCTTTTATTGGGTTGGTATTTTAGGCATTGATCCATTAGGGATAGGATTTTAAGGATATAATTATGGAAATTTTATTTTTATTGATAGTTCTAGTCGTTTTGTTTCTAGCAGTTTTTTCTAGTAGAAAGGAACAAACAACTGCTGCAGATAATCGCAAAGATTCTGTTCAAAAAGAAAAGGAAGGTTTTGCAGAAGAAGATATCATGACTTATGGGCAAGTTCAGCAACGTAGAGAAGAGCTTATTAATGTTCTTGATGATAATCTATCGGAAAAACCTGAACAACTTGATCAAATAAAAAGAATTGTAAATGACTGGGCAGATTTAAAAATCAAGGCTTTTCAAGACCGAAGATCATGGGTCAGAAATCCTGATAAAGAAAAATCTAATTAATTTATATATTTTCTTTCTGTTCTACCTCCAATACCGGTTAATATTACATAACTTGTTGACCCAATATCTTTAGCAATATCATCAACTAGAATTTTATCCACTTCATTCTGTCCAAATATTAATACTTCTTCACCCACCTTAACTTCCGCATCGCCAAAATCCACCATAAATTGATCCATGCAAACTCGTCCTGCTATAGGATGTTTATTACCTCTTAATGATATAAAACCATTCATATACCATGCTCTTGGAAATCCATCAGCAAATCCAGCTTGAACAACTCCTATAACTGTATCTTCATTTGCTTCCCAAACGCCTCCATAACTTACCTTTGTCCCAGCCTTTACATTTCTCAATGAAACAACCGGTCCTTTAAATTCCATCACAGGCTTTATGGGAAGGTCTCTTGAAACCTCATCTGATGGAAATGAACCGTATAACAACATACCAACGCGGACTAAATTATATGAACTATGTGGCATATTAATCACTGTACCACTATTTGAAAAATGTATAAATTTAACTGTTAGATTTATTTTCTCAATAAATTCTAATAGTTCATTGAATTGATCAAGTTGATATTCTGCATAACTTAAATCACCTTCATCTGCTGTCGCATAATGACTATAAATTCCATGACAATTGAGTTTTTCATTTTTAATTGTTTCAATAATTTTATACACTTCATTAAACGAAATTCCTAACCTGGTCATACCAGTATCTACCTTTAAATGAAATTTTGGACTATGCTTAGCTTCACAAAATAATCTTACATCGTATGGGTCGCATAGATTTAAAGTAATATCTTTTTCATAAGCAATTTCTAGCATTTGTTTTGTTGGTCTACAGAAAACAAGTATATCTTCTGTGATCCCAGCATCTCTTAACTCTAATGCTTCATTAAAAGTAAAAACTGCAAAAAATTTTACCCCTTCATTACGCAATGCCTTTGAAATTTCTATTACTCCATGTCCATATGCATTTGCTTTTACTACAGCCATAATAGGAATATTATTCAACTGATCTTTTATTAAGCGATAGTTATGCGCTAGATTATCTAAGTTAATTATAGCTTTAGGGGAAAACATTTGATTTAACCAAATTTACTTAATAAAAATAATTTTAATTCTTCAAAATTCTCAAAAATATCAGTACTACACGCTATTATCCATCCACTTAGATCTGTTAGTGGAACTTGATTTACTAAGTATACAGGAATACTGTGTTCAAATGCCAACGTTACTTCGCCATGAGTACCAGCACCTTTAAACACATCTTCATTCCAAAAACAAATAATGTAATTTGCTTCTTTAGTTACTGCGTCAATATCTCGAATAACAAACTGATTAACAAAATTTTTATATCGTGCTAAGTCAGTCTCTTTCCAATTACGATAATCATGTGAATTTGTGTTAGTTATAATAAAACGAGATTCTTCTACAGGATTGATAACAGAATGGCCAAGATTTGTAGAAAGCCATTCTGTTATATTTTTTCGCCAACCTTCTCCTTCATCATTCGCATACTCCATTGCACCGGAAAGATATGCGATCATTGTTTAAGAACTCGTTTCATTAACATACTATTCAGAAAAGTCCATAGCATTCCAATAGTCAAAGGTATAAAAAATAAATCAACATTGAACTCACCTTGAAATACCATCGATCTATACCAATTTGATATCATGCTAGTTGGTAAAAGCTTGAAAATA